>Ga0210022_1000521_pt1 | contig 27744 bp, 29 predicted proteins | sample CryGeymeta201520_FD_183984 | JGI IMG/M metagenome (GOLD analysis project Ga0210022, IMG submission 183984) | Groundwater microbial communities from Crystal Geyser aquifers in Utah, USA - Crystal Geyser metaG 2015-20 (SPAdes) (version 2) | ecosystem: Environmental > Aquatic > Deep subsurface >... | reverse complement strand
CGGTCGCCAGCAACCTGAATGACGTTTTCGCTCACCCCCAGCGCATTGGTACGGTTTTCGATGATCGTACGGGCAACTGAAATCGCCTCCGCGTCAATGGACGTATTGGCCGGAAGATCGGCTTCCAACAACACTTGCAGGCCTCCTTGCAAGTCAAGCCCGAGGCGGGTGGTGACGTTGCGGTCAACGATCGTTTTACTGTTGATCGGATTGGTGATGGTGATGCGCTGGCTGGAATCCACCCAAATGGCCAGGGCAGTCAACAACAAGATCAAGCCTAACATCAAATAGGGGCGACGAGTCATAAATTGCTTCTCCAGTCATAAAAATGCCAGCCTTCGGCTGGCGGCGGGGGTGATTATACTCCGATTGAAATGGGGTGGGTAGGGCAGGATTGTGCGCGGTTATGGCTTTCTCGAAGTTGGGAAAAATCGAAAACATGTCACTCCTTCGCTGCACTCACCTGTGCCTGCGGCACTGGCGCAGGCAGGGCAGGCTCTGAGGACGCGTTCTTGGCGTCCGAAGGGTCTCCTGCATCGTTGTGGGGATGCTTCGGGCACACCTTCCCTGCCGTCTCGCACCGGCGTGCCGCCGTTGTTCGCGGCACGAACGGTGGCGGGCGGTGCCAGGGAAGAACGCCCTCAGCATGACAGTGTCCAAGAAAACCCATTACTTGTTGCCGGACCTCCTCGATATTCAATTCGTCTGTATCTAAATAGAAATCAGCATGTTGTCGGGCGTGACTCAACCGCCGCTGCTGCTCGGCGTATTCGGCTTCTGTCCAGTCTAATTTCCGCCGCTGGCAGGTGACCTGATATGAGGCATCCAGGAAAATCAGGATGTCCGGGTGGGTGATGCGCTGCCACATCGAGGGGACATACGAATGTTCCTGGACGATGGCGCGGGCGCGATAGCCGTGCCGTTTCAGCCCTTCCGTCAGCGTGGATTTTCCAGCCCCGCACGGTCCCACCACGCCAATGACCGTTTCTGCATTACCCCCCATTGATCGGCAGCCGGACGGTCATGCGGCGCACGTCATCGCCCCGGCGTTTCAGCACCCTGAGCACTACCACGCTCATATCGTCGGAGGGTCGTCCATCGTCTAAATGGATAGCCTCGTTGAGCAGCGCGTCGGAGATCCCTTGCGAGGAGGGGTCCTGGTCTTCCAGCATCGCTTGTAAAGAGGTGGAAACGTCCATCGGCTGGCCGCGCCGCTCGCCGGCGTTCATCAGCCCATCGGTGAAGATGACGATGGTCAGCCCGGCCTCGACGGGGATCTCGGTGATGGCCGGCCGGACGTTGCGCGATACGCCGATGGGCGCGGATTCCGAACCGAGACAATCAATCTGCTCGCCGCGCGAGAGGAAAATGGGCGCCGGGTTGTTGCGGGTGATGACGACGGTACTGGTCTGCAGGTCCACCGAGACGATGTTCAGCGTGGAGATGACTTTGCCCTTCTTCTCGGTGTAGAGCGAATCGGATGCCGCCCGCGCCGCCGCCCCATCACGCACGCCCTCGGCCAGCAGCCCAATGACCTTGCGCACGACCAGCATCGAGACAGCCTTCGCGCCCTGCCCGGAGGTCTGCCCGTCTGCCAGCACGACCGAGAGTCCGCCGTTGGGCCGCTCGACAACCTCGAGCGTGTCGCCGCTTTCGGACACGGCATATTTGTTGACCTTGGCAACCGCGATCTGGACTTCCATGCCTCCATTGTACAACAAAAAGCCGTAGGGCGGGATTCCAATCCCGCCGGGAAATGGCAGGTAAGATACCCACCTACCTTTTTGCCAGGATAAAAAGCAACGTGCTGGACTTGAGCCGTACCGTCTCTTTGCGGACCTCGAACCCGGCGCGCGCGAATAGGCTTTTCAGCTCCGGGCTGAGTTCCCCGGGCTTGCCCGGCGCCTCGCCTGTGATGCGGAATAACCAGGCTGCCAGCCGTTCGAGCGGACGCTTGCCGGTGATCCACGCGATCGGCAAAATGACCAGCCGGCCGCCCGGCAGGAGCACCCGCTGGATCTCTGTCAGCGTGCGCGGTTCGAAGATGTATTCGCTGGGGAAAGTGATTGCTACGCACTGGAAAGCGCTTTGCGTGAACGGCAGACTCTGCGCGTGGCCGCGTGATAAATTGACATCCATCCCTTTCTTGCGCAGACGGCGCGCGGCTTGGCGGCTCATCTGGCAGCTTTCATCCAGGCCGAAAACCTGGAAGCCGTGTTCGTGCAGGGCCAGTTGTAAAATTCCTGGCCCGTGACCGAGTTCCAGCACGCGCTGACCTTCGATGTAAGGCAGGCTGGAACGCACCCACTCGTTCCAATGGCCGAGCGAAATCACCGCCGCAACCAAGTCATACGTCCAGGCAAACTGGTGGTAGAGGAGATAAAAGATGGGGCGGAGGATGAATTGTAAGAACCGCGTTGCTATGGTCATTTGTTCTTGGATTTTACGGAAATCGGTTTTGTAGCCGACTTCAGTCGGCTTTCAGATGTTTAGCCAGGGGATTATATCCCCTGGCGTTGGGCGATATCTCGCAACAAACAAAACAAGGGTTCGACCAGCCTCATGTTCAGGATGGTCAAACCCTTGCCTCCACTTGCGTAGGCACAAGTGTGTGCGCTGTTTCGAGTTCTACGGAGCGGTTTCGACTGTGCCGCGCTTGCGCGAGACGGCCTTCTTGGTAGCCTCGATCACTTCGCCGCCGCGCGTTTTGACCTCTTGCGCCAGTTTCTCGTAGTTCGCGCCTGCCTCAGCCGCGGCTGCTTCCGCGCGGGCCAGCGCCTCTTCGGCGCTTTGAGAGGCCTTGTCACGCAACTCTATGCTTTTCTCTTTGAGCAGCGTACGCGTCTCTTCGCCAGATTGCGGGGCAAGAAGTAAGGCCGCCACTGCGCCGGTCAAGCCGCCGACGACAAACCCGATCAGGAACGCTCCAAAATCATCACGGTCAGACATTTTATCTCTCTCCTTTCATGAAATTATGACAGGTTGGGTTATTTCCCTTTGACGCCGAATAATCGAAATAAACGCCGCAGCCCGGCAAGATAGCTGTTCAGTTTGATGACCGGCTCCACTAAATTCTCGCTCAAGAAGGTCGTCGTGCCGCGCAGCGTATTCACGGTCTCGTTGGTCGCATCCAGGATGGGTTTGACCTCGTTCTGCAACAGATTGATCAGGCTGGCAACCTGGATGACCAGGATGACCAATGCCGCGCCGATGACCAGCGACTCGAATGCCATGAAGATGATGAAGATGTCGCGGATTTTGGCGGTCTGTTCACCGGATTGCAGCAGCCCGAAGACGGCCAGTACGACCAGCGCCAGAAAAACCAACCCGCCGAGGACGATCCACAGAATCATCAAGCGCTGGCGGCGCAGGGTCGCTGAGGAAGCAGCGGCTTCTTCGGGGTTCACCGCGTCCGGATTGTATTCGGCCATATGCCGTCATTATAGCATAATTTTCTTAGCCCAACCTCTTGACTTTTACCGTAAAGTTTGCTATGCTCTATCTACCGACCGGTCGGTAGGTTATTGTGACCAGAGATCAGATCCTCGAAGCTGCTGCTCAAATCTTTCGCCAGAAGGGCTTTCATGCCGCCTCGATGCAGGATATTGCCGAGGCAGTCAATCTCCAGAAGGCCAGCCTCTATCATCACGTTTCCAGCAAGCAGGATATCTTACTGGCTTTGCTCGACCAGGCGCTCGACTTGCTCACCGAGCGCCTGATGACGGTCTTGAAGCAAGACCTGCCTGCTGACGAAAAATTGCGCGCCGCCGTGCGCTGTTACTTGGAGGCTCTGGCGGAGCGTAGTGACCTGGCTTCGGTCATGATCCTCGAGTATCGTTCCCTGGATCCGGAATCCCTTGCCCGGCATGTTCCCCGCCGCGACCGCTTCGAGCGGTTGTGGCGGGATTTGGTTAAGGAGGGCTTCGATTCCGGTGAATTCTGCGCCACCGATCCGGCCATGACTGCCCGTTCGCTGCTGGGCGTGATGAATTGGACGATTACCTGGTACCGTCCGAATGGGCCATTGACCATTCAACAGATTGCCGATCAGATCGCCTCGCTCTTCCTGACCGGCCTGCTCTGTCGTTCTCGAGATAATTAGCATGGCATTCCCGCCCACTTTTCAGTACTTTATCACCTATCGAACCATTCGGCCAGTTCAGAGATTCTCGTACAGGAGGTGAAGCATGTATTCGTTTGAACCATCAGAAGAGCAAAAAATGTTGATGGACGCCGTCAACCGCTACGCGACCAGCGACCTGCGTCCGGCGGCGCACGACGCCGAGGAGAATAAGGAACTTCCGCCCAAGTTGATCAGCAAAGGCTGGGAACTGGGCGTCCTGCAGGCGTCCATTCCCGAAGCCTATGGCGGCTTCGGCGAACGGTCAGCCGTGACCGGCGTACTGGCGGCCGAGGCAATGGCTTATGGCGACCTGGCCGGTGCGCTGGCGATCGGGACCCCGGGCCTGTTCGCCCTGCCGGTACTCCTTATTGGCTCCGAAGAACAAAAGAAACAATACCTCCCGCCGGTCATCGAAGCCGACTGGCGAGCCTACACCGCCGCGCTGCTCGAACCGTCCTTCGATTTCGATCCCAACGATCTGAAGACGGCGGCCACTGTGAACGGCGACGATTACGTCTTGAAGGGCGAAAAGACTTTCGTCCCATTTGCCGCCAACGCTGAAGCGATGATCGTTTATGCCAAACTGGACGGCAAGACGGCGGGGTTTATCGTGCCGAAGGGCGCGGCCGGGCTGAAGGTCGGGGAGGAACGGGAGAAATATTTGGGGCTGAATGCCCTGCCGTTCTACAAGGTCACGTTGGAGGCTGTGAAAGTCCCCAAGGCCAATCTCCTGCCCGGGGATTTCGCTGCGGTGTTGGCTGCCAGCCGCGTTGCCATGGCAGCGATGGCGATTGGCGTGGCGAAAGCGGCCTTTGACTATTCCCGCGACTACGCCAAGGAGCGGGATGTCTTCGGCGTCAAGGTGGCCCAGAAGCAAGCGATTGCCTTCATGTTGGCCGAAATGCGCACCGAAATCGAAGCCATTCGCCTGCTGACGTGGGAGGCTGCCTGGATGATTGACGCCAACAAGGAAGATGTAAGCAAACAGGCCTACCTGGCTGCCACTGGCGCGATAGACATGGCGATGATGGTCACCGACCGCGCCGTGCAGATCCTGGGCGGCCATGGCTACATCCGCGAGCACCCGGTCGAGTTGTTCATGCGGAACGGGCGCGGTTTCGCGACCTTTACAGGCCTTGCCATGGTGTAACTGTTACGTTTTACGCATTACGTTTTACTAGCTACGTGAAACGTGAAACGTAAAACGTAAAACGTAATGTCTGACGAATGGAAGGAGAAAAAACTATGATCGAGTTTGAACTTCCCGAAAAGATTGCTGGAATATGTACTGTCCTCAAGTCGGTCGCCGACAATATGATGAGGCCGGTTTCGCGCTATTTTGACGAACACGAGCACGAAATCCCCTGGGATTACATCACCTTCATGCAGACGGCAACGCGCGCCATGGGCGGCAGCTCGATGGCCCCCTCCGAGAAGAGGGAAGGCCCACGCCTGGGCTTCCAACGCCTGGCCTTCATGGTCGAGATGCTTTCCTGGGGCGACGCGGGCATCTACCTGGATACGCCCGGCGGCATGTTGGGTTCGGCGGCCGTCTCTGCAACTGGCACGCCGGAGCAGAAGGAGCGTTTCCTGGCTCGCTTCAAGGGTGAGACGCCAACCTTCGACGCCATGTGCATGACCGAAGCCGGGGCCGGTTCGGACACTTCGGCCATTCGCGCCACTGCTGTGCTAGATAAAGAGAAGAATGAGTGGGTACTCAACGGCGAGAAGATCTTCGTCACGGCTGGACATAAGGCGATGGTTGATTCTAAGGGCTTTGTCGTCGTTTGGGCGACGATTGACCCGAAGGCTGGACGCGCCGGGATGCGTCCCTTCGTGGTCGAAGCCGGGACGCCGGGCTGCCAGGTGACCAAGCTGGAGCATAAAATGGGCATTCGCGCCAGCGACACCGCCTCGATCGTTATGCAGGATTGCCGCGTGCCTTTCGATAACATCCTCGGCAGCCCGGAAGTGGTCACCGCGAAAGCTACGACCGGTTTCAAGGGCGCCATGGCCACCTTCGACGCGACGCGGCCGATCGTCGCCGCGCAGGCCATCGGTCTGGCACGCGCCACGCTGGAACTGCTCAAGGAGATGCTGGCCGAGAGGGGCGTCACCATCCGCTATGGCCTGCCTCGCCAGAAGTTGACATCCATCGAGAAGGAAGTGATTGACATGGAAGTCATGCTGCGCTCGGCCTGGCTGCTGGTCATCGAAGCGGTCTGGATGATGGACAACGGCAAGCCCAACTCGCTGGAGTCCTCGATGTGCAAAGTCCGCGCTGGCGATGTGGTCAACAAGATCACGCAGAAGGCGGTCGAGATCATGGGGCCGCTGGGCTACAGTCGCGAGTACCTGCTCGAAAAGTGGTTCCGGGATGCCAAGATTTCGGATATTTACGAAGGCACCGGCCAGATCAACCGCCTGGTGGTGGCGCGGCAGATTTTGGGCTACCGCTCGAGCGAGTTGCGGTGAGAGTGTGGGTAGACAAGTAGATAAGTAGCAAGGAGGAAAGTAGACAAGTAGACAAGTACTTGTTTCCTTGTTTCCTTGTTTCCTTGATACTTTACCACAAGGAGAGAACCCTATGAAATACCATGTACACAATGCTGTCGTTGTCGGCGCGGGGACGATGGGCGCGGCGCTCGCCGCGCACCTGGCGAATGCTGGCGTGCCGGTGACGCTGCTGGACATCGTCCCCAAGGGCGCGCCGGCTGGTGATAAGGCTGCCCGCAACAAAATCGTCAACGAGGGCTGGGATCGCTGCCTGAAAGCCCGTCCTGCCAACTTGATGTCATCCGACCTGGCGACCTTCGTCAAGCTGGGCAACCTGGAAGACGATTTCGAGGCCGTCGCCAAGGCCGACTGGATCATCGAGGCCATCATCGAGCGGCTGGACATCAAGCAGCAATTGATGGCGCGCATTGACGCCGTCCGCAAGCCGGAGGCCATCGTCAGCACCAACACGTCGGGCATTCCGGTCAAGGATATCGCCGAGGGCCGCTCGAAGGGCTTCAAGCAGCATTTCCTCGGCACGCACTTCTTTAATCCACCCCGCTATTTGAAGCTGCTGGAAGTCATCCCGACGAAAGACACCCTGCCTGCCGTGACCGAGTTCATCTCGTGGTTCGGCAGCTACCGGCTGGGCAAAGGCATCGTCCAGTGCAAGGACACGCCTAACTTCATTGGCAATCGCGTCGCTTTCGGGACAGGCGCGTTCGGCATGTACTACATACTCGAAAACGGCTACACCGTGGACGAGGTGGACGCGCTCACCGGACCGCTGATGGGCCACCCGAAGACGGCCACTTTCCGCTTGATTGACCTGGTCGGCATTGACGTTTGGGAACACGTCGGCAAGAACCTAGCGCCGGCCATCCCGCACGACACCTATGCCTTGAAGTTCTTGAACGCCGAGAAGCCGAACAAGCTGATTCACACGATGGTCGAGCGCAACTGGCTGGGCAACAAGACCAAGGTCGGCTTTTACAAGGAAGTCCGCACGGAGGAGGGCAAGAAGGAATTCTGGTCGCTCAACCTGAACACGCTGGAACATGCCGCCCCGGCCAAGCCGCGCTTTGACTCGGTCGGCAAGGCGAAGGATATCGAGAACCTGGGTGAGCGGCTGAAGGTGTTTCTGGGCGCATCCGATCGCGGCGCGCAGCTGATACAGACGCTGACCTACCAAGCCTTCCAGTATTCCTCGATGCTCATCCCCGAAGTCGCCGACACGCCCAAGCCGATTGACGATGCCATCCGCTGGGGCTTCATGCACGAGTCCGGGCCGTTCGAGATCTGGGACATGCTTGGGGTCGCCGAGACGGTCGAACAGATGAAAGCCGCGGGCTACGCACCCGCCGCGTGGGTGGAAGACATGCTCAAGTCGGGGTGCGCCTCGTTCTATCAATACAAGGGTGACAACAAGGTGGGCATCTACGATGTCAACAAGAAGAAGTATGTCAAGATTGCCCGCGCCCCAGGGCTGGTGGTCTTGAGTGAGCTGAAGAAGGCGAAGAAGATCATCAGCGAGAATACGGGCGCATCGTTGTACGACATGGGCGACGGGGTGGCGTGCGTCGAGTTCCATACCAAGATGAATGCTCTCGACGACGATATTTTCAACATCACAATCGAGGCGCTCGACCGCGTCGAGAAGGATTTCGTCGGCCTGGTGATTGGCAACGAGGCGGATAACTTCAGCGCGGGTGCGAACATATTTATGGTGGTCGTCGCGGCCCAGCAGGGCATGTGGGACGTGCTTGAAGGGGCTGTGGCGAAGCTGCAAAATATGAACATGCGCATGCGCTACTCGGCCAGACCGGTAGTCGTCGCGCCGGCGGGATTGACGCTGGGCGGCGGATGCGAGCTGACGATGCACGCCAGCCGCATCGTGGCCGCAGCGGAGACTTATATCGGTCTCGTCGAACTGGGCGTGGGCGTCATCCCGGCGGGCGGCGGCATGAAAGAGTATATGCGCCGCATCCTCAACCCGTTGATGCGCGTCCCCAGCGCCGAGGTGCTGCCTGGTCTGATGAAGGTCTTCGAGCAGATCGGGCAGGCCAAGGTGGCGACCAGCGCCGAAGAGGCGCGCCAGTTCGGCATTCTCGGCCCTGCTGACCGCGTGGTGTTGAGTCGTAACCACCTGCTGGCGGAAGCCAAGAAGGAAGTGCTGCACATGGCCGCTACCGGCTACAAACCGCCTGCGCCGGAATTGATCTACGCAGCCGGCCGCGGCGCCTTGGCTGCGCTGCGCGTCGGCGCGTGGGCGTTCAAGGAAGGCAAGTACATCACCGAGTACGAGGGCGTCATTGCCGGAAAACTCGTCAACGTGTTGACCGGCGGCGACTTGTCCCGCCCGACCTGGGTCAGCGAACAATATATTCTCGACCTGGAACGCGAAGCCTTCCTGTCGCTGTGCGGCGAGCAAAAGACCCAGGAGCGCATGTGGGCGATGCTCAATACGGGCAAGCCGTTGAGGAACTAGCGAGTTAGGAGTAACTTATGACTACTAGAGAAGCAGTAATCGTATCCGCTGCAAGAACGCCGATTGGAAAAGCTAAACGTGGAGGCCTGGCAACCGTCCGACCAGATGAATTGGCGGTCCTCGTCATCCAAGAATTGCTCAAGCGCACGCCGCAACTCGACCCGAAGGAAATCGAGGACGTCATCCTCGGCTGCGCGTTCCCGGAAGGCGAGCAGGGCATGAACATGACGCGGGCGGTTGTCATCCGCGCCGGGCTGCCGGATAGCGTCCCGGGCGAGAGTATCAACCGCTACTGCTCGTCGGGTGTGCAGGCCATCGCTCATGCAGCTTACGCTATCATGGCCGGTCAGATGGAGATTGCCATCGCCGGCGGCGTGGAATCCATGTCCATGGTGCCGATGATGGGTTACAAGTTTGCGCCGAACCCACACTTCGCTACCGACTTGCCGCAGTACTACACCAACATGGGTCTGACCGCCGAAAACGTTTCGGTGAAATACAATGTCAGCCGCGCTGACCAGGATGCTTTCTCGTTGACCAGTCACCAGCGCGCCGCCGATGCGGTCAACTCCGGCCGCTTCGACCCCGAACTTGTGCCGGTGGACGTGGAAGTGAAAGAGATAGGTCCCAACGGCAAGCCGGTGACAAAGAAATTCACTGTCAAACGCGACGAAGGCCCGCGCGCCGATACCACCCTGGAAGCGCTCGCCAAGCTCAAACCAGCCTTCAAGGAAGGCGGCGTGGTAACCGCTGGCAACTCTTCGCAGATGTCGGACGGCGCGGCGGGCGTGGTCATCATGTCCGCCGAGAAAGCCAAATCGCTCGGCCTCAAGCCGCTGGCGCGCTTTATGTACTTTGCCGTGGGTGGCGTTCCGCCCGAACTGATGGGCATCGGGCCGGTGGTTGCCATCCCCAAAGCGCTCAGGCTGGCCGGGATGAAACTGGCAGATATTGATTTGATCGAGTTGAACGAGGCCTTTGCCGCGCAATCGCTGGCCGTGATTCGCGAGTTGGGTCTTAATACCGAAATAACCAACGTCAACGGCGGGGCGATTGCCCTCGGCCATCCGCTGGGCTGCACCGGCGCCAAGCTGACCACGCAGTTGATCTACGAAATGGCGCGCCGCAAGTCGAAGTACGGCATGGTGTCCATGTGCATCGGCGGCGGCATGGGCGCGGCGGCGATATTCGAGAATCTACAGAATTAGTTGTGTAGTTGCGTAGTTGCGTAGTTGAGTAGTTGGGCAGCCTTTCCTGCAAGACTATTGAACTACTGAACTACCGAACTATCAAACTATCAAACAAGGAGAACAAAATGCCTCTAACAGTTGAATCCCTCATGGCTAAAATGCCGAGCGCCTTTCTCCCCGAAAAGGCGCCGGGCCTGGATGCCGTGCTACAGTTCAAGTTCAGCGGCGCAGAAGCCAGCGAGTGGTTTGTCACCATCAAGGATGGCAAGTGCGCCGTCGAGAAGGGTACGCATCCCAGCCCGAAGATGACCCTATCTGCTGATTCATCCGACTATGTCAAAATCTTCACCGGCGAAATGGATGGGATGCAGGCTTTCATGCAGGGCAAGATCAAGCTGGCCGGCGACCTGAACCTGGCTATGAAGCTCATGACCATGTTCAAGATCCGCTAACACACACAAGAGACCGGGTTTCTGCAAGAAACTCGGTCTCTGATTTATGCTTCGTCATGGAACGGTCTTCCATCCGCCAGCGTGTAAATATCCTCCTCCGGTTCTCTTAGAGAATCGAAGGCTGGGTTTTGTGCGGCTGCGCGCAACCACTCGATCTCATCCCAGTCATCCACGGGCGAATACAGAACTATAACCCGCACACGCATGGGCCCCGGAATGGGAAGTTTCGCGTCCAATTTTAGTTGACGATCCTCGTCAATCGTACCTGTTAATTCCAAGGCTGTCATCGTCGCATCCATGGATCATGCTCCTTTTGCTATGTGTAGATTATAGCAATAAACTTCCCGCTGATTTGGCTTATCATGTCACATGTACATTCCCCAGTCCATCGCGCCGGGGTCTTCCATCAACGAGAAATCCCACGGCTCCATCCCCAGTTCAATGACAACCGTCTTGTTCAACGCTTCCTGCGCTTTTTTCTGAATGGCATCAATCATCGCAGGGCCGTAGGGACAGAATGGCGTGGTCAGGATGACGTACATTTTGAAGTTCTCGCCCTCGGCCTCCACGCGGCGGATCAATCCCAACTGGATGACATTCAGCCCGATCTCCGGGTCCGCCACTTCGGCCAGTTTGTCGCGCAGCGGCTGGACGAGGTCCGGGTGAGTCTCGTGAATATTCCAGCGGATTTCATTTCTTTCTTCGTCACTCATAGTTCCTCGTTCTCAAAATAGTTCATAATCTGTAACCCGCAACTCGCACCACCTAACCCGCCGCCCGTCACTCGTCACGCGTCGCCTGCTCATGCACCACATACGTGCAATGCGCGTCGCCGCTCAAGATGCACTGCACTTTCTCGGCCGGGACGGCTAACATACGCGAGATGAGCGTCTGATCTAAGGTGCAGACTTCGGGATGGTTCTGTCCGATTTGCAGGTACGGACAGGTGATCTCGTGGATTTTATATTGCGCTCCGGCCTTTTCCCACTCGACGGTGAAACCCTCCTCCGCCAGCAGGGTTTTTGCCAGTTCCAGCCGCTCCTCCATGCTCAGGCCTTTCATCTGTTCGGCGTAATCGCCTGCCATGTCGTTGGCAATTTCCAGGAACAACTTGCTGACCAGCGGCTCGGGCAGGGATTCTTTCAACTGGTCGAGCAGGCGGGAGGTCAGACGCAAGTAACGGGTTGGGAAGTGTTCCGTGCCGGCCTCGGTCAGGAAATAGACCAGGCGTGGCCGCCCGACCCCGTGGCGTTCTTCCTCCGCCGAAACCAGTCCCTCGACCTGTAAATTGGTCAGGTGGTGGCGGACGGAGATGGGGTTGATGCCCACCGCTTCGGCCAGTTCGATGATCGTCGTGCGCGGCTGGCGCAGAAGGGTTTGCAAGACTCGGTCACGCGTGCTTTTCATAATTTGGAGTATAACAGTCTCATTGAACCTTGTCAATAATATAGATAATTATCATAAATATCCCGCCCAAAAGAAAAGCCTGCCGCGGGGACAGGCTGAAACAGCATTAAAACTAATATATCCGGTTATGCACCTTCCCCTGTATTATAAACACTTGATTCCCTTAATCGCATTTTTAGCAAGTGGGACAATTACCCCATATCCTTATCTCATAGAAATCACCGGCATTTATGATTCCAATATAATTCCGTTTATACCTTACCCAACCATCGTCGCCAACTATGCCATCGCCTGCTATCCAGTGGTACGAAAGAGCAATGGTTGGTTTCACAGAATACGTTACTTTGGCTATGAAATCCGCCTTATACGACTCGGGTAAATTTGGAGAATCTACTACCTTAATAGAGTCGATCGTAAATTTTTCGAGGCGAATTTCCTCGGAGACGTTAGTGCATGTGAAATGAGTAAGCCATACAGTAAGCAAGATCTCTATAACTGCTTCCCTGGATTGAGACGTTATACTAAAATTTGCTACTCTGGCTGACCATTGACTGGCATCTCCGTATTGAAGACATGTGGTTAGTGTCGCAATCTGAGTGGTTGGTGTCACAACCTGAATGGTTGGCGTCGCAACTTGAGCGGTTAGCGTCGCAACTTGAGCGGTTAGCGTTGTAATCTGAGAAGAGTTGTTCGGTTTTCCGGCACTAATACTAATAGAGCACGATGTCAAAACTAAAATAAGAAACAAGGTAAGAAAAACTTTCATAGTCATTATTAGTTTGTCCTAAAGATAATCTCAAGGATGTTAATATGCCGAAAACCACATGGGGAGAACCAGACTTTCGAGTTTTTCATTGCTGGCTCTTCCCATTATATTATTAATCAAGACTTACGCAGAGCGAGATTTATGCGGGAGTGGCTAAATTCTTGGGTAATACTCTTAGCCTCTTGTCATTCTGAGCCGCGAAGCGGTGAAAAATCTCTGTGGTCCGGCTTAAATCCGTGATTCTTCGCTCCCTCCGGTCGCTTAGACTGACAGACTGAAGAAGATTGGTTCATTGGGAAATGCCGTGAAATCGCTCAAAAGGGACTGCCAAGTCCCGTAAATGCAGGCAGTACACTCGTAATTGCACTACGCCTGGTGGCTGGATTTGGCAATCCAGCCGAGCATCACGGCAAATCCCAAAGAACCAGAAGATTACCCACCCGATTAGCCACTCCTGTTTATGCAACACATACGGTTTGAGCAAGTCTAAATTTATTAATAGAATACTCCAAAATGTGTTAAAGAAGGATCCCAATTTTTCAATAACCTGTCATTGGTATGACCACTATAACGAGCCGGATTAACACCCGAATACATTACTACATGTCCCCAATCGCTCGTCCATGAAAGATCGCCGGGTTGCATATTTGATAGAGAAGAAACCCATCGGAACCAACCAGACAACCCTTGTAAATAGTTCCTAAGGGAATAAGTGTTTATCCAAGCAGTTGAATAGGGTTGCCAAGTAGAACTAGTTGGAAGTCCTCCGTAGCGAAGCGCTTGAGAAACAAAATTTGCACAATCGTTGCATTCAAAATAAGCGTAAGAGTGGTTGTAGTAGTATGTATATTGAAGAGTAATGCCATTGTTGCATGTCCGGGTGGTGTTTGATGTATAAGTGTTAATGTATGTCTTTCCATTTGTATGATTGTAAGGGGCTCCTGACAACGGCTGCACGGTTCTAGCATTGTAACTTTCTAATAAACTTTTCCCTAAAACCTCAATCGGAGTATGGAAAAACTGATAGTCGGGCATTTGTGTAAAGTCTGGCTTTGCTCTGATAAATCCTTTATCCGTCCAAGATACGACATCCGTGCCGTCGATATTTTCGATACTCTTGTCATCAAAACTGTCTTGGACAATTGTTGCTTGATTATTATTAACAACGATAGTCAGCTTATGCTTGAGTACGAATTCAATCTTTGATCCATTTGTAATAGATTCATTGACGCTGTCCATCATGTTCTGAAGGTACCCTTCCAAAGCTTGTTTGGTAATATCATCGCTAGCATTCGAGATCGCCCATTTGGCTGATTGAACGAGAGGGTAATCATCAGGTGACGAAATTTTCGATATTGCTGAAAGGGTTACATTTTCTGTTATAACAAGTTGGTGGGTTTTATTTTGAACACTATCTGTAAAACCAGATGTGGTCACGAATTGTGACTTCAATCCGACCAGTTCAACATTAAGCCCGACATCGAAAAGTTCTTGATAGAAATTTCTCCTATCGACAACTAAAGCACTCATTTGTGGCGTGTATAAAGAACTTTTTGTTGTTTCCCCCGTTGATAAATAGTTGCTGTAATCTGTCAAAGCATTGACGATGGGTGTGGATAGAGCTTGGACAGATTCTGTTGGCTGAGCTGATGCCGATGCCGGTATTGATCCAACCAAGACAACCAAAAGAAACATGACAGTCAACCATCTGAGGATTAGTTTTGTGTTCATAATTACATGCTCCTTTTCTAATTATGTCAAAGATCGTATGTTTTTGAAATACATTTGCAATTGGTTTACTTTGGATAGGCCTGTTACATGATATTTGTTGTATCTATTATTACAGCGCAAGGTTAGGAGCGAGAGTAGCAAATTGAGCCAATCTATCATGGATTGAGCGTATTTATTGTAAACGCCCATGGGCCTGTAATATCGCCTAACAGAATATCATCTAAAGTTTTCTGTGCATCTTCTTGAGATACGGATGACAACTTATCTAACAATGTCACCCTGATACTTCCATCACTATTCTCATTACATTCAACTTTGAGACCTTTCGCACGCGCTGCCAGACTCGTGTTCAGGCGATTTTGAAAGTCGTCACATGGCGGGACCTCTCGGGGTTCCGCAAAAACCTCTAATACCGAAAATTTAATGGGAGCTGTTATACTTTTCAGATCGTTTATGCGATAACGAATATTCTCGCATCTCTTTCCCATATTCACACCATCGGCTTTCTGCTCGCTTATCATCTCAGCTTCATCCGGGAGAATTTCGTATGTGCCGTAGAAAAGATGCCCAGGAGATTGATACCAATCTCCACCATCGGGGGTGGAATAACATATCCCTATTTGTATCCCAGTCCCTATGATTTTAGCGGAGGTGACGGTTACGGTAATCCCATTAAGCGCCTGTGTTTGTAAGTCTTGGGTAATGGGTTGAGAGCCAGCTTGAGTTACTGGTTGTTCTTGTGTGGGAGCTGGTTGCCCGTTCGAGGTATTGCTTGCTACAGCCCGCGATGGGGCTTGCGCAATGTACCAGCCTATTGATATGATCGTCGTAATGGTCAACAACATGACCAAAGCTATCTTGATATGACTACTGTTCTTATTGATATTCATTTTTCACATCCTTCCTTTTTTTGTAAATAAATATCTAGTTTGCGCCTGTGCACCAAGTGTCCGATAACGAGATGGGAACATAAATGGGCCCTGAAGTTGAAACAACTCCGCACGATCTTGTTGGCGTTCCAGTATAAGCCACCATTGGAGTATAAACTGTCAGGGTATTAGCTATTGTACCGGGCGATCTTACATTCTTTGTATAACAATAGTTGGCACAACCATATCTTATGGTTGCTGCTGCATATCGATACCCGCCCGAATTATTTGTAGTTCTTGCCCATTTTGCATTACAGGCGGCTGACTTGCGCGTTTCAACATAGCTTAAGTTTGACCCGCCATCGCCTATGTACTTCCGCGCACCTGATGTTACAGCGTCAGCTCCGCACCCCATAGTGTTTGGGTTTAAGTTTTCACAACTGCTGCCATAGCAAGATGCAGCATATGCAGAGCGTGAGTAAAATCCTAACCCTGCGAAAGTCAATGTTAATGCTAATAGTGTCCTGATAATTCGTGATTTCATGTTATCCTCTTTCGTTCCCATGATGATAAGATTGGTTTCCTTATACACAATTCTACTGCTGGTTCGGTCAATTTCAAGTAGGGAAATCCCTACCTTTTTCAAGGTACCATACAATTGCCTCTGCTCTTGATGAGGCGCCAATTTTTATATAGATATTTGCCAAATGTTTCTCAACCGTCTTTTGGCAAATTCCCAGTGTAGATGCAATTTCTTTGTTCGACAGCCCTTGTAGAAGCAATTGGAATACTTCTTGCTCGCGTTCTGAAAATGAATTGGGGAGCAGTGAATTTTTGCGCATCGGTCTCCATCCTGTTTTGATGCTAGAACGATTGATATACAAATTTTATACCCCCCCCCCCGTAACTGTCAAGGCATAATATACTAGAAAAATATGATAAATATTGACATTTCACTTCCAACCTGCTATAATGCCGCCTACACAAGAAAACCAGACTTCCGAAGTCTTCGCGAAGCATCCCCGAAGGGGACGGAGACTTCGGAAGTCTATGACGAAGGAGCATCCATGTCCGAATTGTTTATCAAGAATCTGCACGTCAGCGTCGAAGGCAAGGAAATCCTCAAAGGCGTTGACCTGACGGTGAAGCAGGGCGAAATCCATGCCATCATGGGCCCCAATGGGACGGGCAAATCCACACTGGCGTACACGCTGATGGGACATCCGCGCTACGAGGTAACGGAGGGGGAGGTCTGGTTCAAGGGAAAGGATGTGCTCGAATTGGAACCTGACGCACGCGCACGCCTGGGCTTGTTCCTGGCCTTCCAGTACCCGGTTGCCATCCCGGGCGTGAGCGTGGCCAACTTTCTGCGCACCGCGCTCAATGCCCGCCGCCGCGCCGCGAACCCTGAAGATAAGGGCGTCCCCATCCCCGAGTTCCGCAAGATGCTCAAAGACAAGATGAGTCTGCTAAGAATGGATCCCACCTTCGCCGGTCGTTACCTGAACGACGGCTTCTCCGGCGGCGAGAAGAAGCGCGCCGAGATCTTGCAGATGGCGACCCTCAAGCCGGAAATCGCCATTTTGGACGAAACGGATTCGGGTCTCGACATCGACGCGCTGCGCATTGTGGCGGATGGCGTCAATGCCCTGACCGGTCCAGAGTTGGGCGCGCTGGTCATCACGCACTATCAGCGTTTACTGAACTATATCAAGCCGCACTTCGTACACATCATGCTCAACGGGCGCATCGTCGAATCCGGCGGTGCGGATCTGGCGCTTCATCTCGAAGAACATGGCTACGACTGGGTGCGTGAGAAATACGAGAATGGAGAGGGTAGCAAATAGAGAATAGAGAGTAGAGAATAGAGAGTAGTTTTGCGCTCATCCACTACTCTCTACTTTCTACTCTCTACTCTCTAATCCCTACTCACTGATATTACTATGAGCGAAGACGCAAAGATGTTGGAAGACATCGGCCAATATAAATACGGGTTCCATGACCCTGAGAACTATTTTTTCAAGTCGGGCAAGGGATTGGATCGGGCAATCGTCGAGCAGATCTCGGCCATGAAAGGCGAGCCGCAGTGGATGCTGGATTTCCGCCTGAAGGCGCTCGAACATTTCCAGAAGCGACCCATGCCAACCTGGGGCGCGGATATTTCCGGCCTCGACCTGGACAATATTTTCTACTACGTTAAGCCGACCGAGAGTCAGGGTAAATCCTGGGATGATGTGCCGGATACGATCAAGAATACCTTCGATAAGCTGGGTATTCCCGAAGCCGAGCGCAAGTTCCTGGCAGGAGTTGGCGCGCAATATGAATGTCTGAGCGGTGATACCCGCGTATACACAGCGCGCGGTATTGTTCCAATCCAGAACATTGTTCCTGGAGATGTGGTTTTTTCGCTGGATGAGAGCACCAACGAGATTGTCCCTGCTCCGGTCAAGGCTTCTATACCCAAAGGAGAACGACCGGTTTTCGAAATGAAGGTTGGAAGCCGCGCGATTCGCGCCACTGAAAACCATCCTTTCCTTGTTCTGGAAAACAAGCGCGCACCTGGCCGCCAGCGCGGACGGTATGCGCGCGCCTGGAAATATCTGCGTGAATTACGTGCGGGCGATTTAGTCGCGGTCGCCAAATCTCTCCCGGATGTGGGACAATCCTATACACTGCAACAGCCGAAGATAAAAACGAAGGTTGTGGGCCGCAATCAAGCCGTCGAATATCCGCTTGACATCACCAGTCGCTATAATCCTGTCGCGCTGCCTCAGCAGACGAATGATGATCTAATGTGGTGGCTCGGTTTGTATATTGGCGATGGGTTCATCCATCATCATCCAAGGGCGGATAAAGCACGGATTGAGTTTGCCATCCCTGAAACAGATGAAACCTTGCGCTCAGAATTTAGTAGCGCGACAACACGTCTGTTTGAATTATCTGCGGCCAATGGCGATCCATATCGGATGACGGTTTATTCGACAATTGTCGCTCGTTTTCTGGAAGTCAATGGCTTCACAGGCGGTGCGCTCGAAAAACGTGTTCCAACATGGGTGGCATCTTTGCCGCAGTCACAAATACTGGCGTTCCTCGGCGGCTATGTGGATGCCGACGGTTATGTTCGTGACCATGCGAAGAATAAAGATGTTGTCCTGACTAGCGCAAACGCTGAGTTATTGCAGGATGTTCGCAACCTGGCGGCATTGTGCGGAATCGGCACATCCAATATCCATCGTTTTGAGGGGAAGCATCCTCACGACGAGAACAGGATAATGGTTGGCTACCGCATGATGTTCAGCGGCGATTTTGAACGCCTCGGTTGCCGCTCTGAACAACGACTCGTGCGTATGGGCAAGCGCAAATTCCATCACAGTTATTCCATGGCGGAGAATACCAGTTTCCGCAAGCATGTCAATGAATTCTTCGGTTATGCCCGCATCGAGTCCATTGCACCCGCTGGTGTGGAGACGGTTTACGATATCGAAGTGGATGGTCCGCACAACTTCGTAGCCGAAGGGTTGATCGTGCATAATTCCGAGATGGTGTACCACTCCATCCTTGAGCATCTGGAAAAGCAAGGTGTCATCTTCCTGTCCATCGAGGATGGCCTGCGCCAACATCCTGACTTGTTCCGCGAGTATTTTGGTACGGTCATCCCCATTGAAGATAACAAGTTCGCCGCGCTGAACTCCGCCGTCTGGTCGGGCGGATCGTTCGTCTACGTGCCGAAGGGCGTCAAAGTGGATTTGCCGTTACAGGCTTACTTCCGCTTGAACGCAGCCAACGTCGGCCAGTTCGAGCGCTCGCTGATCATCGTGGATGAGGGTGCATATGTTCACTACACGGAGGGGTGCACAGCGCCCCAGTACACCACCAATTCTTTTCATTCCGGCGTGATCGAAATCATCGTCAAGCGCGGCGCGCGCTCGCGCTACACTACTATTCAAAATTGGTCCACCAATGTCTACAATCTGGTCACCCAGCGCGCCAAAGTTTTTGGAGATGGCACGCATGAGTGGGTGGACGCGAATCTCGGATGTCTGGCTGAAGGTTCTACCGTGACAACGCCGGTTGGAATTAAAACCATAGAGTCACTGCGGGTCGGGGATCAGGTATTATCGTACGATGAAACCGAAGGGCAGCTATGCTTTCGAACCGTCAATGCCAAACGCTTCTCCGGGAATCAACCTGTCCATAGTGTATCGGTGGGCGAGCGGCGATTGCAGGTGACAGCGAACCATCCCTTTTACTCATACCACTACAATCCCGACATGGCCAAGAAAAGCCGTCGCTATCGCCTGGGCTATGTGCGCGCCGATCATCTCGAAAGAGCCATTTTGCCACGTACCTCGCTGGATTATGGCAGACCGCATTTGTTGGAAATCCCCAGCCTGGAGACAAAGTTCGAGTCCTACAATCAATATGCTTCTGATCTGGTGATGACGCGCCAGCGTCCTTCCCGCATGACGATTGGAGAATATTCCACCGACGATCTGATGTGGTTGTTGGGCTATTGGGTTGGAGATGGCGACATTGACTTGATTCCTGCAAAAACTGCCGATGTGGTTCGTTTTGCCAGGGTGGGTTTTTCCACCCCGCGTGAAGACCGGGCGCGGGAACGCCTGATGGGTGTGATGACAAATGTGATTGATGTGGAACCGACGGAACGCGCCGACGGGTATCATCTAAGTTGGAACAGCAAGGAACTGGCAGAGTTCTTCAAGTTAAATGGGTTTGGCGGCAAGGCGGCGACCAAGCGCGTGCCACTGTGGGTATGGTCTATTCCCGAATCGCAACGCCTCGCCTTTATCGCCGGCTATCTGGATGCGGACGGTTTCGCTAACGAATATGGTTTCCACATTCGTTCTGCCAACCGCTCACTGCTGGAAGATATCGCCTCGCTTCTGGTCACACTGGGGATTACTGCCCGCCTGCATACAGAATTCAGCGAACCACGCAAGGTAAAAATCCTCGGCGTCGAGTGCGTCGCGCATGGCGCGTACCGCCTGAGTTTCAGGCTGGATGAGCGCTTCCTGCCGCACCTCAGTTCTGCTACGAACGAGAAAATTCGCCGCCAGAAACCCCGTCAAAATCAGATGCGGCGGACGGTGGGGCGTTCTACCCTGACATTGGGCGAGGATGTCGAAATCGTCAAAGTCGAAGTGTCTGAACCGACAGAACATGATGTCCCCACGTGGGATATCGAAGTGGACGGCACAGGCAATTTCATTTCGCAGGGTTTCATTGTGCACAATTCCAAGGTCACGATGAAGTATCCCTCCTGCTACCTGATGGAACCTGGCGCGCATGGCGAGATGCTCTCGATGGCCTTCGCCGGCCCCGGCCAACACCAGGATGCGGGCAGCAAGATGGTGCATTTTGCGCCGAATACCTCGTCCAAGGTGACCTCCAAGTCCATCAGCAAGGGTGGCGGACGCGCCTCGTACCGCGGCCTGCTCAAGGTCTATAAAGGCGCGCACGGCGTCCGCTCGAACGTGGTTTGCGACGCCCTCCTGCTCGATCCAAAGTCCCGCACGGATACCTATCCTACTATTGAAATTGACGAGGACGATGTCAGCATCGGGCACGAAGCCTCGGTCTCCAAAGTGGGCGAGGAGCAGCTTTTCTACCTGATGAGTCGTGGCCTGAGCGCTGAGCAAGCCACCAGCATGGTTGTCTCCGGCTTCATCGAGCCGCTGGTCAAGGAGTTGCCGATGGAGTATGCGGTTGAAATGAACCGGTTGATCCAATTGCAGATGGAAGGCTCGATTGGCTGATAGCAAATGGCGGATGGCTGATGGCTGATGGCAGATGGCAGAGGGCTGAGGGTAGTTGAGGATTGATGTAGAATGAGTGTCAAGACTGAGAAAGCGAAGGTGGTTGTTTCGAGAACCCGCCGCGTCGAGACCGCCAGTCGTGAATTCACTTTCACGGCTAAGGATATTCCTTCCGGCGCGCTGGCTGATTACCGCCAGAAAGCCTGGGAGATATACTCCCGCCTTGCCTTGCCGACAACCGCCGAGGAAGCGTGGCGGCGCACGGATTTGCGCTCCATGCCTGCCGACCAGTTCCGCTTGCCCGCCGAAGGCGCTTACGCAGACCTGCCTCCTGTCCCGGACGAATTGCTCAGACCATTGGTTAGCAATCAGCACGGTGGACAGGTTATCTTGCTCCCAGGCGGAAGGGGAGCTGCCTCGCTGACTCTCGATGAATCGCTGAATCGCCAGGGAGTGATCTTTACCGATTTATTCACCGCTGAACGCCAGTATCCCGAATTGGTCGCCGGGATGGTTGGGCAGATCGTCCGTCCCGAAGAAGGTAAGTTCGCCGCCCTGGCCGGCGCGTTGGCGCAAAATGGGATCGTGCTTTACGTTCCCAAAGGCGTGAAAGTCGAACAACCATTGCACAGCATCCTGTGGGGCCCTGGCGAGGATTTGGCGCATCTCTCTCACATCCTGGTCTGGGTGGACGAGGGTGCGTCCGTCACCTATGTCCATGAATCCGCCTCTCCGTCCACTCTCCTCGCTCCACCCTCCACCCTCCACCCTCCACGCTCCACGCTCCACGCAGGTATTGTGGAGATCAAAGTGGCTGACGACGCCAATCTGAAATTCGTCGAGCTCCAATCCTGGGGAAAGCAGGTTTGGAATTTCAGCCACGAGCGCGTCCAGGTCGGTCGCCGCGGCAACCTGGATTGGATCTTCGGCGCGGTCGGTTCGCGGCTGACGAAGAATTTCTCAGAGTTGGATCTGGTCGGGGATGGCGCGACAGGCCGAATGTCCGGGTTCTATTTCACGGACGGCATCCAGCACCTCGACCATGATACTCAGCAGAACCACCTGGCGCCACACACCACCAGCGATTTGCTTTTCAAAGGTGCGCTGAAAGGCAGGAGCCGCTCGGTCTGGCAGGGCATGATCTACGTCGCCCCGGCCGCCCAGAAAACGGACGGCTACCAGGCCAATCGAAACCTGGTACTCAGCCCGCAGGCGCGCGCCGATTCCATCCCCGGCCTCGAGATCCTGGCGGATGATGTCCGTTGCACGCACGGCGTGACGGTTGGCAAGCTCGAAGAGGAGCCGCTGTTCTATCTGAGATCGCGCGGCATCCCGACCGAAGACGCCGAGCGTCTACTCGTCGAAGGTTTCTTCGACCCGATCATGCAGCGCATTCCTTTCGAGGGCGTGCGTGAGCGTTTTCAGCAGGCGATCCTGGAAAAGACGGCTGGCGAGTAGTGCGGCCGGCATCGCCATTTCAGTCGCTTTTGCGGCTTGCAATAAACTGAAGTTGTGCCTACAATAGACAGAGGAATTATTCTTTTTACAGAGGCGCACGTGAAGGTTTTTCCTGGGGGAAACACGTCGCTTCGGGGAGGCTCTATGACACAGTTTTCGTTCATGCGTTCGCCCATTACCGAATATGCTTTCGAGGTCGGTGATGCGGTTGAAGTCTTCTGTGACCACGAGAAGAATGGTGACCGCGTTCGCGGTTGGATGCGTGGCATCGTCGTCCAGGTGGACAACAAAATGGTCGCGGTGCAATTTCGCAATAATGTCTACCTGACGGATGGCTGGATGGTGCCCGACCGCATCCTGTGGTACCCGCCGAATTCCGAGCATATCCGCCCTTCTGGGACTCAAAAGAAGTTGGGAAAAAAGGAACTCCCAGAATTTTAGATATGACCCTCGACGTTGCCCGCATCCGCCAAGATTTCCCCATTCTGAGCCGAGATGTGCGCCCAGGCGTTCCGCTCGTTTACCTGGACTCCACGGCCACCGCACAAAAACCCGTCGCGGTTATCGAGGCAATGAACGACTTTTACCGCCACTCGAACGCCAATATCCATCGCGGCATCCACATTCTGGCGGAAGAAGCCACAGCCCTGTATGAAAGAGGCCGCGAGCATGTGGCGAAGTTCATCCACGCGCCAGCGGTGAAGCAGATCATCTTTACGCGTAACGCCAGCGAGTCAATCAACCTGGTGGCTTACACCTGGGGGCGCGCCAACTTGAAATCTGGGGATGTCATGATATTGACCGAGATGGAGCACCACTCCAATCTTGTACCCTGGCAGATGTTGGCGGCGGAGCGCGGCGCGAAGCTGGCATTCATCCCGGTGACCGGCGACGGCCTGCTCGACCTGGACATTTATCGCAAGCTGCTCAAGCAGAACCCAAAGCTGGTCGCCTTTACGCACATGTCCAACGTGCTGGGGACGATCACCCCAGCCGCCGAGATCATCCGACTCGCCCACGCTGCGGGTGCAATCACAGTTGTGGACGGCGCCCAATCTGTCCCGCACCTCCCGGTGGACGTGCAGTCCCTGGATGCGGATTTCCTGGCTTTTTCGGCGCACAAGATGCTCGGTCCGACCGGCATCGGCGCGTTGTATGGCAAGTCCTCCTTGCTCGAAGCCATGCCTCCTTTCATGGGCGGCGGCGACATGATCAAGGCTGTCCACCTGGAATCCTTCACTCCCAACGCAATCCCGCATAAGTTCGAGGCCGGGACGCCTGCCATTGCCGAGGCGGTCGGTTTCGGCGCGGCGGTGGCATACCTGACTGGGGTCGGGATGGAGGCGGTGGCAGCTCACGAGCAGGAAATCATCGCTTACGCGCTGGAAAGATTGGAAGAAATCCCCGGCGTGCGCGTCTTGGGCCCTTCCGCTGGTAAGAAGGGTGGGGTGGCTGCATTTGTTCTCGAGGGAGTCCACCCGCATGATGTTGCCCAAATTCTGGATCACTACGGCGTTGCCGTGCGCGCTGGTCATCACTGCGCCCAGCCATTACATGAAAAGTTCGGCCTGCCGGCTACCACGCGCGCCAGTTTTTATCTCTATAACACCCGGGCGGAAGTGGATAAGTTAGTTGAAGCAATTTATGGCGTGAAGAAGATATTTGGCTGAGTGTCATTGCGAGCCACGAAGCCTGCCTTGAGCGAAGCGAAGGGTCGGCGCAGGGGCGAAGCAATCCCCTCGCGTCAAGGAGGAGATTGCGTCCCTGGCCTAGGTCGCTAGGGCAGGCGGGCAAAGGACGCCCTCGCAATGACAGGAGCAAACATGGACGACCTGTATCGCGAAGTCATCATTGATCGTTACAAAACACCGCATTACCGGGGCAGGCTCGACCCGCACGACATCGCCTTCGAGGACGATAATCCGCTGTGCGGCGATCACATTGCGGTTACCCTGCGCCTGGACGGGGATAACCGCGTCAGCGCCGCCGCCTTTGACGGTCACGGCTGCGCCATCTCACAGGCCTCGGCGGACCTGCTGATGGAATCCGTCGTCGGCAAAACACTGGACGAGGTCAAAGCCCTGACAAAGCAGGATGTGCTTGATTTGCTCGGTATCGAACTTGGCCCGGTGCGCTTGAAGTGCGCGCTGCTTTCGCTGAAGGTGCTCAAGGCTGGTGCGTATGGCTTGGGTGAGGCGAATGATGAGTTGGTCGAGTAGTCCTGTAGTTTGATAGTCGGATAGGCCTATGTTCGATTACACCCAGCTTGACCCGGCGAAAGTGGAATTTGTTGAAATTGCCCCTGCCAGTGAGTTACCGGCTGGCGGGAGGTTGTTCGTGACGATCGAAGATAAGTCCATTGTCATTTTCAACGTTGCCGGGAGTCTGTATGCCATTGCCGACCTGTGCTCGCACGATAACGGTCCCCTCGGCGACGGGGATTTGGAAGGTGATGAAGTTATTTGTCCGCGGCACGGGGCGCGTTTCGACATCCGCACCGGCAAGACGATGGGCTTGCCGGCGGTCGTGGACATTCCTGCGTATCCAGTGCGTGTGCGGGAGGGGATGATCGAGATTGGGATTCCGCGAGGCCAATGAAAACAGTTTGAAGTCTTTGGTAAGACCGTTCCCGGCTGGAGACAGGGAGACAGGAATTTATCTTCGCCCGTACCGTTGGGGTGGTAAAATAGGGTTGGTTAATGTGAGATAGGAGATAATAAAAAATGAGCGCTATCCAGACATTGGAAGTATCCCAGGATATTTTGGACTCGGCACGCCTCACGCTGGCCGATTTGAAGATGGAATTGGCGGTGTACTTGTACGTGCAAGGGCGGTTGTCGGTGGGCAAGGCGCGTGAGTTAGCGGGAATATCGCTATGGGAATTTCGCCAGTTGCTGGCCTCCCGCCAGATTGCGCCGCATTACGACGAGGCTGATTTGAGCGAGGATGTAGCGACACTGCACGCGATGGGGCGGCTATGATCGTCGTCAGCGATACATCCCCGTTGACGAACCTGGCTGCTATTGGGCAATTTGAGGTCTTGCGACGCTTATACGGCGAATTGCATATCGCTTCGGGGGTATGGGATGAGTTGAATGCCTGGGGCAGGCGTTGGCCAGGCTGTGATGAAGTTGCAAATGCCGATTGGATACAACGTCACCGCGTCCAAAATCAAACTTTGGTCGCAGCATTACGCCGCGACCTCGATAGAGGCGAAGCCGAAAGCATTGCCCTGGCTTTGGAAGTTGGCGCTGACATTGTTCTGCTGGACGAGAAAGAAGGCCGCCACGCAGCCCAATGCTTCGGTTTGCACGTTGTAGGTGTTGTTGGGGTTCTTTTGGAAGCCAAAGCGAAGAGGGTGATTGAGAAGTTGCAGCCTCATCTTGACGCTCTGCGCAAAACTGCCGGATTCTATTTGGGAGAGTCTGTTTACCAATCCGCACTTGTGGTGGCAGGTGAGGGGGCAGATTCTACGGTATAGCATTGTCCGGATGTGGGCAGTGATGATGAGTGAAGAGAATTTATGAAAAACATTATTCAACCTGTCAAAGGCACGCGTGACTTCTACCCCGAGCAGATGACCATCCGCACCTGGCTGTATGACCTCTTGCGCCAGGTTTCGGAATCTTTCGGTTACCAGGAATGGGAGGCGCCGTTCCTGGAGAGCCTCGAGCTGTACGCCGCCAAATCGAGCGAAGAGATAGTCAGAGAGCAATCCTACGTATTCGAGGACCGGGGCGGCAAAATGATCACCCTGCGCCCCGAGCTGACTCCCAGCCTGGCGCGCATGGTAGCGCAGAAGCAGAACGAGCTGGTTTTTCCGCTTCGCTGGTGGTCGTTTGGCCCGTTCTGGCGTTACGAGCGCCCTCAGAAGGGACGCACGCGCGAGTTTTTCCAGTGGAACGTGGACCTGCTGGGGCCAAATTCACCCGAATCGGATGCCGAAAATGTGGCTGTCCTGGCGACGCTCTTCAAGACGGTTGGCCTGACCCCCAAAGAAGCACTAATCATGGTCAGCGACCGCCGCCTGCTGGATGCGCAATTGAACGCCTTCGAGGTGCCGCAAGAGAGTCGCGCGGCTGTCTCAGCCTGGATTGACCGGCGTGACAAGCTGTCAGCCGAGGCCTGGCGCGCCAATGCGCGTGAGCTTGGCCTCTCCGATCAGCAATTGTCGAAAGTCGAGGCGATGTTGGCGGATAAAGATCTGTGGAAAACCTCGGCTGAACTGCCCCGCTTTTTCGAGGCGATTGGCAGCCTCGGCTTGAGCGATTACGTCCGCTTCGACGCCGGCGTTGTGCGCGGTTTTACCTATTATACCGGCACCGTCTTCGAGGCCTGGGAGGTGGGCGGGGACATCAAGCGCGCCATCCTGGGCGGCGGCCGGTACGATAGGCTGCTGGCCGACGTGGGCGGCGACCGGCTGCCGGCGGTCGGCTACGCCATGGGCGACGTGGTTTTCACCCTGATGTTGGAAAAATACGGCCTGCTGCCAAAAGAATTGAAAGTTAATCCGGCCGAGGTTTTGGTCACGGTCTTTAGCCAGGAGCTTTTCGGCGAATCCCTGAGGCTGGCCTCTGAGCTGCGCGCCGGCGGCTTGAACGTGGTCTGTTACCCCGGGCCAGCCAAACTGCCGAAGCAGTTCAAGTACGCGGATCGGATGGGGATGCGCCTGGTCACGGTCATCGGGCCGGATGAGGCCGCTGCTGGAAAGGTGACGATCAAAGACCTGAAATCGAGCGCACAACAAACTGTTCTCCGCGCCGATACAGCCCGCGCCGTGCGTCAAATCCTTGAAAGCCAGGGGACGTGATGATATAATCTCCCCGCTCGTGACTGATCACTGATCACTGATCACTGATTGTGGTGGCTGTAGCTCAATTGGCGGAGCACTTGACTGTGGATCAAGATGTTGCGGGTTCAAGCCCCGTCAGCCACCCCATAGGCTAAGTTCAGACACCCGGTGTATCAAAGGCACCGGGTGTCTGTT
>Ga0210022_1000500_pt1 | contig 28489 bp, 26 predicted proteins | sample CryGeymeta201520_FD_183984 | JGI IMG/M metagenome (GOLD analysis project Ga0210022, IMG submission 183984) | Groundwater microbial communities from Crystal Geyser aquifers in Utah, USA - Crystal Geyser metaG 2015-20 (SPAdes) (version 2) | ecosystem: Environmental > Aquatic > Deep subsurface >... | reverse complement strand
TTAACCGAGTATCAGCGAAATATTATTCGTGAGGTGGCTCACAAAATATTTGGTCTCAATGCCGAAGTGCGTTTGTTCGGTTCCCGGGTTGATGATGCCAAGCGTGGCGGGGATATTGATCTGTTGATTAAAACTGATCTACCTGAAGCTATGCAAGTGGCGCGGGCAGAAATCAAATTTCTAACACAAATTGAAGCGCTGCTGGGCGAACAAAAAATAGATGTGTTGCTCGATTACCCAGGGCGGCGCAATTACCCGCCCATTTTCGAAATCGCGAATAAAACAGGGCTTCTACTATGAATGATGCCGTTGAATTATTGAGGTTAAAAGACGCATGGCGCGAATGCGAACGCAATGCATATTATCTTTGCCAAGCCCTTGTATTGCTTGATCTCATCATGCCGCTTACATCGGAACGATTTGAACAGTTAACGGATGAGCAGATTCGAGAGTTGGATCAGTTTGTTTTGCGCTTTGCCAAATTACAAGATGCGATGGGCAATCACCTACTTCCGTCACTCTTAAGTTTTTTTCAAGAACCGTATGAAGATCGTCCCATGCTAGACAAGCTTAATCGCTTGGAAAAATTAGGATATTTTTGTGATGTGGAAAAGTGGCAAGAATCACGAAAAACCAGAAATAAGTTTACCCATGACTACCCAGACGACCCCGAGAAAAATGCAGCTCAACTTAATCTGGCGAGCGAATCTGCAGCGTGGCTCTATTCCATACTGATTAAAATTGAAAATAAATTTCAGCAGGATTACCCAGATATTGAATTGGGCAAGACTATAACGCAAAACTTGCCCATAGCATGGGCAGAACTGTTGCCATCTACAGAACATCAAAAGTATTAACACTATGAATAAATACGAACAACTCAAAACCCGCCTCGCCACCGAGCCGCATACTTGGCTGATTACCGGCGTTGCGGGCTTTATCGGCAGCAACTTGCTGGAAACATTGCTTACGCTCAATCAGCGCGTAGTCGGGCTGGACAACTTCGCCACCGGATACCAGCATAATCTGGACGAAGTGCAGTCATTGGTAAGCGAGGCACAATGGGCGAATTTCAACTTCATCCAGGGCGACATCCGCAACCTGGACGACTGCCGTCACGCTATGACATACCGCCATTCCCGCGAAGGCGGGAATCCAGAATCGCCTGTCGAATACGTCCTCCACCAAGCCGCATTAGGCTCTGTCCCGCGCTCGCTCGAAAACCCCATCACCACCAATGACACCAATATCAGCGGCTTCCTCAACATGCTGGTCGCCGCACGCGATGCCAAGGTCAAGCGCTTCGTCTATGCCGCCTCCAGCTCGACCTATGGCGACCATCCCGGCCTGCCCAAAGTGGAAGACCAAATCGGCAAACCGCTGTCGCCTTATGCGGTCACCAAATACGTCAACGAACTGTATGCCGACGTGTTTGCGCGCTGTTATGGTTTTAACGCCATCGGCCTGCGCTATTTCAACGTCTTCGGCCCACGCCAGGACCCGGATGGCGCTTACGCCGCCGTTATCCCGAAGTGGATCGCCAGCATGATTAAGAATGAACCTGTGTTTATGAATGGTGACGGCGAAACCAGCCGCGACTTCTGCTTTATCGAAAACGTGCGCCAGATCAACCTCCTTGCCGCCACCGTTTCTGATGCCGTCATTCCCGCGCAGGCGGGAATCCAGGTAAATATGTCTCCCACTAACCAGGTCTATAACGTTGCCGTTGGCGACCGCACCACGCTTAACGAACTGTACCAACAACTGCGTCTTAACCTGCTGGCGAACTATCCGCATCTGCTTGATGCAAAACCCGTTTATCGTGACTTTCGCGCGGGCGACGTGCGCCATTCGTTGGCTGACATCAGTAAAGCCGCCACGCTGCTGGGTTACCAGCCCAGCCATCGCATTGGCGAAGGACTGAAAGTAGCGATGGAGTGGTATGTTCGATTTTTGACAAGGCAAAGTTAACCATGACCAAACCCATCTATGTAACACAACCCTACCTTCCTCCCTTAGAAGAATTCATTCCCTATCTGGAGCAAATCTGGGAGAATAAAATTCTCACTAACGGCGGTCCATTTCATCAGCAATTGGAAGAGGCACTTTGTAAATATCTGGGGGTGGAGCATATTGCCCTATTTACCAACGGTACCATCGCCTTGGTCACAGCCCTCCAAGCATTAAGAGTGACGGGTGAGGTCATCACCACCCCCTATTCCTTCGTTGCCACCTCACATTCTTTACTGTGGAACGGCATCAAGCCCGTATTTGTGGACATCGACCCGAACACACTCAACCTTGATCCAGCCAGGATCGAAGCCGCTATCACCTCGCAGACTACTGCCATCATGCCGGTACATTGCTACGGCCATCCGTGTGATGTCGAAGCGATTCAAAAGATCGCCGACAACTACAATCTCAAGATCATCTACGATGCAGCCCATGCGTTTGGCGTGCAAGATGCGGGCGGAAGCGTACTTCGGCATGGCGACTTGAGTGTGTTAAGTTTTCATGCCACCAAGGTATTCAACACCTTCGAAGGTGGTGCCATCGTATGTCCAGATGCCAAAACCAAACAGCGTATCGACCATTTAAAGAATTTCGGTTTTGTAGATGAAGTAACGGTGGTCGCACCTGGCATCAATGGCAAGATGAGCGAATTCAACGCGGCATTAGGTATGCTTCAATTGAAGTCAATAGATCAGGCATTGGCGCGACGCAAAGAAATCGATGCAGCCTATCGTGAAAGGTTGAGGGGAGCGAAGGGAATGCGATGCTTGAATGATGCTGGTGAAAAGGTCGCCAATTACTCCTATTTTCCAATCCTGGTTGAAGCCGATTATCCGATTAGCCGGGACATCCTTTATCAAAAGCTCAAAGATCAAGGTATCCATGCACGTCGGTATTTCTATCCCTTGATTTCTGATTTTCCAATGTATCGTGGTTTGCATTCTGCTCAGCGCAATAACCTGCCTGTGGCATCTGAGGTGGCACAAAGGGTATTGTGCTTGCCAATCTATCCAGCGCTGAATCCTGAAGATCAGCGGCGTATCATCGAAGTCATTCTAGAGAATTCGTGAAATGGCAATGCTGAGTCGTGCTGCCATTGAAGCAATGGGTTTTGCCTCGGTCGGCGAGAATGTCAAAATTTCAAATTGCGCCTCGTTTTATAACGCAGCGAACATTGCGTTGGGAAATAACGTTCGGATAGATGATTTCTGTGTGTTGTCCGCAGGAGTCGGAGGTATTCAGGTTGATGATAATATTCATATAGCCGTCTATTCTTCATTGATCGGAGCAGGGAAAATCACGCTCTCCGATTTCTGCAATATATCCTCGCGTGTCTCCATTTATTCGAGCAATGACGATTACTCTGGGGCAACCATGACCAACCCCACAGTGCCAAGTCAATTCACGGGGGTTACTCATGCAGACGTTTATTTGGGGAAGCACGTTATCGTTGGAAGTGGAACCGTCATCCTTCCCGGCATCACACTGGAAGAGGGCGTGGCAGTGGGAGCTTTAAGTCTGGTGACGAGAAATTGTGATGCGTTTGGCATCTATGCAGGCAATCCCGCGAAACGCATTAAAGAACGCAAACGTGATCTGCTCGTACTGGAAAAACAGTTTTCCGGAAGTAGCACCAAATAGGCTGCCCCGATGTCACTTAAACGCAATATCCTTGCAAATTACGCCAGCCAGATCTACGTCACGTTGATCGGCATCGTCATGTTGCCAGTGTATATCAAATACATCGGCGCAGAGACGTATGGTTTGGTGGGGTTCTATGCCATGCTGCAAGCTTGGTTCCAGCTGCTGGATATGGGGCTTACGCCCACCATGGCGCGACAAACGGCGCGTTACCAAGGCGGGGCAATAAATGCGCTAAGCTTGTGTCGGCTGCTTCGTGCATTGGAAGGTATTTTCATTGGCATAGCACTGCTGGGTGCGGTTGGTATTTTTGCGGCGGCAAACAGCATCGCAACCAAATGGCTGAATGTGCAAACCTTGCCGATAAACGAGGTACGCAATGCGGTAATGATCATGGGCATCATTGTTGCCCTGCGCTGGATATGTGGTCTATATCGTGGCGCAATCAACGGATTTGAGAGGCTGGTTTGGTTAAGTGGTTGGAGTGCCATTATCGCCACGTTACGCTTTGTGTTGGTGATTCCCTTTCTCATCTTGGTCGGAACTACACCCACAGACTTTTTCAGCTACCAACTGGGCGTTGCGATAATTGAACTGGCGGTATTAGTGACGCAGACCTACCGGCTATTACCTAAAGTGGCCGCAGACCGGCACACACCCTGGCAATGGCAACCGTTGCGTGGCGTGCTAAAATTCTCTCTCAGTATTGCTTTTACAAGCTCTGTATGGGTGCTGGTTACGCAGACCGACAAGCTGATACTCTCGAAACTTCTTCCATTGGCAGAGTATGGCTACTTTACATTGGCGGTGTTGGTAGCGGGAGGGGTGATGATGGTGAGCGGCCCCATTAGTGGTGCCATCTTGCCGCGCATGACACGCTTGAATGCCGCAGGCGATGAGGCAGGTTTGATACAGTTATATCACAACGCCACCCAATTGATTGCTGTCATTGCCGTACCGGCAACATTGGTACTGGCATTTTTCTCAGAGCAAGTGCTATGGGCTTGGACGGGAGATGTATCGCTAGTTAGAAAAACCGCGCCTGTGCTTACCCTTTACGCGATTGGTTCAGGTATTTTGGCATTAGGATCCTTTCCCTATTACTTACAATTCGCCAAGGGCTATTTGAAACTCCATCTGATAGGCAGCTCACTTTTTGTTTTGTTGCTCATCCCATCATTGATTTGGGCGACGTTACACTACGGGATGATAGGTGCAGGATGGGCATGGTTAACCGCTAACCTGATTTATTTTTTGCTTTGGGTGCCAATAGTGCATAAAAGGTTTGTAAAGGGCTTGCATGCCCAGTGGCTGCTACAGGATCTGGTTACAATAGTTATATTGACCGTAGCTGGAGCTGCTCTGGCACATGGCTTGTTGGAATGGCCGCATGATCGAGTGCAGGTTGTCTTGTGGATTGTGACATTGAGTCTGGCATTGCTGACTACTGCTGCCGCAGGCTCTCCATTTATACGTAAAACAATACGCTGCAAATGGCCTGTGCGTTTTGAAAGATAAGATTGATGTTAGAAAAAATTAAATTACATAAAGATGAAGTCATCGTGTTTATGGGCTCCATGAATGCAATGCCGATGATGTATGCGCTCGAACTCAAAAAACTTGGGTATGAAGTCATTTATTTTGTTGATGTCAAAAAAAGAGACATCTTGTCTCGCCCGGAAAATCATTTCCCGACTGTCAATTATCCTTATCCTTCTTGGATCGTCGAAATGATTATGCCAAGTCAAATTCTTTTACCTTTGTTTCCAAGGTTATTTGCATCGTTGTATAAGTGGCGAATCAGACGGTTAACAAAAAAAAACATAGGGTGTTTTGTTTTGAATGGCTTCTTTTCCTCGTTATCACCCTACCTGCCTTCCTCAAAAAAAATTGGCCTATCGCACGGTTCGGATCTTGACGTGTGGGCAAATACCGAAGATGTGGAAACATTGACCCATAGCTATGGTGGCAGATCAATATTTAAATATCTGCCAAAGATATTCTCTAGCATATTGATTAAATTTATTGTTAATAAGCAATATGAAGGTTTTCGGCACACAAATGCAGTTGTCTATTTCCCATCTGGATTCAATGACGCAGGAGATAAAGTAGTACGCCAACTGGTTCATTCTGAGGTGAGATACGTCCCAAGATATGACATTTCATTTGAGCCGTTGCGAAATCAACCTAGAACGTTCAAGCCAGCAACAAAAATTTTACAAATATTTTCTGGCGTTCGCTTTTTGTACAAAACATTTCCAGATGGAAATAAAGGTTACAGCAAGGGCAATGACCTGATTATTGAAGGCATTGCAAAATACTTGACTGAGAATCCAGATATTCAAGTACATTTTGTCGAAAAAGGTGAGGACGTACATTATGCGAAAGAGCTATGTCGAAAACTCGGCTTAGAACAAGTTATTGTTTGGCATAAGGAGATGCCGTTCTACGATTTGTTGGATTTATACCTAAATTCCGACATTTGCTTTGATCAACTGGGGGAACACTGGATAGGTGCGATTGGTGGCTATGCGCTATGGCTGGGGAAGCCGCTAATTGCAAATGCAGAGCTTGCCGTTCAATCTGGTGTATGGCCACTGGAAAACCCAGTCTGTTCCGCAAGGACTTCTGACGAGGTGTACGAGTGGCTGGTGAGGCTTGAAGATACGGAATTCCGCCGAAAAATTTCGGATAGTTCGAAAGAGTTCGTTGAAGCATATATGGGGGCGCGTAAAGCTTTGACAGAGATTTTTGAGCTTCACTTAAGGGGTATATAAACAGTGCTTGGTAATCCTGCAGCAGCAACTGTCGGTTTGGTATTCACCTTAATGATGATATTGATTTTTATATCATCCGTGAGGCGATCGCCTTTTGGCTGGTTGATTATATCGGTTGAGTATTTCTATATATTGGGCTTAGGTGTGTATCCGCTGCTTGCCTCTCTCGGAGTTGTAAGTATTCCTGAAACATTGTCCGGTTATGAATCAATAAATGGCAAGTTGGAACTTGCTACCTTTGTTCACATATTTTTGTATGGAGTCGGGGCATTGATCGGCTATTTCTTCGCGCGGCGGTTCGCGAAGAAAGTGTCGAAAAAAGTGGTGTTGGCTGCGATTGCTAACAAATTAAATAATTACACTTTGTTTTATCTGGTTTCTGGATTCTCTATTTTCATTAGTGTGTTGTACTTTAGTTTCGTCGGCTTAGAGACGGCACTACTTAATGCGAACGCAAGTCGCGGAGGAAATTTTTTAGGGTTTGTTGGTTTAGAGCAATTTCTTTTTTTAAAGACCTTGGCGAGGGTTGGTGTGTTTTCCATGGTTTTTATTCCATTCATTATTGTCGATGGGAGGCGGGTTTTTTCGACTTTTTTGATTGTAACTACAGTTGCAATTTCGTTATATATTGAAACCGTTTCTAGAGGAACGATTCTTGAAATGATCGGGGTTTTTCTTATTCTTTATCTTTCATTGAAGAGGGGGGTAGGGTCTATTTTGTTGGCCGGTATAATTTCTGCATTCCTAATATTTATTTTTATATATGGGAAAACATTTGTTGCTGGTTTGTCTGCTTATTTATTTCTTGGTATGGATTTTGAACTGGTTCGTCATGGTGCGAATGGTGACGATAGCGCATATTTCTTTAGTCAATTCGGGCATCTGGCCTATTCGATCGATGCTGGTGTTCGTAATTTCTTTACATATGGCCCGATACTCCCAGAAGATATTTTATTGTCACCGATAGGCGTTGTTCCTTCCTCACTGTTTTCATCGGTCGGTTTGGATTTTCTTAGCTATCAGTTGGTTTCACCAACTGATAGATTGAGTTGTATAAACACCGCTTACTTTACGGATTCCAGTGAATGCTCTTTTCCGCCGTACTTCACAGGGTATTCTGCCTATTTCTTACCATTTGTTGGTGCATTTTTGTTTGGTTTTGCCCGATTCTGGTTCTATTCGGTGATCGAAAACTGTTGGTTAGAGTTTAAAGTAAATCCGGAGTTTCTTTGGTTTCCCGTTTTTTTGTTTATTGTGGCGAACGAACTAATGCTGGTTATTTCTAATACGATATCTTTCGCTGTTTTTGTTTCTTTGGTTTTATGGTTCTTGTTGAAAATGAAGAAAGTATTGCTGTCGGTGCGAACTAAGTTGAGATCAAGGTTTCCTGTTTGAATAATATTCTTCACATCATCAACGGACTTAACGTTGGCGGGCTACTACAACGGGGCTTAAACGTCTGTAATATTCTCATCGCGAGTGTCCAAACTTATCGGCATGTCGCTTGTTAACGAAGTGTCATGAGATTGTATTAGCGCGTTAAAAAAACATTGTGCATGCTGCCATAGAGAGGTTTAAAAGTGAACGCAATTTCCAGGCGATTTTTTATATTGAGTGCACTTGGAGTTTCATTGAGTTGTGCAATGTCAAGCAGCTCTTACGCGAGAGTTGCCTCTTCTGTCCTGGATAACCCAACTCGGAATTTGTTTAATTTTGCGGATTTCGGTGGGGTGCCGGGAGCCATATCAGATGTCTTGCTGGCGGCTTTTGATGCTGCCTTTACAAAATTGAAAAATCTGGGTGGCGGCGTTTTGCTGATTCCTCCTGGCGACTACGATTTGGGAAGTTACGCCGCGACATCCCCTGTAATCAACATTTCTGATTTGAACAATGTTTTTATATCGGCCTACGGGGCGCGGTTTCAAGTAACGAGCAGCGCTGCAATAACGCCTCTATTATTCTGTTTTCGCAATCCGAATAACGTGGTAATGGCTGGTGCAAGTTTTATTGATTTGGGCTTTGACGAATCAGCATGGTTGTTACATGGACGCTGGGGAATGTATTGTGTAGCCGTTGATTCAAAGACCGCTTGCGGCAATTTTAGACTTGTTGATTGCTCTGCCAGGAATGTAACCGGCTTGTTTACCATCGATAGCCGAGCAAATAAATTTAAAATAAGAAATGTTGTCATTGAGAATTGCAAGGTAACTAATGCTTACTATGGCGTTGACGTTCTCTATCACGGCGATAATCTGTCTGTCAGAAATCTTATTTGTGAAGATGTGCGAAGGGGGTTTATTTCTTACGGTTCGAAGAACGTGGATGTGGACATTAAGCTGCATTGCAGTGCAAACTTTTTTGGCAGCAACGGCTTCATTTCTTTGGCATGTGAAGGTGCAAGCGAGGGGAATGTAGAAAGTGTGAGAATTAAACTTGATGTCACTGGTGTTGAATCTCACACGGCTCTGGTTCATTTTTATCATCAGCAAAGAGACTCCCCCGGTTTTTTCAGAAAAATTGATGCGCAGGTAAATGTGAATCAGCTTATAGCGGTGGGAAAAAATTCTAAGCTGGAGAAACTGTACTTATTTTTATTCGATCATGAGTTGCCGGATACTTCTGTCCTTAGGGCAACAAGCCGAATATGGGATCGGATAACGCTGACTGGCAAAGTCACTGGGGAAATTTCAGGAGGTGTTATTGCAGTTCCCACTAAATCGAATTCGCGGGGTGTACTTGTGTTGGATAAAGATTTCTATGCGCGATCCGATTTGACGGTTCTGTCCGAAAAATTTGTTGTTAGACCCTTGCTGTTAAATTAACTCATGTCTTCACTGGTGATCTCTCTTGATTTCGAGCTTTTTTGGGGTGTTGCTGAGTCGCGTATTATTAACGGCTATCGAAACAACATTGAAGGTGTGTGGGAGGCAATTCCCAAGATGCTGGATCTATTTCGGCGTTATAAAATCAGTGCGACTTGGGCAACGGTTGGAATGTTGATGTGCCGCGATTATTCGCAATGGCGCGAGATTAGGCCATCAGTTATGCCAGGCTATATTCGTCCGCAATGCTCAACGTATTTGCTGGATTCGGTTGTGCGTGAAAATCCCAAGCTATTTTTTGCGCGGCCATTGGTGGAGCAAATTTTGGAAACGCCGGGGCAAGAGATTGCATCGCATTCGTATAGCCATTTTTATTGTGGTGAAGCAGGGGCAACTCCAGCGCAATTCGCCGCTGATCTGGTTTGTGCGTGCGAGATTGGTGCCGAACTGGGAGTTGAATATCGCAGTTTTGTGTTTCCGCGTAATCAGGTGCAAGAGGCTTGTCTGGCGGAGCTTGATAAGGCGGGGTATCGGATGTTTCGGGGGAATCCTGATCATTGGCTGTATCGTGAAGGGCATTTTGTTGTGGGTGGTTACGCGGGGCGTGGAATCCGTCTGGCTGACGCCTATTTGCCCATTTCGGGTAACCACGTTGCCAGGCCATCAGCGGTTCTCGGTCTGGTTGATCTTCCTGCGAGCCTATCCCTGCGGCCTTGGTCTCATCGTTTGGAAACGCTTGAACCAATTCGATTGATGAGGCTTAAGCGTGCAATGACCGCCGCTGCTAAAGCGGATGGTGTTTTTCATCTTTGGTGGCATCCACATAATTTTGGGGTGAACATTGAAGAAAATATGGCATCGGACAGTTGACGCACTTTGCCATCGTGTTTGCCTTGATCGTTGTATTTTTGGCTTCTTCGGGTATTTGGGCTTATTGCCAAAAACATCAAATCTCACTAGATACTGTCTTGATTTGTATACTCCTTACAATCATGATGAACGACGCTATCATTTTACTGCAATCTTATTACCCCGGTTTCAGGCAATTTATTGGAGATTTCTTGATTGAAGCAGGAAATATTGATTTTACAGAAGGCTTTAAATTTCGTGGATTAGCTTCTTCCGGCGGCGCAGCTTTATCTGTCACTCAGCCTATTGCGTTGTTAATCGCACTCTATCTTCTAGATAAACGTGTAATTGGTTCGTTATTACTTACACTTTTCATTGTTATTTTATTTTCCTCAAGTATGGTTATCGGTCGCACGGGCATTATTCTTTCAGTGGCTGAAGTTAAGAAGACACTGTTGTTTAGTGGCTATGGTTCGAGAATGTTCCTGATTATCCAGGTCTTTAGTCAGTTAGAATTGCTCAAAGTTAGAAAATTTCAATGAAAATTATCCATATAATTGTCGGTCTTAATGTCGGTGGGGCTGAGTCTATGCTTAAACGACTGATTGAATCTGCTCCTGATAATATGCATGATGTTGTCGTTGTTTCTCTTACATCACTTGGTGTTGTTGGTGAATCTTTGCGTACTCAAGGTGTAATAGTACATACCTTGAATATGACATCTGCCTTGGAATTTCCTCTTGTATTCTTGCGCTTGGTTCGCTTAGTACAAAGCCTTCAACCTGATATAGTCCAAACTTGGATGTATCACGCCGATCTGTTGGGGGGCTTGGCAGCGCGTTTGTCCGGACACGGGAATGTGCTTTGGGGAATACGTACAACCGATATTCGAGCTGGCGGTTCAACCGCGACGGTTATTGTTCGCTGGCTCTGCGCACGACTTTCGCGCTGGGTTCCTCAAATGATCGTCTGTGCAGCCGAGGCATCGCGGCAATCCCACATCGCTGTTGGTTACGATGCGAAGAAGATGGTGGTGGTGCCGAATGGCTATGACTTTTCTAGGCTAAAGACATCATCCGGTGAGCGGCAATCACTACGCGAACAATGCGGCATCAACCAGAATGAAGTGGTGGTGGGCAGTTTAGGCAGGTTTCACGCGGTCAAGGATCAGGAAAATTTTGTGCGGGTAGCTGGGTTGCTTGCTTCGCAGTATTCGCAATTACGATTTTTGATGGTGGGGCGCGGCCTGGATTGGGATAACTTGCAGCTTGTGGATTGGATCGACAGGACGGGTTGCAAGGAGCGCTTCGTGTTGTTGGGTGAACGCAAGGATGTGCCGCAATGTTTGGCTGCGATGGATATTTTCTGTTTGCATTCGCGCACGGAGGGTTTTCCAAATGTCTTGGCTGAAGCAATGGCGATGGGTTTGCCTTGTGTGACGACGGATGTTGGCGATGCGGCGATGTTGTTGGCCGATACGGGTGTGGTGGTGCCGAAGGAAGATTCTGCAGCTTTGGCGCAAGGCGTGGAGCGGTTGCTGGCGTTGGATCAGGATGCGCTGCACGCACTGGGGATGCGGGCAAAGGCGCGAGTCGAGGCGAAGTTTTCCATGGCGCGTGCCCGCGAGCGGTTCGAAGCAATCTACCGGCAGGTTTTGAATAAAGGGGAGTTTTGATGTGCGGTTTAGTAGGATTACTTGGTGGTGTTGCGGACGAGGTGGGTGATGAATCTTTACTGCGCATCATGGCAGATTCGCTTATCCATCGTGGACCGGATGATTGTGGGATTTGGTATGACAGCGAGCAGCGAATTGGCCTTGGGCATCGGCGCTTGGCGATACTTGATTTATCGCCTGCTGGGCATCAGCCCATGGTGTCTGCGAGTGGGCGATATGTAATTGCGTTTAATGGGGAAATTTATAACCATTTGGCCTTGCGCAAAGATATAGAGAAAATCCCCCCCAGCCCCCCTTTTGCAAAGGGGGGGATTCTTGAGTGGCGTGGGCATTCGGATACCGAAACCTTGCTGGCGGGGTTTGAGGTTTGGGGGGTGGAGGCTACACTCAAGAAGTCAATCGGCATGTTTGCGATTGCCTTGTGGGATCGGCAAACACGTACGCTGACCTTGGCACGCGACCGCATGGGTGAGAAGCCGCTTTATTACGGCTGGCAGGGTAATGGTAGTGAGCGGGTATTTTTATTTGGCTCGGAGCTTAAGGCACTCAAGGCACATCCTGCTTTTGCGGCAGACATTGACCGTGGCGCTCTTTGCTTGTTGCTGCGGCATAACTACATCCCCGCACCGTATTCTATTTACCAGGGTATCGCCAAACTAGAGCCGGGGTGTTTGTTGTCTGTTTCATTGGCGCATCCTGAGCCCATGATTTGGAAATATTGGGACGCGGTTGAAGTGGCGCGCACTGGTGTGGCGCAACCGTTTTCAGGCACGCCTGAGCAGGCGGTGGATGCGCTGGAAGTGTTGGCGAAAGACGCGGTGCGCCAGCAGATGATGGCAGATGTGCCGTTGGGCGCATTTCTTTCCGGCGGGATTGATTCCAGTACGGTGGTGGCTTTGATGCAGGCGCAATCTTCGCGTCCGGTCAAAACATTTACCATCGGTTTCAACGAAGAAGGTTATAACGAGGCTGTGCACGCCAAGGCGGTGGCGGCGCATTTGGGTACGGAGCATACCGAGTTGTATGTAACACCAGAGCAGGCAATGGATGTGATCCCGCTTTTGCCAGGACTGTATTGTGAGCCGTTTGCGGACTCGTCGCAGATTCCGACTTTTTTGGTCAGCCAGTTGGCCAAGCAACAGGTGACGGTGTCTTTGTCTGGCGATGCGGGAGATGAGCTGTTTTGCGGATATAACCGTTACCAAAGGACTAACGCTCTGTGGCGAAAATTGGCGCTCGTGCCTGCTCCGTTACGCGCTTTGGCGGCAAAGGGTATTACCGCTGTTTCGCCCGCTGCCTGGGACAGTTTGGCCAGTATTATTCCCGGTGCGGGGCATTATGCCGCGCTGGGCGACAAACTGCACAAGGGGGCGGGCGTGTTGGCTAGCTCGTCGGTGGATGAGTTGTATCTGGGCATGGTGTCGCATCTGCGCAACCCGGCGGGTTTGGTGATTGGCGGGCAAGAGCCGCCTACTCATTTGACTGGCCTGTGTCCCGGGCTGGATGGTCTGAATGCGGTGGAGCGCATGATGGCGCTGGATATGATCAGTTACTTACCTGATGACATTCTGGTCAAGGTGGATCGTGCTGCCATGGGGGTATCACTGGAAAGCCGGGTGCCGTTTCTGGATCGCCGGGTAGTCGAGTTTGCCTGGAGCTTGCCGCTGGAATACAAACTGCGCGATGGGCAAACCAAGTGGCCATTGCGACAAGTGCTTTATCGTCACGTTCCGCGTGAACTGATAGATCGCCCCAAGATGGGCTTTGGTGTTCCGTTACATGATTGGTTGCGCGGGCCGTTGCGTGATTGGGCTGAGGTTTTGCTGGGTGAAGCGCGCTTGCGGCGCGAGGGGTATTTTCACCCGGCACCGATTCGGCAAATGTGGGCGGAGCATTTAAGCGGCCAGCGTAATTGGATGTCACTATTGTGGAATGTGTTGATGTTTCAGGCTTGGCTGGAAAAGGAGAAAATAAAATGAAATTAAGATCGTTAATCAATGCAAATATAAGACTCAGTAAATGGTTTGATAGGCAGTTCTTGCCATCATCTTTTGTCAAAGATGGAAATCAAGATTTTATTTTTGAAATGGCCCCGTCGTATTTGCGTCAAGGAATGAAAATATATGATGTCGGGGGGGGGAAGCAGCCTTTCGTGGATACCAATAAAAAAAGCGATCTATGCTTAACTGTTGTAGGAATAGATATCAGCCAGCCAGAGTTGGATCTGGCACCGGTTGGCGCATATGACGAAACTGTTTGTGCCGATATTGCGAACGTTCATGGGCTTGCAGATGGTGATATGGTACTTTGCCAAGCAGTGTTGGAACATGTTCAGGACACTGAAGGTGCGATGAGGTCCATTGCCTCATTGTTAAAGCCAGGAGGAAAGGCTTTGATTTTTGTGCCGAGCCGAAATGCCGTTTTTGCTCGGTTGAACATTTTGTTGCCAGAAAATATTAAGCGAAAAATTTTGTATGGTGTTTTCCCAAATACTCGCACTGCGCAAGGCTTTCATAGCTTCTATCATAGATGCACTCCAGATGATTTCATTGCAATGGCCAAACATAATGGTTTGGCAGAGGTTGAGTCTCGCTATTACTACATTAGTAGCTATTTTAGTTTCTTGTTTCCGGTTTACTTGGTTTGGCGAATTTGGGTTGTCCTATTCAAATCTATTGTGGGTCACCAAGCGGCAGAAACCTTCTCTATGGTGCTAGTGAAGGAAGCGTAGTGTGCGGGTATACAGGGCAGGCGGGTGATGGACTTCTATAACGAGACTTTAAGTAACTAGTGCCCATCAATAAACGTAACAATATGATTTTATTATATAAAACGTATTATGGTAGTCAAATATTGCCCATTGGCTATTGCTTAAGGTTGTTGCCCCGGATTATCCAGGAGAGTCGGCGCAGCAAGTTGAATAGTGGCGGAACGGTGGCGAGGGCTCGAAACAAGGCAATTTTGAATCGGGGTACAGCCAGGGTAACTTGGTGGCTGGATGCGATCATCGCCCATTCTCTTGGGTATATTTCCAGTGCTTTCAGGCTATTGCTCATGCCGTCCGCGCCAATGATTGCCTGGACTTTCGGCATTTTGGCGTAAGTCACGTCCATGCTGCTCGCGATGCGGATGTAAAAATCAAAATCGCCCGCCAGTTGATAGCGGGCATCAAAACGAAATTTTTTAATCGTTTCCCATCTGTTCAGCAACCCGGGGTGGGGGACATCAAACAGGTAATTATTTTTACCGAACAGTTTGGGCATTAACGGGGATACCTGATACTTGGCTCTCCCGTGTGAGACGTTTAGCGCATCACCATAAATAAAATCGGGCTGGGTGGGCGGCTGGGCAATACGGGTCGCTGCCAGGCAATAGTCTTCCCGGATGGTATCGTCAATGCCCAGAAACGCCACATAGCAATCGTTCGTTAATGTCGTGCTTTCCAGCCTGTCCATCGCCTGGTTCCAGGCATCGTAGATGCCGCTGTCCTTTACTTGAAGCAGTGTGCATCCGGCTGCGGCAATGATGTTGGCAAGCGGGTCGTCAACAACGCTGGCTGCCTTGAACAGAATATGCCCGCCCCCCGCGCAGAACCATTGATGACTTTGCAGAAATGAAGGGATGTCCCGAAAATTGGCGGCAACGACAGCAACGATCAGCCAGATGTCGGCAAACACGTTTGATTTTAATTTCATTGGTTTGTGTTCTGCATGGTTTTTGTTATCCAGAAACTTTGTTTTTGCTATGTTGTGGATACGCGCTCGCACTTTATCCGCCCACCCCATACTTCAGCAGTTAAGGAGATGCTGATTTGTTCGTCATTGATGAAACTACTAGCCAATCCACTAAGCCAGCAAGCTGGCAAGTGGCTGGTTATCCGGCGAAGGCCGGAATCCAGCGCTCTGATTAAAATAGGTTTTCGCTTTTGCAAAAACAACAAAATCGAATAAATCAGGACTTTCTTGGGGTTATGCGAATATCACTTACCCAGGAGGGCAGATGCTTTTTTTAGTATTTGAGTCAATTCGTTAGGTAATACTTTTCCTTTGTGGCTGGCCTTGCGCGCAATCCAATCGAGGCTTTTGATCTGGTCGGACAGCACCGCACTGGGACGTTCGCCCGCAATCAGAACCTCAAATGGGTAACCCTTGATCTGTGTAGTCATCGGACAGCACAGCATGAGTCCTGTTTTGCCGTTGTAGGCGGCGGGGCTGACGACTACTGCCGGGCGATGTCCAGCCTGCTCATGACCTGCCTGCGGGTCGAAGTGCAACCATACAATATCCCCAGCCTCGGGCACATAGCGACGAACCATTATAAAATTTCCTTGCCGACGGGTACTCCGTAAGTTACGTCGGAATGCAGATTTGCCGACGTTATTCCGGCAAGCAGTCCGGCCAGGTCATATTCCGTTGATCGAATTGGCTCAATGACGATACGACCCCCTTCTTCGCGGATATCAACAGGAGCATCCAAGCTTAAATGTGCAGCTTCCATGATTACGCTAGGGATGCGAACGGAAGCGCTATTACCCCACTTCTTTACGGTTGCGCGCATAACAAATCCTTTGTTGATTAAATGTAGACACCATACTAAGGTAACTCTATTGTGTCAACATTGACGATACATGCCGAGAGGTGGGCATGACAGCAAGGATTCGCATGGTGGATACGCGCTCGCACTTTATCCACCCACCCCATACTTCAGCAGTTAAGGAGACGCTTATTTGTTCGTCATTCCGGAAAACTTCGGCATGGCATCAAAAAATACGATATTGGTTGTTGAAGCGGTAGGTCAGTTTGCCTAATAAACGTTTGAGTCGCCTTTTTAAGGTAATGCCGAATACTTCGCCGGTTGATCCGCTGATGCCCTCGGTTAAGGGTAAGTGTTTGAATAGACGAAACTTGTCGGCAAGTTGAATGTGCTGGCGCACGATGTGTTCAATGAATACGCCCGCCGCGTCATCGGCAAGCCGGTAGATGCCTGTAAAACGCCGCCTGTAATACGCCGTGGTCACATAAAAAATATTCGTTAAAACCTTGGTGCAGGGAGGGCGTTCCTGTTCGATAATCAGCGGGTATTCGTGTTCATTAAGGCATTCTGCAAAGACTTTATCAAAATCACTCACCAGGTGACGACCGGTGATCTTGATCCAGCGCGCCGGGGCGGAGGGTTCTGTGCCGAGCCAAAGATCGAGCATTTCAAACTCCTGAAAACCCTTGCCTTTGGCATAAAATTTTGAAGGGGGAAATTTTCTGATATGAACGTTCGCGTATTGGTGGAACGCTGCGTCGGACGCTAAATTATAGGTAGAGTTTTCCAAAAAATAGACTTCTGCGTATTGGTGGTAAAAATCAATCGCCTTCAGATACGCCGCCCTGCGCTGCGCGAAATCAGTGTGCACCGTCAATATGGCATTGGGGATGAGGGTGGCGGTCAATACAATGGCGAGTTTTTTATCCATGAGGGGCAGTTTAGTTTGGCAGGTGTCATTTTTTGGTGAGGTCTAGCAGCAATTTTTTCTCGCCCGCATCCAAAATTGACCATGCCCAAAAGCTAAAAATCAGCAGTATAGCCAGGCAATACATCACTTTGAAATACAGTGTCGAAAGAGTTGCGGCCAGTATAAAGACTCCTATCGCAACCAGCACAAATTTTGCAGTGCGCTTGATTGAGAAGTCGGTTTCAGGCACTAAATGTCGGGCAAACAGGAACAATACCAGCGTGTCTACGGTGAAACGTGCCACGCCCGCCATGGCGACACCCGCTATGCCGTATTTTTCCAGCAACACTATCAGCGCCAACAGGTAGATCGGTAATTCGGCAAGATGCAGTTTTGCCACCAGTTCAGGGCGACCATTGCCATGTATCAGCGCCACAGGGAGTTGCGCCAGTCCGTTCAGGAAAACGCCAATAACCAGCCATTGCAGCACTACCGTGCCGTGGCTCGAAAATTCTTCGCCCAGCCACAAGGCTAACGCCTCATGCGCAAAAGTGATCAGGATGAGTAACAGCGGGAACATGGCAAATATGACATATTTCGAGCTGCGGTAAAACATTTGTGCGGCTTGCCCTCTGTTTTGTTTCAAGAGTAAGGCGAAGGTGGGGAAGAGTACGCCGACCAGCGCGCCGGGAATAATCAACAGTTTGGTTATGATCGAGTAAGGGGTGGCGTAATACGCTATCGCGGCAACCGAAATCAGGGCGCTGATAAAAAAACGGTCGAGGTGGGTCAGGAATGGTCCGACAACGTTGGAAACTGTAATCCATCCGCCGAATGAAAGTAGGGGGCGAATATTGGCTACCCTGAACCGGATGCCGCGACGCAAGTCGGGTAATACTTTTAGGCAAAGGATAAACAGGGCAACGAATTCCAGTGCGCGTCCTGCCAGCAAGATGGCAGTCAATGCGTAGAGACTGTGGGAGTAGGACAGCACCAGCAAGGGGCCGAGGAAGCCGAATACCCCCATCGGAATGCGTACCAGATTGATAAGTCCAAAACGCTGTGCAGCTTCGAGAAAACCAGTCAATCCGGCAATGGAAATCACCAGGGGAATAGATAAAGCCAACAAATAAAAAGCGGGAAGAGTTTCCTGCTGTAATTCGGGAGAGGCTTTGAGAATATATTGAGCGACCCCCGAGGCGCTGGTAAATAAGATTAAAGCGCCAACCAAACCGGACAACAGTACAACCGGAATAGCAGTCCAGAATATGCCCGGAATTTCATTTTCCCTTGTAGTGCCGAATCTTTCGGCAACCAGCTTGGTCATTGCACGAGCTATTCCCAGATCAAACAAACCGAAATACCCGACTACAACCCAGATAAGCGTGAAGATGCCGAAACGATCAATACCCAGTGCTTTGATGAGCAGTGGTATTGCAAACAAGGCTGCCAGCAGGGGAAGTCCCTGACCTGAAAGGTTAAATAAAACGTTATTCACCAACCGCTGCCGGGTGGGTTTAATAACCTTGGCTATATCACCGTTGATTGTTGAACTCATCTAATTCATTGGTATGGTCATGCCTTCCCCTTGAGGGGGAGGCCAGGGTGGGGGGTGAAAGTGCAAGTTTGACCATCTTTTGCATGACCAGAGCATGTGGCTGAATGTATATACAACGAGCAGCCTTCATAGAAGCATTTATTTACAGTAAGGGGCATTATTTTATCCGTTGCCGGGCTATGTTTTGGTGCATTGCCCCGGTGATTGAACAATGGTTAGTCTGGACTAAAGAACCCGCTTTAGGGTAGCATCGCCCCGCTCTCGCTTTTGTAATACGGTGACAAGAGTAAGAACAACAGGTCGGGTGTCATTTTAACGAAAAATTGAATACCTCTTTAACATTAATTGCGCAATTTTATGAGTCTGAAACTTTCTATATAGCGTAGTTTTGACGGCAAAAATTATCCATGAAATTTTTGGTAAGGCTAACTTGAAAATCGTATTTGTCATTAAAGCACTCAGTTCTAAAGCGGGGGGCGCTGAACGGGTGATGGTTGAAGTCGCTTCTGGTTTGGCGCAGCGCGGGCATCAGGTGAGCGTCATAACCAGTGATCCGGTTGGAGCACCTAGCTATTATCCGCTGCATCCTTCAGTGCATCAGATTAACTTGGGGATAGGCAGAATTTCCGCTAAAACGAGCTTGCTGGATGCGATTAAACGTATGTTCGCGATACGCCGAGTGGTCGCCGGTTCGCAGCCTGACGTGGTAGTCGGTTTTATGAATAGCACTTATATGCTATTGGTTTTCGCGCTTTGGGGGTTGGGGCAACATCTGGTTGCGAGTGAGCATATGGGGTGTGAATATTATGAAACCCGACCATTTCAGAGATTCCTGCTTAACCTTATGCCCTTTACGGCAACGAAAATAATTGTCATCACTGAACAGGTTAAAGAAAAATTTTCGCCCCGACTGCGCCAATTGATGTTGGCTATTCCTAATCCGGTCAGCTTTGAGCTTGGCAGTCGGGCTGATTTGCGCGGGAATGTTACGTTGCCCAAAATATTGTTGACGGTCGGGCGGTTTGATCTGCAAAAGGACCAGGCTTGTTTGATTGCCGCCTTTGCATCAATTGCCGGTTCTGTTCCCGACTGGAATTTGCGTATTGTTGGTGAGGGCGTATTAAGATGCGAATTAGAGAATCAAATCAAGGCGCTGCATCTTGAGGACAGGATTCAGTTGTGTATGACGACAAAGGATATTGTTAGTGAGTACCTCAATGCGCAGCTTTTTGTTTGTCCGTCCTTGTATGAAAGTTTTGGGCTGGTGGTTGCCGAGGCGCTGGTGCATGGTTTGCCCGTGGTAGGGTTCGCTGATTGTTGTGGTATCAATCAGTTGATTAAACACAACGAAAATGGTCTGCTGGTGACGGGAGAAGACCGGGTCAAGTCTCTGGCAACTGCGCTTGAGTCGCTAATGTTGAACCCGGATGAACGTTGTCGGTTGGGGAGTGCTTCAGCAGATTGGCTGGTTGAAGAATATGACATCAAAACTATTCTGGATAAGTGGGAACAGCTCTTGCTGGCATCAAGGTCTTGAGGGGTATGGTAAAGCGTCGAAAAATAGTTATCGTCCTGAATACTGCGTGGAATCTGTTTAACTTCCGCGCTGGTCTGATTCGTGCGCTGGTGGCGCAAGGTTATGAGGTGGTCGCGGTTGCGCCGGCTGATGAGTACGCCTCGCGTTTGGCCGAATTGGGATGCCGCTTTGTTGCCCTGGACATGGATAACAAGGGGACGCATCCTGTGCGGGATTTTCTGCTGTTCCTGCGATTTTTGCGTTTGCTACGGCATGAACGTCCTGATGTCTTTTTGGGTTATACGATCAAACCCAACGTTTATGGTTCGTTTGCCGCGCATTTGTTGGGTGTTCCGGTGGTAAATAATATTGCGGGTCTGGGAACTGCTTTTATCCGGGATAGCTGGCTTACCAAACTGGTCAGGCTGCTGTATAAAGCGGCACTGGCACGTTCGCATCATGTATTTTTCCAGAACCGTGACGACATGGGGCTGTTCATCGAGCAGGGTATGGTCAGGCCAGATAAAGTGAGCCGCTTGCCGGGGTCTGGCATAGACCTGAATCTTTTTTGTAACACAACCCAGCCATCATTGGCTAACAGGTCTTTTTGTTTTTTGCTGATTGCACGCTTGTTGCGTGATAAAGGGGTGGGCGAGTACGTTGAAGCCGCGCGCATCGTGCGGATTAAATATCCTGCGGCGCGATTCCAGATTCTGGGTTTTTTGGATGCCAGAAATCTGACGGCGATTTCCAGTGCTGAGATGTCGGCCTGGCAAGCCGAGGGGGTGGTTGAATATCTGGGGGTTGCGGATGATGTAAAGCCCTATTTGCGGGCAGCCGATTGTGTGGTGTTGCCTTCCTACCGTGAGGGGGTGCCGCGCTCGTTGCTGGAGGCGGCGGCAATGAGCAAGCCGATTGTTGCGACTAATGCTATCGGGTGTCGTGATGCGGTTGATGAGGGTGTGAGCGGTTTGCTTTGTCGTGTCGCCGATGCGAGTGATTTGGCTGAAAAGTTGCTTAAAATGCTGGAAATGCCGTGCGAGGATCGTATCAAAATGGGTGTGGCAGGGCGTCATAAAATGGAGCGGGAGTTTGATGAGAAGCTCGTTATTGATGCCTATTTGAAGGTGGTTGAGGGGGTGTTGCCCCCGGTGTCAGGTTAGCTGCCGACTGGTTTGATAAAAAAGAGATGGTTTTTTTGGAGTAGATAAATGTTGATGGTTGTTTTAATGGGTGCCCTGGTTGCGTTTGTTGTCTGCTATTTGCTGGTTCGTTTCCAGCATTTGCACGCGCATTTTTCCAACGATCTCAGTGATGCGGGGCCGCAAAAGTTTCATGTTCAGCCAACGCCGCGTATTGGTGGGGTAGGGATTTCGCTAGGGGTTATTGCAGTATATTTTTATATTCGCATGAACAACGCGGATATGGCGGTAACGACTCAGTTCGGCTACTTGCTGTTGGCGGCCATTCCCGCATTTTTTGGGGGGCTGGTCGAGGATATCACCAAGCGCGTGAGTGTCGCAAAGCGCCTGTTGTTATCCATGGTTTCGGCGGGTATCGGGGTGTGGTTGCTGGGAGCCGTCGTCAGCAGTGTGGGATTTTTTATGTTGGACTGGTTGCTGCAATGGTCGGTTATTGCCGTGCTCTTTACCCTGTTTGCCGTTGGCGGGGTGGTCAATGCGGTGAATATCATTGACGGTTTTAACGGGATTGTGAGTGGATTCGCCGGGTTTATGTTGCTGGCGATCGCCATCGTATCGTTTCAGTTGAACGATGTATTTTTGTTGAATGCTGCGCTGGCGATGTTGGGCGCTTTGCTGGGTTTTCTTTACTGGAATTATCCTCACGGGAAGATTTTTCTGGGGGATGGCGGCTCCTATTTGGTCGGCTTTTGGCTGGCTGAAATGGCCGTGTTGATTGTGGCGAGGCACCCGTCGGTGTCGCCCTGGTTTGCTGCTTTGTTGTTGGTTCATCCTGTGTGCGAGACGCTGTTCTCGGTTTTTCGCAGAAAATTTTTATATGGCAAATCGCCTTGGGATCCTGATGGATTACATTTGCATACGCTGATTTTCAGACGCTTGAACCACAGGCAATGGGCTTCCCGTAATGCGCGCCATAAAGTGCACTGCAATTCGATGACTGCGCCGTATTTTTGGGTGCTTAAAGCCACCACGGCCTGTTTGGCGGTTTTATTTTGGAATAATTCCCTTGCTTTGTTTGTTTCGACGCTGCTGTTTGTGGTGTTTTATGTGTGGCTGTACTGGCGTATCGTGAAATTCAAGACACCCCGCTGGCTGGTCAAACATGAGCGTCGGCGCTACCAAGCCCATGCGGGTGATGCGAATCTTGTTGCGGATGCATATTACCAACGGGATAGGCGCGCTGTTCACAAAGTAGGGTTTTTTACATTTCGTACGCCTCGCTGGTTTAAGCGCAACCGCCGAAATAGATCGGCTGGCGCAGAGGGGGTGGCTAAAACGGATAGCGTGTCCGACCAGCATGACAGACGCAGGTATGGTTATACTGATGACAACGCGGGGCAATGAGGTTTTGAAGCAAGGCCATCGCTAAGGAAGCGTTGATTTTCCATCCTTGATGGGGCAACTGATAAAACGCTCCATTCTGGCTAAGGCCCAAGCCATCATGGATAGCCCTTCGACTAGGAGTCTGTCGGACTTGAAGCATCGTAGCGAAAAGGTTTAAGCAGGCAAAGCCGCAAAGCGGCTGCTCGCAAAATTTGGCTGGGCGAGGGCAGATTTTGCTGGTTTCGCAGGTCAATAGTTGTTCTATTGACCAAGAAAGCGGTGAAGTGGGTCAAGCAGGCAAGCCGCACAGCGGCGGCTCGCAAATATGCGCCGTCCAGGCGAATTCCTCCGGCCACACCACCCGAGGACAAGTGCAGTAGATTTCCTTTAAGTCCGACAGACTCCTAGGCCAGTACACCCTAAACCGGACGAGCCGGAACCAAAATGGAACAGTTCAAACAACCTCATCCTCCACCTAGTTGCCCCCGCGCTTCGCTTGCCCCCTTGAAGGGGGAGGAACTTGGCTCCCTCCCCTTCAAGGGGAGGGCTGGGGGCAGTATCGAGGCGCGCCGCATTGCGACGGAGAACTTGGCTTCCTCCCCTTCAAGGGGAGGGCTGGGGGCAGTATCGAGGCGCGCCGCATTGCGACGGAAAACTTGGCTCCCTCCCCTTCAAGGGGAGGGCTGGGGTGGGGATGGGGTGTTATTTCGCGACAAAGTCTTGTCACGTTTTGACATCATTTAACTTGTAAGAGACTAAAGGGCACAGATGGCAAGTCGCAGGTTTCTCGGCACAAGCGGGGATACCATCATTCCGGCGCAGGCCGGAATCCAGTGTTTTGTTTAACGTATCGTTGTTGTCTCCGCGTTGCGGAGAATTTTGTTTTGACTGGATACCGGCTTTTTCCGGTAAGACAACCCGACGGTTTGTTGGGATTTATATCTGACTGGATACCCGCTTTAATTGAATAATTTTGTTATGAATCATGATGTTACGATTTCATGTCGCATCCAGCGATGGGCGTTTTTTTTGCTGATTGTTTATGCGCCCTTGCCATTGGCAAGTAATCGCCCATGGGCCTTGGCGCTGTTGGGCTTGCTGACAGGAGGCTTGTTGATATGGAATATTTTCTGCACGAATGCCAGTTCGACGCTGCTGGCATGGCAAAAGGCGAGGATTCCTTTGCTGTTGCTGGGGATGTGGATGGCGTTGTTGGCAATACAGATCGTCCCGTTGCCGATAGCCTGGACGGATGCGCTGGATCAGCGCGCGTTGCGCGGTTTTACTGGCCAAGACAGGGCTTTTGCGACGATTTCGATAGACCCGTATTCGACGCGATTGTATTTGATTAAAGCCGTTATTTTGACGGCTGTGTGCTGGCTGGCACTTACGCTGATCAATGCGCGGCAACACGTTAAATGGCTGGCCAGAGTTGTGGTGTTTTCCGGGCTGTTGCAAGCGATGATCGGTGTCGTGCTGATGGCGAGCGGAGCAAGTTTTTTAATGTTTTTTGTGGATATGTCGAATCCGAGAGGGCATGGCACATTTGTGTCACCCAATAATTTTGCCGGATATTTGGAATTGACGCTGGCGGTGGGGATAGGCTTTATGATCGCCAAGCTGGACGGTCATGCGGCGGCAAGCTGGCGGCAACGCCTGCACGGTTGGTTGGCCTTGCTGATCAGTGAAAAGGCGCTGCTGCGCTTGTCGTTGATTATTATGGTGGTGGGCTTGGTGGCAAGCCGTTCACGCATGGGGAATGCGGCTTTTTTTGCGAGCTTGCTGATAGTGGGCACGTTTACCATTTTGTTTGCAAAACATGCGACGCAGCATGTTCAGGACAGACGAGGAAAAAGTACCCTGCGTGCGACGATTTTTTTTATCACAAGTCTGATTGTGCTGGATGTATTTATCATCGGCGGGGTGGTCGGTGTTGAAAAAGTGGTACAGCGGCTCGAAGATACCAACTTGAAAATGCAAACCGAGAATACTCAGACCGGTGCCAGCGGGGGCGTTGTTCGGGCTTATCACCAGGAGGCTTCTGTCGAGGAAAGAAGCGAGGCGGCTAGGTATGCTTTGCCAATAGTGCGTGACTTTCCCTGGCTGGGTACGGGCGGCGGTACTTTTCATTTGACTTTTCAGCACTACCAACCCTCTGGGTGGGAGGGGTATCAGGATCATGTTCATAACGATTTTGTCGAGTTCGCCAGTGAGGTCGGTTTGACGGGGTTTCTGTTGCTGGTATTGATGGTGGCGCATAGTGTCTGGTGTTCGGTCAGGCTGTTGTTGCACAGTCACGATCAGTTGGCGCGTGGCATGGCTTTTGCCAGTTTGATGGGCATTACATCATTGCTAATCCATGGGGCAGTGGATTTTAATTTGCAAATTCCGGCGACTGCGATGTTGTTTTTGATTGTGTTGTGGTTGCCCTATTTGCTTAGGGGGTTGAAACGCTAGAGGGTGTGGGCACGTTTTTATGCCCACCCTACGCTTTTCCTTGAGAGCAGATTTATCCTGACTATTTCGTTTGGGGGTTGAAACACTGGTTTTTTCGGGTAGAATACGGCGAACGCGTGCCTAGTGAACGTGTGGTTGGTTTTGTCAATTCAGTGTCTGGTCAGTGTCTGGTTTTTAAATTCGGGGGGTAAAGTTATGTGGTGCAAATATTCTGCTATTTCAGTTGCTGTGCTGGGTGTTTTGATGACCGGCAGTTCTGTTGCTGCTGAATTTGAGCCCTTGTCTGTCAAAGCGGGGGCTTTTGACGTGACACCTGCGTTGGCTTTGACCGTTGGCAGGGATAGCAACGTTGGACTCAGTAACGGTGCTAAAACTTCCACTAATTTTACCTTGTTGAATCCTAGCGTTATTATCGGTTTGCCGGTTCACGGGCAGATGTATGGTGCAAAATATTCCGGGCTGTTTGGCCGATATACAGGCAGCAGAACAGATAATTACAACGACCATAATTTTGACTTGTTTGCCGATAATGTTTGGTCTTCCCGTCTGAATACCCTGGTGAAGGTGGATTATCTCAAGGGGCATGATTCCCGTAATGCCTTGTTGTTCAAAAACAAGGAGCTTTGGCACGCAACTGGATTGAGTGCCATGGGGCATTATGGCGTTGAAGGTGCTCAAGGTCAGTTTGAATTGGCTGCCGGGAAAATGTCCAAGCGTTATGACAGTAATAACAGTGGTTTTACCCCGATTTATGACCATGACAGGACGGATTTGTCGGGAACCTTCTTTTACCGAGTCGCTCCGGCAACCCGGATGTTTGTCGAGGCATCCCACTCTAAATTCAATTATGTGATTGCTCTGCCGGGGAAAAATTTGGACAGTTCCCAGCAAAGTTATATGGTAGGGGTCAAATGGGACGCTACTGCAAAAACGACTGGCAGCGTCAAGTTTGGTACCACTAAAAAATCATTTGATTCGGGATTGTTGCCATCCGGCTCATTTGCGGTGTGGGATGCGAAAGTCACTTGGGCACCGAAAACGTATTCGCGTTTGGATGCTTCGCTTAAACAAGGGGCAAATGAATATGGTGGTTTAGGGAGTTTTATGCAGACCAGAGACGCAGATTTCAACTGGATGCATGATTGGACAAGTTATGTGACCTCCACGCTGTCATTCGGTGATGGTTCGGATAATTTTCAGGCAGCTACCCGTGTGGACAAACGTCAACATTATGGTGCGCGGGTCACTTATGGCTTCAGAACCTGGTTGAGGGCAGGGGTTGAGTATCAGCACAGCAAGCGTACCTCTACCGATCCGCTGGTTGGTTACACCAAGGGCGTGACGATGCTGACACTGGAAGGCTCGTTGTGATCAAACGATTGGCTGGTGGGTCTGAAAAAGTAACTACCCTTGATATTGAAGCTCGTCATGCCTGTTTCCTTTATTGCGGGGCGCGTTTTGGTGCAGCCAAAACCGTTCGTTGGGCAAGGTTGCCTGTGATGTTGGAGGTGGTCGTTGTTTGAGTTGAATAATGTTCGCTATAGGCTGGAGTCGTGCTTGCGTAACTGGCTGCTGGTGCTGGCAGTGGTGATTACTGTGCTGGCTGGGGCATCTCAATGCAGCGCGGCAGACATGCCTCGCGATGTCGTCGCACAAACATCCAATAACGCTGTATTTCGCCTGGGTGCGGGAGATGTGATCAACATCACGGTTTATGGCGAGGAGGATTTATCCCGTCAGAAGTACCGGTTGCCTGATTCTGGTTTGATCATGTTTCCGTTTGGTGAGGTTCGCGCGCTGGGATTGTCCATTGCCGAGTTGGAGATACGTATTGCAGATGGCTTGCGTGGAGGCTATCTGCTCAATCCGCGTGTGTCCGTCAGCATCGAAGAGTATCGTCCCTTTTTTATCAGTGGGCAGGTTGCGGTACCCGGTGCCTATCCTTACAAGAGTGGTCTTACGGTGCGTATGGCGGTGTCTATAGCAGGTGGATTCAAAGAGCGCGCATCAGAAAGCAAAATTTTTGTCGTGCGCGAGACCGATCCGCTGCATACCCTATCTAAAATTGGTCTGGATGGGGAAGTGTTCCCCGGAGATGCCGTTACTGTCGAAGAAAGTTTCTTTTGATGCAACAATCTGGAAGTGTAATCAATAATCAACCTCTGGTCGCGCAAGAAGGGGAAGCAATTGATTTGCTCGCTTACTGGCGAGTAGTGTATCGCCGTCGCTGGGGCATTGCCGGTCTGGCTTTTTTCATTACCTTGCTGGTGCTGGTCATCGTGTACATGATGACCCCGGTATACAGCTCCTCGGTCTCCTTGTTGGTAGAAGATAATAAGTCGAAATTTTCCACCATGGCGGTTGTAGTGAACTCCGGACGACGACAGGATAGGACTTATTACCAGACCCAGGTGGAAATGCTGCAATCAAGAGTCTTGCTGGAAGCGGTGGTTGACCGGCTCAAGCTGACAAGCAATCCCTTGTTTAATGCATCTGCCCAGCCTTCTTTGCTAGGGGGGCTGATGTCTGGCATGGGTATTGATTCTGCCAAGCCCAAGGTTCGAGATGAAGGTAAGGTGCGCGAGGCTATCGCCTCTGAACTGGACTCGATGGTGTCAATTGAGTCGAACAAAACCAGTCAGTTGATCAGAATAGTCGTGCAATCAACGGATAAAGCGATGGCCGCTGCCATCGCTAATGCTGTTGCGGATAGCTACATCGAACTGGACTTGGAAGCGCGTTACAAGATGACGCAAAAAGCGACGGGGTGGATGAATGCGCGTTTGGTTGGGCTGAAGGATAATCTGGATAAATCCGAGCGTGCTCTGCAAAGTTACCGTGAGCTGCACAACATTATCAACACAAAAGAACTCGAGCTGGGAGGCGCTACCAGCCAGCTTGGCGCTGCTTTGGGGAATTTGACTGCCGCTCGTTTGGCGCGTGCGCAGGCGCAAACCAATCTGGATCAGGTGAGGCGTGCAAGAGGCAATGAGGTCGTCCTCCCGATGGTGCAGCGCAACCCCTTGGTGGCAAATTTGATTGGAGCTGTTGCCGAGCATGAACGCAAAATATCGGAACTTTCCAACCGCTATGGACCGCAACATCCTAAATTGCTACAAGCTCAGGCCGAGTTAAAACAGGCGAGGGAAAACCTGCGCTTGCAGGTTGCCGATGTGGTGAGCGGGTTTGAGCGCGAATACGAAATGGCGCGAG
>Ga0210022_1000478_pt1 | contig 29253 bp, 21 predicted proteins | sample CryGeymeta201520_FD_183984 | JGI IMG/M metagenome (GOLD analysis project Ga0210022, IMG submission 183984) | Groundwater microbial communities from Crystal Geyser aquifers in Utah, USA - Crystal Geyser metaG 2015-20 (SPAdes) (version 2) | ecosystem: Environmental > Aquatic > Deep subsurface >... | reverse complement strand
CCAAGGTCACCGTGACGGCCAAAGGGCTCGGCAAGCTGGACTTCGTCCGCGGCCGCCGACTGGACCTGACCAGTGCCGACCTGCAGTTCGAGGGGCGTCCACTCAAGGACGTGCAGACGGTGTGGGCAAAGGGCTACTCTGTGAACGTGGTGCAGTTCGTCACGAAGAAGGCAGTCGTGGCAAGCGCGGCGCCTACGGACGGGTGAGCGGGCAGCACAGGTTGGCGGGGAGGCGGCGGCTCGAGGAATCAGCAACTGCCATGGTAAGTCGCCTCTCGTCGTTCCTGCTCCTCTGGTGCTCCCTGTGTCTCGCGGCACCAATGGTCCTCTTCGACGAGTCACCCCCGGCCGCCGCGGTCACGGCGGACGCCAAGCGCGTGACCGGGATCAAGCTCGAGACGGTTGGCGCCGAGGCAGGGGCGACGCCCGCAGCAGGGCAGGGGATGCTTCGCCTGAGTGGCGCCTGTACGGCCGGGGACGGACCGTCGTACGCATACGTGACGGTCTGGACCGGGGAACAGCGCGTCACGCCGAAGACCCGGTTGAGCTACTGCGTCTTCGCCCGGCCCGAATCGGTCAGCCACAACTTCGCCCTCGACCTGGCTACGCCCAACTTCTACCCCGACAACCTGCGCGACAAGCCCGACGCCGTGGACCAGCGCGGCGTCCGCGCGCATCCGGCGCTCGGCTATCAAGGCGGCCGCAACGTCGGCCAGTGGAGCTACCGGGAGATCAGCCTGGCGCCCCTTGCCGGGGAGGAAGTCACCGCCGCGTATGCAGCGTGGGACAGCGGCGGCGGCCAGGCAGGCGGGGAGTTCGTCGGGTACTTCGACGAGGCGTTCCTGTGGGAACTCGACGACGCAGCAGCGGCGAAGCGGGCGGAGGCGCTGAAGAGGAAGTACGACACGCCTGACGAGCCGGAGATCGACCTCAGCGGCTACCCGCCGCCGGTGCGCCTCGGCCCGGCGGTTCCGCTGCCGGGCATTGCCGTCCCGCCTGCCGCGGAGACCGCCGCACGCAACTCCCGCCGCGGGCTGGTGACGCTGGGCGACAACGGGTACTTCGCCTTCGAGAACGGCGAGCCGTTCCTGCCCTGGGGCTTGTTTGGCAGCGAGATCTACACCGCCCTCGCGAAGCGCGACCTCGAGGCGACCGGCCCGCTCGTGTGGTGGTCGCACGTCCCCTCCGGCGGAGACGCCGGCAACAACTCCGAGCCGCAAGACTGCAGCGAACAGGCGTGGGAGGACTACTTCGCCTACTGCGCCGGTTGCGGGATCACGGCGCTCCGCCTGTTCACCTACGGGTATGCGACGCCGGCGGGCGGAGCGGGCTACTACTTCTCCCTGGATGCGGTGGGCAAGGTGCATCCGGTTCTGTGGGACAAGCTCGATCGCTTCATGACCGCCGGCTACCGGCACGGGATCCGGTTCCTCTTCACCCTCGTCGCCTCGCCCGACTGGACGCCCTACGTGCGCCACTCGCGGCCCGACCATCCCGAGAACCAGGTGCTGCATGAAGCCCGGCGGCAGTATGCCGAGCCGGAGCTGGCGACGATCAGTCCTGCGCGCCGCCGGTTCCTCGTCGACGAGCGAACGGTCGAGATCAGCAACGCTTTCGACAACGCGCCCTTCTTCGAGGACGCCGACGTGGCAGTGTGCGTCGAGGGCTACCTGCGGGAGCTGCTGCCCCGGCTGAAGGACGATCCGCGCGTCTTCGCGCTGGAGATCATGAACGAGACCTTTCCGGTGAAGCACCCGGAGTGGGCGCGCGATCACGTCGTGCGGCTGTGCCGCGAGCTGGCGCCAGGTCGGCCGGTCACCCTCAGCCACACGCTGGGGTCGGGCGTGCAGAGCCTGGCCGCCGCCGACTTCATCGGTACGGCCGGACTCGACTGCTACAACTGGCACTCGTACTTCGGTGTGAACAGCCCGCTCACGGCCGACCTGGCGATGAACTGCCTCTACTACAACGCGCCCGTCCCCGGGTTCCCGACGGAAGGCCCGGCGTACTACGGCGGCGCGAAGAAGGAGACCGTCAACGAGCCGCTGCGTCGCCTTGCCATCCGCGACTACCTCTGGCTGCCGCTGGTCACCGGCTGCCCCGGCTCCGTCCTCTGGGCGCCGGAGAACTCGGCCGTCTCCCCGTGGGAATGGGAGGAGCTGCGAACGTTCCACCGCGCCGTCCGCGACCTCGCGCAGCAGGTGGACTTCGCCACGCTCCGCAGGCGTCGCCCAGCCGTCGGCCTGTCCCTCGACCTGCCGCAGGGATTGCGGCTCGCCTACAGCTCCTACCTCCTGCGCCGGGGCATTCCGTTCGAGTTTGCGGCAGACGTGTCGCGGTACGAGCACCCGGTGAACGGCCCGATCTCGCTGTCCGACTTCCGTAAGTTGTCGGCCCCGGTCATAGTCCTCGGCTCGGACTGCGCTCCATGTCTCGTGGACGAGGAACTGACGAACCTCCTCATCTACATCCCCAACTACCGACAGGGCAAGCGCGGCGAAGGAGAACGAACGGTCGAGTTGCTAACGGACCTGCCGGCGGGCCGTTACGAGGTGCGCGCCTGCAACCTCGACGCCCTGACCGCAAGCACCGGCGCCGTGCCCGGACGCGGTCGGCTAACCATTGCAGCGAACAGCGCGCACGACTTCGTCGTCTGGTTGCACAAGACTCCGTGACGCGCGTTCATGACCGGGCCGGAGACTGCGTCGAGAACACTTCCGGAAGGACAGCCGACAATGAACACACTTCGCCGAACCCTCACGACCCTCCCCATTGCTCTCCCGCTGCTCTCCCTCGGGCTGGTCGCCCAGGCGCAACCGCCGACCGGGCCGGGACCGGAGACCCGACCGCTCAACGACTACCAGACCAAACGGCTGAACGCCTCGCTCAAGGAGTTGGACGCCTGCACCAAGCACCTGCAGGCACTGTTCGAGCAGGCGCTCAAAGACACCCGGAAGCTGGTGGCGACGGCCGACATTCCCCTTGACCCCGCGGCGCAGAAGAAGCTCCAGACGTAACTGACCGACACCTACACCCCCCTGACTGCCGCCCTCAACACCGCAACGGCGTTTGCCGCCCTGACCGTGATGGAGAAGCTGATCACGGGTCCGGAAGATCCGGGCGTGCCCTTTGCGACCGCGATCCTCTGCCACTTCTACAAGTGCCCGCCGCAGGAGGTCGCCGACCTCTACGTCGCCAAAGGGCTGCCGTTCAGCTTCATTGCCGTGGCTATGGCTCTGGGCAAAGCCTCTAACACCCCCGTTGCCACGCTTGTGGAGCAGCACGCCGCCGGCAAGTCGTGGACCGAGGTGGCAGCCACGCTGAAGCTTGATCCGGCGCAGCTCCAGCAGATCTTCCAGACCGCCAACGGGGTCGGCGGGCAGTAGGCGGGGACGACGAAGGACTGCAAAGACGGCAGGGACTTCAAGGACAGCAGGTCACTGACGGCGCGGCTGCTCGTGGGGCGCCGTGTCCTTGGCGTCCTTGCAGTCCTTTGGGTCTCTGGCCGGGCCCTGCACAATCAGCGCTGCCCCTCCGGCAGCAGCCCCCGGAACTCCTCTTCCGTCAACACCATCACGCCCAGTTCCCGCGCTTTGTCCAGCTTCGAGCCTGCTTCTTCGCCGGCGACCACGTAGTCGGTCTTCTTGCTGACGCTGCCGGACGCCTTCCCGCCGAGCGCTTTGACCAGCGCCTCGGCCGCGCTGCGGGAGAACTGGGTCAGCGTGCCGGTGAAGACGAACGTCTTGCCGGCGACCGGGGAATCTGCGGGTACGGCTGCGCGCTCGGCCGCGTGGGGTTCGACGCCGGCTTCCTTGAGCTTGCGCAGCAGTTCGTGGGTGCTGTCCTGCTGGAAGAAGAGGTGGACGCTCTCGGCGATGGTGGGACCGACTTCATGGATGCCGGACAGCTCCTCGACGCCGGCTGCGGCAATGGCGTCGAGGCTGCGGAAGTGGTCGGCGATGACTTCCGCGACGCGGGCGCCGACGTGGCGGATGCCGAGGGCGAAGAGCAGGCGCCCCAGCGGCGGTTGCTTGCTCGCGGCAATCGCCTTGAGGGCGTTCTGAGCGCTCTTCTCGGCCATGCGGTCGAGGCCGGCTAACTGCTGGTGGGTCAAGACGTAGAGGTCGGCGGCGTCTTTCACCAGTCTGGCTGCAAGCAGTTGCTCGATCAGCGCCGGGCCGACGCCGTCCAGGTCCATCGCGCCCCGCGACACAAAGTGCTCGAGCTGCTGCTGAGCCTGCGCCGGGCAGGCGGCGCCGGTGCAGCGCGCCACCGCTTCACCTTCGGGGCGGCACACCTCGGCGCCGCAGGAAGGGCACTGCGTGGGGAAGACGATCTCCTGCTCGGCGCCGGTGCGCTCCGACAGGACGACCTCGACCACCTCCGGGATCACGTCGCCGGCCTTCTGGATGACCACTGTGTCGCCGGCGCGCACGTCCTTGCGGCGGATCTCGTCCTCGTTGTGCAGCGTGGCGCGGCTGACGGTGGAGCCGGCGACGAGGACCGGGTCCATGAGGGCAACCGGAGTGAGGGCGCCCGTGCGGCCGACATTGAACTCCACGGCGCGAAGCCGGGTTCGCTGCTGCTCGGCGGGGAACTTGTAGGCAATGGCCCAGCGCGGGCTGCGCGACACGGTACCCGCCTGGTCCTGCAGGGCAAGCGAGTCGAGCTTCACCACGACGCCGTCGATCTCGTAGGGCAGCGTGTGTCGGCGCTCCTGCCAGTCGGTGCAGAACTCGACAACCTGCTCGATGCCGCGGCAGGGCTGCGTGTGTGGGTTGGCGGGAAGCCCCGCCGCCTTCAAGAACTCCAGCGCCTCGGTATGCCTGGCCCAAGCGACTCCTTGGGTGAACCCGACTGCGTACGCGAAGAACCCCAGTCGGCGGCTGGCGGTGACGGCCGAGTCGAGCTGCCGGATGGCTCCGGCAGCGGCGTTGCGCGGATTAGCGAAGAGCGGCTCTTCCGCCTCGGCACGAGCGCGGTTCAGCTCGGCGAACGCCTCGCGGAACATCAGCGCCTCGCCTCGCGCCTCGAACACCGGCGGTGGATTGGCCACCGTCAGTCGGAGTGGGATCGACCGGAGGGTGCGGAGGTTGAGGGTGACGTTCTCGCCCGTCGTGCCGTCGCCGCGGGTGGCGCCCGTAGTGAGGACGCCGCTCTCGTAGACCAGCGAGACGGCAAGTCCGTCCAGTTTCAGTTCGGCGACGTACTCCAAGTCGGCGCCCTCGTCGCGCTCCAGCAGCCGCTTCAAGCGCGCGTCGAACGCCCGCAGCTCCTCCGCGGCGAACGCGTTTGCCAGGCTGAGCATCGGCGCCCGGTGCGTGACCGAGGTGAACGCCTCCAACGGCGGGGCGCCGACTCGCTGGCTGGGTGAGTCGGGCGTAACCCAATCCGGGTGCGCCCTCTCGATCTCGACCAACCGGCGGAACAGCCGGTCGTACTCGGCGTCGCTGATCTCCGGCTGATCGAGAACGTAGTAGAGGTGGTTGTGCCGTTCGAGGGCGGCTCGGAGTTGAAGGAGTTCGTCGCGGACGTCTGTCACTGGGGTGGCCTCGTGTTGGCCGGCTTCTCAACGCGGAGACGCCAAGCGGCAAAGGCGCCAATAAGAGCCGTCAATCGGTCAGGGGCGGTTTCTGAAAGAACGAGGTTTCGGGGCCTTGGTGCAAGTCCCTTCCCCGCGTGCAGATCCACCCAAGTGGACCGGCCTACTCGAGGCACCCCCGCCGCTCATTGACGAGACGCTGGCGATCTGTTAGCCTTGTTTCGTTCCCCGGGGCAGACTCCCGGGATGGCCTGACCGAAGGAGTTCATCACCCATGCACCCCCCAAACTCCCGATACCTCCTCTGCCTGGCCGCTCTCCTGGCCGTGGCCGGCTGTGCCCCGAAGGGAAGCCAGCCCGGTGACGCGAAGTCTAACCCCAACGCAGCCACCGGCAAACCTCTGGTCATCGGCGAGTACGGCTCACTCACGGGCTCCACGGCCACGTTCGGCATCTCCGCGCGGAACGGCATCGACCTGGCTGTCGAGGAGGTCAACGCCGCGGGTGGCGTGCTGGGCAGACCGGTCAAGGTGATCGTGGAAGACGACGCCGGCAAGCCCGAAGAGGCAGCGGCAGCCGTCACGAAGCTCGTCAACCAGGACCGCGTGATCGCAGTTGTCGGCGAAGTTGCCAGCACTCGAAGCCTGGCTGGCGCGCGCGTCTGCCAGCCGGCGGGCGTGCCCATGGTCACCCCGGCCTCCACTAACCCGCAGGTGACCGAAGTCGGCGACTTCGTGTTCCGCACGTGCTTCATCGACCCGTTCCAGGGCACCGTCATGGCCAAGTTCGCCCGGGACCACCTGAAGGTAGAGCGAGTGGCCATTCTGCGCGACATCAAGAATGACTACAGTGTGGGCCTGGCGGACTTCTTCAAGAAGACGTTCGCTGAGTTGGGTGGCAAGCTCGTCGGCGATGAGTCCTACAGTGAAGGCGACACCGACTTCCGGGCGCAGCTTACCAACCTGAAAGCCACCAACCCGCAGGCGCTGTTCGTGCCCGGCTACTACACCGAGGTTGGCTTGATCGCGCGCCAGGCGCGAGAGAAAGGGCTCACCGTTCCGCTTATGGGCGGCGACGGCTGGGACTCACCGAAGCTTGCCGAGATTGCCGGCGAGTCGGTCGAAGGCTGCTTCTTCAGCAACCACTACACGGTCGAAAGCACCGAGCCGCGCGTCAAGGAATTCGTGAAGAGCTACAAGGCGAAGTACAGCGAAGTGCCCGACGCCATGGCTGCCCTTGGGTACGACGCCGCCAAGATCCTATTCAACGCTCTCGAAACGGCAGGCGGCACCGACCCGAAGGCAATACGCGATGCCCTGGCCGCCACGGAGGACTTCACCGGAGTGACCGGCACCATCACCATCGACAAAGACCGCAACGCCGTCAAACCGGCGGTGGTTCTGGAGATGAAGGGCGGCAAGCAGACGTACGTCACTACGGTCGAGCCCTGACCGCCTCCTCCGGCATGTAAGCAACCACTGCTCGGCCACGGTGTTGGGGGCAGAATCGACACCGGGGCCCGGCACTCGTGGTGGGGATTGCTACCGACCACGTTGTGGAAGCGAAGTGCGGGGCGGTCGTGGGCCAGGAGCGAGGCGCGTCCCTGCTGGCAGATTCGCCTCGGAGGAGGGAGGCTCTCGGCCGCCTGAACGGCATTGTTGACACAAGCTCCGCTGAGGTATAGAATCTGACGCCGCGGCAGGTGACAGGAAGTGAGTGCAAGAATGCTAGAAACGATGCGCACAGATTACCCCTCCGAGCAGGCTCTTGTCGATGCATTCTGCGCCACTTTGGCGAGCGAGAACAGCCCGTGGGGCGAACTCTCATGCGCTCGCGAGTTCGACTACGTAAGGGGTCGCGCTGACGTGGTGGCAGCAGACGCCGAAGGGCGCATCATCGCCTTCGAGGCCAAGCTCGAGAAATGGCGGGAGGCTCTCAACCAAGCATACAGGAACACGTGTTTCGCGCACGAATCCTATGTCGTCCTGCCTGAAGCCGCGGCGATGCGGGCCGCTCGATACGCTCGGGAGTTCAGCAGGCGCGCGGTGGGGCTATGCTACGTGCACGATGGGGAAGTAACTGTTGAACTCGAAGCCGACGAGCGCACACCGCTCCAGCCATGGCTGGCCGAGGCAGCGGTGTCGGAGGTGCGGGGCCAATGCTGACCTCGGGCGGACGCGAAGACCTCCAACCGGTAGCGCACCTCATTTGCGAGGAGCGCGGGCTTGAGTTTGTGCAGCACCAAGGCGAGGGTTCGTTCAAACAAGTTTTCCAGGTCCGCGACACCGAAGGGGAGGTACTGGCCCTGAAGGTGTTGAAGGCCGGCGCAGCTTCGTCTCGGACCGAGCGCGAGATCGAGGCGATGCAACGCTGTGCGCACCCCAACATCGTAGCGTTGAAGGCCGTCTCGCGCATTCGAGTGGAGCAGGTGGCGTATGACTATGTCCTTGAGACATTCGTGCAGGGCGGCACACTCGGCGACCGTCTCCGACGAGAAGGACCGCTCGGCCGAGCCGAGATTGCCCCGCTGGGGCACGCGATGATCGACGTCCTTGCACACTTGCACTCGCTCCGCCTTGTCCACCGCGACATCAAGCCCGACAATGTCATGCTGGCCGAGGACGGTTCGACCCCTGTGCTGGTGGACTTCGGTATTGTGCGCGACCTGTCGGCGTCTTCGCTGACTCACACGTGGGCAAACCGGGGGCCCGCTACTCCCTACTTCGCGGCGCCGGAGCAGTTGAACAACGACAAGCACCTCATCGACTGGCGCACCGACCAGTTTTCGCTGGGCGTAATGCTCACTTACGCCGCGTTTGGCGTCCATCCATTTAAGTGCGAAGGCGAGGCCCCGGACAGCACAGTCGCCCGGGTGGCGAACAGGGGAGAACACAGTCGCCAGTTCCTGGAGTTGGCGGATGGGAACGGGCTCCTGTGCCTCTCCGAAATGACGCAGGTCTGGCCCGTCTGGCGGTATCGTCTGCCACAGGAACTTGCGGCGGTCTGGGACAGTACCACTGGAGGCTGATGTCGATGCCCGCTTACCACCAGATGGGACACGACTCCTGGAACCTGTTGGCCGAGCCGAGGCTCTCGGCGTATGCAGGAGTAGTGCTCAGTCCGGTCAACGACACGGAAGAGCGGATGTGCAAACAGCTCGCGACCTTGGCCCACGAGAACTTGGAGATCGTCTTTGACCCCCAGCTCTACTACCCGCGGTCAGACCGCGGTAAGCTGCCAGACTGGGCATACTACCCGTCCGACGTCGATACGGCGGATCAGTCATCACTAAACTGGTGGGCGGGGAATCTCTCGGCACTCGGCGAGTCCGTTGGCAATGTTGGGGCGAACTCCGTATGCTCTCCCGCCGGTGTTCCCAGGTCGTTCTCCGACTCCTACTACAGCCTGAACTGCGAGATCTGCGAGGCCACCGCCGACCGGCTCGCGCCGCAAGGGCTGAGTGTGCTGCAGACGGTGCTGGTGAACCTGCGTGAGCTCGCGGTCCCCGAACGGCCCGCGGCCATCGCTTCTATCGTGTCACGGGCAAGCGCCGAACGAGTCTACCTGGTTGTCGTCTCCGACATTGAGCCACGGCGGGAGATCCGCGACACTGACGCGCTGAAAGGCGTCATGAGGCTCATACGGTACCTACAGGGGACGGGAATCCGGGTTCTGGTCGGATTCGTCTCGTCGGATATCGTGCTCTGGAAGGCCGCGCAAGCAGCCGATTGCGCCACAGGCAAGTTTTTCAACCTGCGTCGGTTCACTCCCTCGCGCTTTGAGCCGCCGGCAGAAGGAGGAGGGCAGATACCGTATTGGTTCGAGGAGTCCCTGATGGGCTTCCTCCGCGAGGCGGATCTCCTACGTATCCGGAATGGGCAACTGCTGTCCGAGACGAGCCAAGCTAACCCGTTCGCCGTGGAGATACTCTCCACACTGGACGACTCTCCGGGGCAACCGTGGTTGGCGGCATCGTGGCGTCAGTACATGCATTGGTTTGCCGACATCGAGGCACGTCTGGCATCGTCCGAGGTTGATCCACGTGTCTTGTTGAGGGACGCAGAGGCCCATTGGATGAGGCTTGAGGACAATGACATCCTGATGGAAGAGCCTCGGAACGATGGAGGGTGGCTGCGGCCCTGGCGTCGAGCGTTGGCGGAAGCTCTCCGATGAAGATCCCAAGGACGGGGCGGCCGGGATCGAGGAGCGGAACACAGGCGGCGATGCCGAGACAAAGACAGTCCCCAATCGCTCATCGAGGTCTGGCCGACTGCGGCCAAGACAGCACTCACACTCGCGTCACGCCTTCAAGCCCCACCATACGCTACCGACCCTTTCGCCTGATAGGCAGGTCCACAATGGCGATAGGGCGGGTTAGAGGTCAAGTGCGGTCTGCGCCCCCCCCCGTCGTGCGGACGGGCTCGCGCTTCGTGAGACCCATGCTTACTTCGGCTATACTCGGTCACGGAGGAGGCAGCTCGGACAGCCCAAGACAGCGGGTCTGTCAGCAGCCACCGTTGAGGCCCGCCCTTCACCGTTTCTGACTTCACAGTCTTCCCCGGAGGACCTGTTCCGCTCTTGGATCGCTTCCTTGACTTGCTCGTAAACGGCATCGCGTGGGGCAGCGCGTTGGCGTTGATTGCCTTGGGCTACACGATGGTCTATGGGGTGTTGCGCCTCATCAACTTCGCCCATGGCGACCTCTACATGGTGGGGGCGTTCCTCGGCTACTACATAGCCCGGCTGCTGTCGCCAAACGTGCAGCACAGCGTCTTGGGCGGGTTCCTCATCTTCGCTGGGTCGATGCTCGGCAGCGCTTTGTTGGGGATGCTCATCGAGCGAATCGCCTACCGCCCGCTTCGGCGCGCCCCGCGGCTGGCGGCGCTCATCACTGCGATTGGCGTGTCCCTCTTCCTGGAGTACGGCGGGCAGATCGTCTTCGGCGCCGACCCCAAGTTCTTCCCGCAGTTCATCACCAGCCGGCCTCTGATCGAGACGGCCGCCTTCACCCTCAGCAACCTGCAAGCGTTCGTCATCCTGTTCTCCCTGGGGCTGATGGTGGCGCTGCACCTGCTGGTCATGCGCACCAAGGTGGGGCGGGCCATGCGCGCGGTCTCGTATGACAACCAAGCCGCCGCGCTCATGGGCATCAACACCGACCGGATCATCTCGCTCACGTTCGCGTTCGGCTCCGCACTGGCCGCCGCCGCCGGCATCATGGTGGGGCTGCTCAACCCGAAGATCGACCCGATCATGGGCTTGCTGCCCGGGATCAAGGCGTTCGCCGCCGCTGTGGTCGGGGGCATCGGGAACATCCCCGGAGCGATGCTGGGCGGGCTGCTGATGGGGGTGGCGGAGTACCTCGTGGTGGGCTACGTGTCGTCGTCGTACCGGGACGCCATTGGGTTTGCCGTGCTGATCCTGATCCTGCTGTTCCGGCCGTCCGGGCTGTTGGGCAAGGGGGTGGTGGAGAAGGTATGAAGTGCCTCCGCACCTGCCTGCCCCTGTTGGCGGCCGTTGTGCTTGCCCTGACCACCGAGTTTGTGGCGAACAACTGGCTCAATCCGCGCTACGCGCTGCTGCTGCTCTACATCGCCCTCAACGTGATTCTGGTGGTCGGGCTGAATCTGATCAACGGGTTCACCGGGCAGTTCTCGCTGGGGCACGCCGGGTTCATGGCGGTGGGGGCGTATGTCAGCGCGGCGCTCACCGCGTTCCACGGGAAGGCGGCCTTGGGGGCACTGGTATTCCTGCCCGCCGCAGTCGCCAATGGCGTCCTCCTGAACACCGCCCTGCTGGGGGGGGGGCTCGCCGCCGCCGTTGTTGGCGTGGTGGTCGGTCTCCCCACGCTGCGACTTCGGGGTGACTACCTGGCAATTGCGACTCTCGGCTTCGGTGAGATGGTGCGGATTGTCATCCTGAACCTGGACGTGGTTGGTGGGGCCACGGGGTTCGGCGGGTTCCCCAAGCTCACCACGCTATTCTGGGCGCTGGTCTGGGTCTGGATCACCATTGCCGCCGTCAAGAACCTGGTCCTCACCGTGCACGGTCGGGCCCTGCTGGCCATCCGGGAAGACGAGATCGCCGCTGAGTCAGTCGGCATCAACACCACCTTCTACAAGGTCTCCGCGTTCGTGGTGGGCGCCTTCTTCGCCGGCGTGGCCGGGGGGCTGTTCGCGCATTTCCTGCTGTACATCAACCCGGCCAGCTTCGACTTCCTGAAGTCCGTCGAGTTGGTGGTGATGGTGGTCCTGGGCGGCATGGGCAGCCTGACCGGGTCGGTCGTTGCCGCGGTCGTGTTGACGGTGCTCCGCGAGTACCTCCGTGTGCTGGGCGCCTACCGACTGGTGATCTACGCGGCGTTGCTGGTGGCGATGATGCTGATCCGGCCGACAGGGCTGCTGGGAGGCAAGGAACTGAGCTGGCGGGCGATCCGGGTTCGCTGGCAGCGTCTGTTCAAGCGAGGCGCCGAGGGGAGGGGTCGCAGTGCCGCTGCTTGAGCTGCGCGACTGCACCGTCCGCTTCGGCGGGCTGGCGGCTGTCGATGGCGTCTCGCTGGCCGTTGGGCCGGGGGAACTCCTGTCCGTCATCGGCCCTAACGGGGCTGGCAAGACCACGCTCTTCAACCTCATCACCGGCGTATACGCGCCCACGTCCGGCGGCATTCGGTTCGAGGGCGCCCCGATCTCCGGCCTGCCGCCATACCTGGTATCGCAGCGGGGGATCGCCCGGACGTTCCAGAACATCCGCCTGTTCAAGCAGCTCAGCGTGCTGGACAACGTGCGCGCGGCGACCTGCGGGCGGGCGCGCATCGGCTTGACGCAGTGCTTCCTGCCGTCGGCGCGGGTCGAGGCGGCGGAGCAGCGCCTCGCCGACGAGTGCCGTGAGCTGCTCGGCCTCTTCGGATTGCTGGATCGAGCAGGCGTGACGGCCAGCAGCCTGCCCTATGGCGACCAGCGCCGATTGGAGATCGTCCGCGCCCTGGCGACCCGCCCGAAGCTGCTACTGTTGGACGAACCCTCGGCCGGCATGAACGCCGGCGAGACGCTGGCGCTCATGTCACTCATCCAGCGGATTCAGTCCGAGTTCGCGCTGACTATTCTCTTGATCGAGCACGACATGCGCGTGGTGATGGGGCTCAGCCCGCGGATTATCGTGTTGGACTACGGAAAGCAGATCGCCGAAGGAAGCCCGGCCCGGATTCGTCACGACCCGCGCGTCATCGAGGCCTATCTGGGGGAGAGCGAGTGAGTCCTGGATTCTGGATTGCGGATCTTGGATTGCGGATTTGCGGCGTTCCTGACTGCGGCGAGAGGCGCGACGGGTGATGCTGACCGTCACCGACCTGCATGTCAGCTATGGCGCCATCCGGGCGCTGAAGGGCCTGTCGCTGGAGGTCAACGCGGGCGAGATCGTCGCGCTGATCGGGGCGAACGGCGCGGGTAAGTCGACTACGCTCAACACCCTCTCCGGGTTGCTCCGACCCACCCACGGAACGGTGAGCTTCGAAGGGGAGGACCTGACGGTCTGCAAACCCCACGAGATTGTGGGCAAAGGCATCGTCCAGGTGCCGGAGGGCCGACGGATCTTCGCCAACATGACCGTCGAGGAGAACCTGCATCTGGGTGCCTACACCCGCCCCGGCGGCGACAGTCTCGGTGCCGAGCGCGAGGAACTCTTCCGGCTGTTCCCGCGCCTCAAGGAACGCCTCCCGCAACTTGCCGGAACCCTGAGTGGCGGCGAGCAGCAGATGCTCGCCATCGCGCGCGCGCTCATGGCGCAGCCGAAGCTGCTGTTGCTCGACGAACCGTCGCTGGGCTTGGCGCCGGTGTTGGTCAAGGAAGTCTTCGCCGCGTTGGAGCGCATCCGGGAACAGGGGAAGACGCTGCTCGTCGTGGAGCAGAACGCAAAGAGGGCTCTCTCGCTGGCCGACCGCGGGTACGTGATCGAGACGGGGACGCCGGTGCTCACTGCTCCGGCTGCGGAGCTGCTCCAGGACCCGATGGTCCGCCAGGCCTACCTGGGCGAGGACCCGGAGCCGGTTTCGCCGCAACCGGAGGACGGCCCCTGACTAAGCGGGAATCCCCAGCAGCGCAGCCGCGTTGCCGAACCCCAGCGCCTGAATCCCCTTGTCCGTCGCGCCGGCCTCCCGGGCCAACTGCACCATCGCCGCTACCGAGGGCGGGTAGGGGTTCTCCTCGACCGACGGCACACTGAAGATCATCCCGTACGGAAGGAACGGCGGCCCGACTCGGGTGGTCCAGTCGGTTCCGCAGAGCAGCCGGTCCGCCGGGACGCGGTCGAGGGCGCTCCTCAGACCGGGCGAACTGAAATCTCGAATCTCCGCCCAGAAGTTCCTCGGCCATTCACCGTAGTGGTCGTCAAGGAGGTCGAGGTACTCGTCCACAACAGGGGGGCTATCGTCCGGCTGGCCGATGAGATGCGCGAGAATGTACTTCGCCTCGGGAACGCGTTGTGCCAGCCCGATCAAGTCGCGGAGCTGGGCGGTGCCTGTGGACACGCCGTCCAGCTTGTAGTTGGAGGTCGAGACGTGCACCTGAACGGGCACGCCGTAGCCCACGGCTGCCCGGACGAGCCTCTCCACCGCGTCCGTGTCCATCTGGTAGTCCATCATGTACTGCAGCATCTCGCCCAACTGAACGAAGCCCCACTTTCCGAAGCACAACTCCAGGGTGCGCAGTGAAGCGTCGAGGAAGTGCGGGTTCACCAGGCAGCTTCCGTAGAGGCGGCCCGGTGCGCGGCGCACCAGGTCGTGGATGAACGCCGCAGCCCGAAGGACGCCGTCTTCGTCCTGCATGACGACTTGGTTCCAGTTGGCGTCCGGACTGAGCACGAAGCGCAGGTCCGCACCGGCCCCGTCGAGGACGGCGAGCAAGTCCTTGAGCAAGTGCGGGCGGCGCTTGCCGTCGTTGCCGACATCGCTGACGTGAATGTGGGTGTCGAGCCAGCGGAGCTGGTGCATTGTGTGGTGCTTCCCCGTGGAGCAACGTACGGCAGGGCAGCCTGCCCGCTCAGTCGCTGAGGTGCTTGCCGACGGTAGAGGAGCCTGAGCGGGCAAGCTGCCTCGCTGTACGGTCGCTCTCCGCTGCACCCCGATCTTGGCGTTCAGCCTCGACTGGTACGTCTCGATCTCCAGGTTCTCGATCCGGCTCAGTTCCACCGGCTGGCCGCCGAGGGCGGCGGACTCGTAGACGGCCATGCACACTGCTTGCGCCTTGTAGCCCTCGACCGCGTCCGTCTCGAGGCTGCCGCCACGCAGGCAGGCTTCCACGAACTCGTGGACTTCCTGGGAGATCGTGTCCTGCAAGCCGAAGGGGAACAGCCGCTCCTTCTCGTCGCCGCTGAGCTGCGCCGTGAACTCGTCGGTCAACTGCCCGATTGGCGTCGGCTGCTCCTGGCCGCGGAGCTTCAGCCCGGCGCCGAAGTCGAGCGAGCCCTCCTCGCCGTACACAATGTGGCTGCCCATTCCCTGTCCGGGCGACACGATGCTCTCTACCCACACCCCCGTGGCGCCGTTCTCGAACTCGAGAAGCGCCATCGCCGTGTCCTCGATGGTGGCTTCCAGCGTTCCCTTCTGCGGGTCTTCCCGGTCCAGGGAGCGCGTGGCGTTGTACTGCCGCGTCAAGGCAGTGGCGCGGCTTACGGGGCCGACGTGGTAGCGCATCAGGTCGGCGAAGTGCACGCCCCCGTCGAACGTCCACCCGCCGCCGGCCTGGTCCAGCTCGTCGCGCCAGCCCCAGTGCCAGCGGCGCTCCTGGCAGTCGATCCAGTAGAACTGCCGCAGCCGCCCCAACCGGCCGGACTTGATCACCCAATTGGCCGCGCGATTCGCCGGCGACCGCCGGTAGTTCTCGGCGACATTGAGCAACACGCCGTTGGCTTCCGCCGCCTCCCTCATTCCCTTCGCCGCGCGCATGGTCATTGCGAGCGGCTTCTCGACCATCACGTGCTTCTTCGCTTCGAGGCAGGGCAACGCCACCCTGTGGTGCATGCAGTGCGTGACCGAGATGTCCACCGCGTGCAGGTCCGCCTCGTCCGCGAGTAGCGTCTCGACCTCGGTGTAGACCACAGGCGTCGTGCCCTGCCACTCGCCGATCCCGGTCGCCATCCGCGCGGCCGACGATTCCACTGCGTCGCAACAAGCGACGATCTCGAACTCCCGGTAGCCCCTCTCCCACAGGAGCGCAAACCCGTTCTTCACATGTGCCCCCATCATGCCGCCGCAACCTACGAGCGCAAGTCGAAGTGTGTCTGCCATGGATCAACTCCCTTGAGGGAGCCTTGTGGCTTGCACGGTCTGGGCACGCGGCCTCCCGCAGCTATTGTACGACGCGCGGAAGCACATATACTCGCGAAGGTTAGGAATACACCGAAGTGGAAGTTCGCAGAACTTCACCCGGGGGCGTGTGGTGAGCACCCAACACACTGCTGTGCACGCAGAGGCGTCGAACTTGTGCAATAGCTTCGGTGTATTCCTAACCTTCGCGAGTATCCCTCCCGATGCCGGTCAGCGTGCCTCGCCCTCCACCCGCCACAAGGCCACCGCATCCGTTGCCAGTGAGGCAGCGCCGGACCATTCCAGCCGGGTCTCGAACGCGCCGCCTGGGTGATCGAGGGCGAGCGCTACCCAGCGCCATTCGTTGAGCGGCAGCTCCTCCGCGCGGAGTTCCCGCTCGGCCGTCTGTGGGACGCCGCCGCCCACGCACGTATCGAGGTGCGCCAGCACGCCGGTGCCTTCATCGAGCCGCTTCAGCCGGAACAGCGCCAGGTGCCTGCCCGCCTCCAGCGGCGCATACGGGCCAAACAGCAGGTGCCCGGGCTCGGTCTTCCCTTTGCGCCCTACCCAAGCGGTGCCTTCGCTGGCGGTCGGGTCGGCTGCGGCTTCGCCGAACCGATGGCTCAGCGCCTCCGCCTCGAGGTACTTGGCCGGCGACAGGAGACCGAAAGGCGGTAGCGGCTCCGCCAGCTCGGCGCGAGCCACGCGGAGGAGGGCGATACTGACCGGCCGCGTGCCGAAGGCGCCCTGCAGCGCCAACTCGATCCGGTCGCCGGTGGGCTGTCCGTGCAGCGTCACGGCGGCTTCCTGTGCCGGCGCGAGCTTGACCGTGTCTGGGTCGAGCTGGCCCTGATCCAGCCCGCCGGTCAGGCGGATCTCCACCTGCTGCTCGGCGTCCGACACGTTGCGCACGGCTCCGTGGATCACGGTCGCCTGCCCCTCGATGGCGGCAACCGGCGAGGGGAACCGATCGAGGACTTGGTCCCGTTCCCACGCTTGCCGGCACAATGCCGCCAGATGGTCGGGACGCACGGCTGCGTACTCCGGCCCGAGGCGGTCCATGACCTCGCCGAGCATCGGCAGGTCCGAGAACCAGTTCAGCAGAAATGCATGCAGGAACGCCGGGCGCTTGGTGGGCGTGAGCGCCCGAATGTCGTTGACCAACTGCACAACCCGCTCTTCGCGGGTGGCGTCTTCGCGCCACGTGGTGGCGGCGTGGAAGACAGGCACATTGCGCGCGGTTGGGTAGGTCGCTTCCTCGTACGTCAGCACGCGCTTGCCATAGTCGGGGTAGAGCGCGTCGAGGAACGGGATCTTCTCGGCGAACCGGCTGAGGATCTCGGGGCGCGTCGCGTTCATCACCCACCTGCTGCACCAGGTAGTCACGCAGACCGAGGTGCTCCGGCCACGAACACGCGATCACGTGGTGGTTGAGCTGCGGCCACAGGTTGTCGAACGCCCAGCGATAGGCGTCGACGCTGGTCTGCCAGCGGTCGTGCAGGTCGTCGAGCACCGGAAGACCCAACTTCCCGGCCACCCGCGCGGAGACGGCGAGACCGTCTTTCACCGAGGCGATCATCGTCGCCACATTCTTGCTGGCCGGCAGCCGTGAGTCGTAGACGACGACTCCCTTCACCCGGTCGCGGTAGCGGGCGAGCAACGCGTCGGGCGTCGTGGGCGTTGCTTGGTCGATCCACTTGCGCTGCCGGATCCAGTCCAGCCATTGCTCATCGTTGGGGCCCAAGAGGCAGTAGACTTCGGGGCGGGTGCGGTTCACCAGACCTTGGAGGCACAGCAGCATCAGGCGCCGGTCGGGCGGCTCCTTGCGCACAGCGCACACGAGCAACTCGCGGGCGGGCGACGCCGAACGGGGGAAGATATCCGGGAACGGGCGCGTCTCGGTGTAGTACGCCAGGTCTTTCGGCTCACCGCTGGGGACGGGATGGGGGACACGGCCGGTCGTTGACAGGTCCGCACCCACAACGCGATACAGGGCGATGCTGTCGATCCGCAGGCTGGCGTAGCCGTGCCAGTCCACCCGGCACTCCAGCTTTCCGCCCGCGTAGTGGAATGCCAAGGGCACTCGGGCGTACTGCTTTGGCGTCGACTCGGCCGGGTCGAGCTCGCGCTGCGCCAGCACGTCCTGCCCGTAGGACACGCAGGCATCGACGACGGCCAGCGAGTCCTCGCCGTTCTCGCCCGCAGGTCTCATCCGGAACAGCGCCACGTAGTCGCCCGGCTCGACCTCGGCATACGGCCCGAACACAACTGCCCCGGGTTCGTCCTCGCCAACCTCCACCTCCCACGCGCGGCCCTCCTCAGCTTCTGCGTCGTCCACCGCGCGGCCGCCATTGTGGCCGACCTCCGGCCCCTCCGCCTGCCAGGCGCGCGCAAGCGTGTACTGCCCGCCGGGAAGCACGTCGGCGGTGCGGATCTCCTTGAGCGCAAAATCCGGCAGACCCACCGGCGCGGTCTGACCCCAGCAATGAACCGCCGCCAACAAGAGCGTAGCGAGCGTTGTACGAAGAGTGAGCGTGGGGTCCATGGTCGGTCTCCGTTCCAGCGATGTGCGACCCCGTGAACGTGGGGTAAAAGGCGTTGGCAGGGCAGACGTGGAAGCTGCCTTCGGCCACGTCTCCGGGGCGTCGACGGCCGGTGCGTCGAGGTCCTCAGCAGAGAGGGAGCAGGGGGGTGTCCGGAGACTTCGGGTTCGGCACCAGCGCTTTCTGTTGCGAGGCGATATGCCAGTCCATTATCTCCAAGGGCACAGCTCCCAGAAGCGTCTCCGCGCCGCGCGGCAGCTCGATGGCGCGCACCTGGCATCTCCGTCCCTGGACCTCAAGCTCGACGAAGCCGCAGACGCGGTACTCGTGCTGCCCGCCATCCGCCGGGTAGACGCGGACCCTATCGAGAGGGCGCAGTTTCAGCCTCTCCACCAACTCCGCCGGCAGAGCGAGTTCTGCGGCGCCCGAGTCGACCACTGCCTCGCACTTGACCTCTTCGCCGCGCTCGGGCTCCGGCAGGTACTCGTTCAGGAGGTTGCGCATCGTCACTGGAACGCTGAACACGCCCATGGCTTCGTCCTTTCCGCTTGGTTGGACCACCATTGTAGACCTGAATCATCCCCCGCGCACCCGGCGACACCCTTGCAGCCCTTGCCAAGCGACGACGAAGGAGGGCAACTCCAGTGGCAGTGCTTGAGAAGATCAACCTCGGAATCGCAGGCGCTTGCGGGCGCGGTCAGAGCTTCAAGTTGGCGTGCGACGTGGTGGACGCGGTCCGGATCCACGCGGTGTGCGACGTCAACGAGGAGGGGTTGGCGGCAGTCGCCACCAGTCTCGGTGCCGCGCAGCAGTACACCGACTACGACGAAATGCTGGAGCGGAGCGACCTCGATGCGGTCATCATCGGCACGCCGATGCCCTTTCACGTGCCGCAGTCCGTCGCCGCCATTCGCCGCGGGGTCCACGTTCTTTCGGAGGTGCCGGCGGGCGTGTCGCTCGAGGAGTGCTGCACGCTGGTTGAGGCGTGCAAGGCGTCCGCCGCCCTTTACATGATGGCGGAGAACTACACCTACATGCTGCCCAACGCCCTCGTCAAAGAGATCGTGCGGCGGGGCGAGTTCGGCACGCTGTACTACGCGGAGGGCGAGTACCTCCACGAGCTGAAGGAGCTGAACGAGGTCACCAAATGGCGCCGCCGCTGGCAGACGGGGGTCGCCGGGCTGACCTACCCCACGCATTCGCTGGGCCCCATTCTGCAGTGGTTTGCCGGCGACCGGGTAGTGAAGGCCAGTTGCGCCGGCAGCGGGCACCACTACCGCGACCCCCGCGGCGACTGCTACGAGAACGACGACTCGACAGTGATGCTCTGCAAGCTGCGCGAGGGCGGTCTCGTGAAGATCCGCTTGGATATGCTTTCCAACCGGCCACACGCGATGACCAACTACCAGCTCCAAGGAACCGACGGCTGCTACGAGTCCAGCCGCGGCGGCCCCGGCGACCTCAACAACGTCTGGCTCCGCTCGCGCTGCTCGGACCCCAACACGTGGCTGAACCTCGACGACCTCCACGACGAATTCATGCCGGAGTCGTGGCGCCGCGGCATGGAGCTGGCCAACAAGGCCGGCCACGGCGGCGGCGACTTCCTGGAGATCCTGGATTTCGTGGACGCCATCCTGGGCAAGCGACCCTGCGAGATCGGCATCCACGAAGCGATGGACATGACGCTGCCGGGGCTGATCAGCCAACAGTCGATCCTGCAGGACAGCGCGTGGCTGGACGTGCCGGATTCGAGGGAGTGGTAGAGCGACCCGACCTGATGCCCGCGGGTCGCCCGCTGCCAACACTCAGACGACGTGACGTAGCCTTCGGCGCGTAGCCGAAGGACCGCCTAACCTGTCCGTTGCGCTACTAGCTCGGGGCAGGTCTCCGACCGCCCCGAAACGCTTGACCGGAAGGTCTCAAAGGGCTGCGAATCCACGGGATTCGAGGAGACCTGTCGGTCCGGGGAGCGGCGGGGTCAGGAGACCCTCGCCGAGCACATTCGCGCTAAGTACGGTTGTAGTACTAACCTGTCCGTTGCGCTACTGCCACACGGGGCTCGCGGCCCGCTTCGCGCGCCCTTCGGCTTGGCCGGTTCGGGAACGACCTTGGACTCGGGCGAACGGGCGCCTTTGGCGACAGCCACTTGGCGGCGATAGCTGGCTCGCTCCGTCTCCGCGTTCAGTCTGTGGTCTGCGCTGACGGACTCACCGCTCCCCCGCCAGCCGTCGCCCGTCTGAGACCTGATATCAGCCGACGCGCCCCACCTCATACACCTTCAGCACCTCATCCCCATAGTGGTTGATGACCTTCACCGCGATCTTGCCCGTCCCCGGCGGCGGGAAAGGGCGGCTGATGGTGGAGTAGAGGGCGGACCAGGCGGCTTCGTCGATCTCGGCGCGGAGGGCGCGCTTGAGCTTGTCGTAGGGCTCGTTGGCGCCGGTAAAGTAGGCGTGGCGGACGAAGAAGCTCTCGCCGTTGTAGTTGGTGTCGAGGAACCAGCAGGCGAGGTCGTCGGTGGAGCTGTTGCGGATCTCGCCGGTGGTTGGGTCGTACACGTCCACGCCGCGGACCTCGACGATCAGGGCTTCATCCGCAGAGGACACAGATTGCGCAGATTGGGCTTTGCCCTTAGTCTTTGCCTTGCCCTTGCCCTTCCCGTCTGCGTCATCTGCGCAATCTGCGGATACTGCCCTTACCTCCACATCCGGTTCGCCGAACACCATGAACAGGTTGCCGGCGCCGGTCTTCTTCAGCAGCTCGTCGCCCATGGCCAGGTCAGGGTTCATGCGGGCAAGCATCACGGGGAGCTTGCCGTAGCGCTTCACGCCTTCGGTCACAACGGGGCCGTCCAACTCCTTGAACTCCTCGGGGCCGAACTCCTTCGCCGTCTCGCCGGCGTGGGCGTCGAAGGCGAAGCCGCAGACGACCAGCAGGTCGAAGCCGAGACCGCGCATCGCCTCCTTCGCCGCTTCCTTCACCTGCTCGGGGCCGACGGTGCCGTGCTCGGGGCCGATGGACACCGCCACGCGACGCGACTGGTCGCCACGGTCGGTGTACTCGCCCACGGCGTGCAACCACGTGCCAGCGAACGGCTCCAACCGGCCGAACTTCAGCCGCTCGTTCTTCACCGTGTTCTGGACGCCGGCCTTCTTCAGGTTCTCCAGGATGAGGTGGACGAAGCCGTCCCCCGAACCCTCCGTAGCGTAACTCCTTGTGGGCGTCTCCTCCTCCGGAGTGAGCACTCGGTGCGGCGACAGACTCTCCACCGTGAACGGTCCCGTCACGCGAATGCGCTTGTTGTCCTCGTAGGGCTGATCGTAGAGCAACTCGGTGTCGGCGCGACGGGCGATGGAGGCGTCGATCTCCTGCTGGCGCTCGCGGCGGGCCTTCCACCATTCCTGCAGCAGTGCCTCCGCCTCAGCCACCTCACCGTCCCGTAGCGTAGCCCGGGGTGCCCTTTGGGCCGAACGTCTGCCCTTGCGGGTCTTGTGGGGCGGCTCAGGTTCCTGACGCCCACAAGGGGCTATGCTACAGAGGTCGGCGGGGAACTCGCGGGGCACTTCCCATTCCTCCCACTGCGTGCCCAGCGCCTTGTTCAGCTTCGCCCGCAGCGGCTCCAGCTTCTCCTGGCACCGCGCGTGGATCTCGTCGATCTCCTCGTTGTTGGCGATGGACTTGAGCGTGATGTGCGGCACGCGCTTGTAGACGAAGCCCTTCGTGATGTCCGGCGGACCAGACAGCTTGCGCAGGTGGGGTCGGGGGTCGAAGTCCGTCTGCGCCATCTGCGCCGCCTGGGGATCAACCTCGTCCGCCAGGATGTAGTACGGGAACTTCGCTGCCATCAACCGCGTGCGGGCCAGCGCCAAGGCGACGCGGCTGGTGTCGAGGGTGATCCAGCGCCGCCCCCACTGCTCCGCCACATACGCCGTCGTCCCGCTCCCGCACGTCGGGTCGAGCACCAAATCGCCGGGGTCGGTGGTCATGAGGAGGCAGCGCAGTACCGCTTTGATGTTGGTCTGAACCACGTAGATGGGCTCCGCAGGCGAACTGAGGTCATCCCACAGGTTGGTCAAACGCATGATGGGGTAGTCGTCGAGGAACAGGCAGTACTGCAGCGTGTTGCCCGTCTCGTATGGCTCCGCTCTGCCAGCACTAGCCACCCGTGCCATCCCTTCCCGGCTTGTGCTCCAACTACTCCCTTTCGGAGGGTCGAACTCGCGTCCATCCAGGCCGACGGCAAACAGCCCCGATGCGTTGATGCCTCTGGCAGGGGAGAGGCCGTGTAGCCGGTAGAGCCGCGAGGCGGCCGGGAGCAAGCGGTGATTGCGGACCTCCTCTGGCGTCAGTTTCCGGCGCGACCCATCCTCCTCGGCGATGCGGTCCCAGTGAGCGTCACCCTCCACCTCCTTGAACGCAAACAGGTCGCGGTGCTTGAGAACATCACGGTTCCTGGCGTACCACAGTATGTAGTCAGACACAGCGTCCAAGTGCTTAGCGCCCAGCGACATCTCCTTCTTCCGGAAGGTGACCAGGGAGACGAAGTTCTCACTCCCAAACACCTCATCCAACAGACACCGCACCAAGTGGACATTCTCGTCCCCGATCTGCACGAACACGCTGCCGCTCTCAGTGAGCAACTCCAGGGCGACGACAAGCCGGTCACGCAGGTAGGCGAGGTAGGAGTGGATGCCCAGCTCCCACGTGTCGCGGAAGGCTTTGACCTGCTCGGGCTGGCGGGTGGCGTCTTCGGCCTTGCCGTCCTTCACATCCCGCTTGCGGGTGGACACCTGCCAGTTGGAGCCGAACTTGATGCCGTAGGGCGGGTCGAGGTAGATCATCTGGACCTTGCCCTTGAGCCCTTCCTTCTCCGCCAACGAGGTCATCACCAGCAGCGAGTCGCCGAGGATCATCCGGTTGGCCCAGTTCTGCCCGTGGTGGTAGAAGTCGATCAGGTCCTCGAACTCGATGCCGTTGAAGTCCGCGTACAGCTCCAACTGCGGCTCCGGCTGCGCCGCCTTCGCGCTGGCCCGCACGTCCTCAATGATCGCCTGCGGATGGATCTTCTCCTGGATGTACACCGGCACCGCCGGCACTTCCAGATCCGCCGCATCCTGCTCGTCCTTCCCCTTCCACACAAGCTGCGGGTCCAATGACGGGTCGCGCGGATACAGCACCGCCTTCGGCGCCTTCTCGTCCTCCGCCACGAAGTCACGCAGCTCCTCGGTGGGGATGTTGGCGCGTTTGTCGGGGTGCTTGACGGCGGTGACGGAGGTGGCTTGCTTCTTGGCCATCATTGGTTCCTTGGAGTCTGGATTGCCCACTCCTGCCAGTTGTGCCATTCCCCTCGCAGTCGGTTAGTGCGCCGTTTCCCGTTCCAGGTACCGCACCGCATTCTGCCTGAAGTCCTCCAGAGAGGTGAACTGCTTGTCGCAGGCCGAGGTGAGCCGTGTCGTGTCCTTGCGCCCGATCTTGTCGAAATCCTCGTGAACCACCATGCTGCGAAAAGGCAGTTTGTTGCGCTGGAATTCCAGGCAACTGATCGTGGCGAGTCGGGCTCGGGAGTTGTCCTTGACGCCAAAGAGATAGAGCGGGGTTCCGTTTGGGCTGAACTGCCAGTCCACCTCCAAGTCGTCGCGCTCGGGAAGGGGACACACCGATTGTGTGGGCCGGTAGCGGCAGAGCGATTCACGGATGAAGTCGCCAAGCATCTCTTCGAACAGGCTTTCCAGGGTCTCACGCCGGAACAGCCTCATGTTGCACACTTTGCCGATGGCCTGAGAGAACTGCATCAGCGCAGGGCAGAGCGATTCCGCCACGGTCTCGAGGTATAGCTCGCCGTCCTGTTCGCTCACGCCATTCTCGAGCAGGATGCGCTGGAGTATCTTCTCCTTGTTGGGCGTATCGAGATCGAAGGTGTAGGAAAGGCGCATCAGCGTCATGCCATGGTCCGACAGCCTTACTGGTTGGACGGCGGACAGGACGGCATCCTTGGGCAGGTCCAGAAAGACCTCCATCATATCGCCGTCCTCATGATACAGGGGCGCGAGAATCTGCTGCACGTGAGGTCTTCTCTCTTCAAGGCACACAAAGCTGCCAAACTGAGCACGTAGCAGCTCAATTGCTGTCATGAACACACCTCCTCTGCAAACAGGTCGCCCTGAAGCAGCCGCGGGAAATGCTGGGACCTGTCAGCCGACTGAACATTCACCGTTCGCAGGAAGTACCGCAGCGCGTCAGGGAAAGCGGCATACTCACAGGTGGGCTGGATGTGCCGCTCAACGCGGCGTCCTGCGTTCACGTCGTCAGCCGTGCACCGGTGAATGTGGCATTTCCCATGATGAGGGTGTACCTGGTGACCACCGTGCATGCCGTTGCAGCGCACGAGACAGAACCTTCCGGGCTCGTCTTTCGGCAGGTACTCAAGCCCCACGGAGAAATCCTCGGTGAACTCCAGGCTCTGTCGCATGAACGCTCGGAATCCATGGTTCCCGTCGAGTGATTCCAGTTCCATGTCGTTGCGCGAGTGCTTACCGTCCGGTTTCATCCCCTTGCGCGGAGGTTGGGAGATTCTCTTCGGGCAAGCGATGAGTTGCTCAAGAACCTCGTCCGTGTATTCCATGGTCGGCTCCCTTCACCAGGGTCATTCTCAGAGAGGAACAAGCGGTTGTCAACTGCCGCCATCCCTCGCCACGATGCCGGCTGGTTCTGGCGACTTCGGTCAGGATGCTCGTTCCCGCATCCCACGGGTCGCATATCTCCACGAGCGCCCAACGGATGCGGGCGGTGGCCGAGACCCAGACAATGGGCCACTGAACACCGAAGTAAGCATGCACCGATAGGTTGCGGAAGGCGAGGATGTCGGCCCACTCCAGCTCAGCGTGGCGCTCGCGGAACTCCTTGGAGAGGTGGGGTGCTGCTTCGCCGATGAGGATTAGCTTGAGCAGAACGGCGCTTTGCAGCATCTCGCTGCCCAGGAACGCGGTCTCCTCGACGCCCGTGAGGAACCGCTCGACCGCGTCCGCCGCCTCAACGATGTCCTGCAGGTAGAGCGCTTCAGACCGCATAGAGCACCTCGCGTTCGGCCAGCACCGTCTGCCGCAACAGCGGCTTCAGTCCGCCCTTGGGCACGAGATCGACCGAGCGGCCCAGCAACGACGACAACTCGCGCTGCAGTCGGGCCAGGGTCATGAGACCGACGCGGGTAGCGGGCCGGAACTCCACCAACAAGTCGAGGTCGCTCTCGGGGCCGAAGTCCTCGCGGAGCGCAGAACCGAAGAGGGACAGCTCGCCGACCTCGAAGCGTCGGCAAAGCGCCTCGACCTCAGAGAGAGGCAACTCCTGCAAGCGTAGTCTCATGGTGTCTCCTTGCGCGCCTCGACGAGGTCGCGGATCGTCTGCTGCGCCGCCCACGGGTCCCGCACCTCCACGAACTCCCACCGACCAAAACCGCCGTGGTTGTTCACCGCCGGCACCCAGAGGCTGCGCGCCGTCGCGACCTTCGCTTCCTTGTCGGTGTCCTTCTGACCCGTCACCTCGATGATGAGGTTCAACAGGTCGTCCTTGCCCTGGCCATCGTCGAGTCGGGCGAGGAAGTCGGGAATGTAGTTCCGCTCCTGGTTGTTGACCGTGTACGGGATGGTGAAGCCGAGGTTGTGGTTGCGGACGTAGGAGACGACCTCGGGCATCTCTTCCAGCGCCTGCGCCATCTTCTGCTCCCACGACTCGGTGTCGCCGACGACGTGGGAGACGTGGGACTTGTCGGGGCGGGTTTCGTAGCGCGGGCGCGTCGTCTCGAAGTCCACGTACTTCGTGGAGCCGACGGTGTCGTAGGGCCGCAGGATTGGCAGGAGCCGCTTCTGTCCGGGTGCGGAAGCAACGACGGCGCGGTAGATCCGGTCAGCGGCCTGGTGGGCAAGCTCGATCAACAGCAGCAGTTGCGGGAAGGTGTTGTCCTTGCAGTGGACGCACCCCGCGAGCCACTCGCGGGTGATCTGGAGGACCTCCGGGAAGCGCCAGAGCTGGACTTCGGAGTCGAAGCGGTGCTCGTCGGCGGCATGTGCCTGCACCGTTCCGTCTTGCCGGAAGTACTTCTCCAACACGAGCTTGGCGAGCAGGAAGGCGACCTCCTGCTCGCGCCGGCGGTGCAGGTCCTCCAGCGTGTGGATCGACGATTCGCCGACGATGGGGGCGTTCTCGGTCTTCGTCGGGATCTGCTCGGTGGTCAGCGTGAGCACGGAGTCGGCGGCGAACTGCGCGGCGAGGCGCTCCGCGCCCAACTCGTACCGGTAGCCCATGACGCGGGGGAAGGTGATCTCGCAGGCGAAACGCTCCTCCAGCGCCCGGACGCGCTTGGGCGCCGGGCCGGGCTGGGGGTCCGACGACCCGGCGCACGGGATGAAGGAGAACGGGACGCCGTAGACTTCGGCGTACTCGACGGGGAAGGCGTCGAACTCAACGGTGCTGCCGTTGAGCGAGAGCGTCTGCCGCTGGGCTGCGTAGCTGCGGCGGCGCAACCCCCGGCCCACGACCTGCTCGCACAGCAACTGGGTGCCGAATGCGCGCACGCCGAGGATGTGGGTGACGGTGTTGGCGTCCCAGCCTTCGGTGAGCATCGAGACAGACACGACGCACCGCACCTGCTCGCCCAGCTTGCCCGGTTTGCCGACGGTGTTCATGACTTCGCGGAGCAGGTCTTCATCGGTGAGGCTCTCCACGTCGCGGCCGGGGAACCGCTGACGGTACTCCTCCTTGAAGTCGGCGACCGCTCGCGCCGCGATCTTCTTGAAGTCGGCGCTCATTGCCTCGCCGGACTCAAGCTGTTGGCTGTCGATGAGGATGGTGTTCGGCCGCGGCCGCCAAACGCCGTCCACGACATTGCTGAACAGCGGCAGCGCGCCGGGGACGAGCACGGTGCTCTCGTCGGGCAGCGTGCGCTCCCAGCCGGCGACGTAGTCGTAGACCAGCTTGGAAACATTGGTGTTGTTGCAGACGACGATGAAGACCGGCGGCGTGGCGAGGGAGCCGTCCTCGGCTTGGGCGGCGACGCCCGCCCAGTCGGCGTGGTACTTCTCGTAGTTCTCGTAGAGGCTGCGGAGCGCCCCTTCCAGTTCCTTCGGCAGCGTGGGGCCCAGACCCGTCTTGCTCTCATCCACCGTTTTGCGTCCCTTGCGCGGCAGCCCCTCGCGGATGAGCGGCCAGATGTTGCGGTAGGTTGGCAACACGCCGCGCATGGTGTTGTCTTCCACGGGGACGCGCGGCACCTTGACGATGCCCGACTCGATGGCGTCGATCAACGAGAAGTCGGAGGCGACCCACGGGAACAGCGTTCCTTCGTCGTACCCCGAGCCGCGAAGGAAGAAGGGCGTGGCCGACAGGTCGTAGCAGACGCGGATGCCGAGCTTCGCCTTGACCGCCTCCAGACCGCTGATCCAGACGCGGGCCTCCTCCTCGCGCTGCTGGGCTTCCTTGCGGTCATCACCCGTCAGTTTCTCCGTCTCGCCGTCCGGCTTGCGCCGGTAGCAGTGGTGCGCCTCGTCGTTGAGCACCACGATGTTGCGCTTGTTGCCCAGCTCCCGGCAGACGCGCCGAACCATTTCGCCGGGCGTCTCGGTGAAGGCGGAGGTCTCGCCCTGACGGCGCGTCCCGCCGGACGCGAGGATGTCCTTGGTCAGCTTGCCAGCCGACATGCGCTCTCGCTGCTTGAAGGCGTGGAAGTTGGTGATGAGAATCCGCGCCTTGCCCAGCTCCTCCCTGAGGTCCGGCGGGACCAGATCGTGCTGGCGGTAGAAGTTGGCGGGGTCGCTGGGCAGCAGCACCCGCAGGCGATCGCGGATGGTGATGCCGGGGGTGACGATCAGGAAGGTGTCGGCGAAGCGCGCGTCCTGCCGGTTGGCCAGCTTGTTCAGGAGCTGCCAGGCGATGAGCATGGCCATGACGAGCGTCTTCCCGCTGCCAGTCGCCATCTTGAAGGCGAGGCGGTACAGCAGCGGGTTCGCGCTGTCATTCGCTGCGCGGAGGGCGTTCTCAAGCCACGCGTCGCCGTGCTTGCCGGCGACTTCGGTGAGGTAGATCGCCGTCTCCAATGCCTCGAGCTGGCAGAAGAACAGCTTGCGCTCGCGTTCGGAGCGCTGCCAGTACTCCAGGAGGCGCGCCGTGGTCCTCGTGGTGGCCGAGGTGTAGACGCCCTTGCGCCAGAGCGCGACCCGTTCGCGGACTTGGTTGATGAACTGGTTCTCCTGGAGCCGGTCCTCAGTCCAGCCGTCGGCGTCGAAGGATAGCTGCTTGCTCTTCTTCTTCGGTCGCGCGATGGGGACGAAGTACGCGCTGACTCGGCGGCCCTCGACGATCTCGTCCGTGATCCCGTCGTCGTCGAACTGAAAGTGGCGCAAAGGCTCCTCGAAGGGGGAGTTGATGACCGGGTTCTCGATGACAACTTGTTTCATCGGCGGCTGTACTCCGGGCGGTGCGGTGCATTGTACGGGCAGGCAGGGGTTGCGTCAACGACTTGGCGGAGCTTCCACGGGTTGAGGTAGGCTCTGTCGCTCCACATGCCTGAATGACGCCGCCCGAGGGCTGGCACTCGCCAAACGAGTCCCACACCCCCAAGCACCGCGTTCGCGTTGGAGGGGTGACATGAGTCCAGAATAGCAAGCCCCTCGTGCGACTTGCATTCTTCCCTTGCTGGTCCCAGCGGCGTTGTCCTGCTGCCGCCTTCCCGCCGCCTCCGCCGAGACACGCGCGCCAACGCGTGGGTTCACCAAAGGCTCCGTGACCTTGGCGGCCACGGCTACGGCCGTAGCTGCGCGCGCCAGCGCGTGGGTTCACCGGGGACTCCTTCCAAGTGGGAGACGGAGTGAACGCCGTAGCTGCG
>Ga0210022_1000473_pt1 | contig 29561 bp, 37 predicted proteins | sample CryGeymeta201520_FD_183984 | JGI IMG/M metagenome (GOLD analysis project Ga0210022, IMG submission 183984) | Groundwater microbial communities from Crystal Geyser aquifers in Utah, USA - Crystal Geyser metaG 2015-20 (SPAdes) (version 2) | ecosystem: Environmental > Aquatic > Deep subsurface >... | reverse complement strand
CGTATCTGGAAAACAAAAGAAGACTGGTTACATTACTACAATTTTGAACGATTACATTTAACCTTTCATGGACTTACTCCTCATGAGAAATACCTAGAAAGTGTTACCCTTGACTGTTAACTATACAGCAAGTGAAAAATAAAAAACCTTCTACAGAAGGCTTTTTATTCTATCCTCTTCTCTTATTCCCAAAAATACTACTCTTCCAGTCTTCGCAAAAGTCCATCTAAATCTTCTGGGGAATAATATTCGATCATAATTTTCCCTCCTTTACCCGAAGGAGCAATTTTCACTTTCGTTCCCAATATCTCTGTGAGGTGTTCGGTACGAGAAATAATTTCAGGATGAAGTACAATGGAACTACGGATATGTGATCCAACCGCGACACTTCGTACCTTGATTTCCGTTTCACGCACGGTCAATTCTTCTTTGATAATAAGGTCAAATACCGCTCGCTGTTTTTCAGGATTTTCTATAGAGAGGAGTGCCTTCGCGTGCCCTTCGCTAATTTTTCCTTCAGAAACCGCTCTTTGAATTTCGATAGGGAGATGAAGAAGACGCATCGTATTGGATATCACACTCCGACTCTTCCCCATTTTCTTCGCTACTGCTTCCTGACCCAGACCAAATTCATCTTGTAAACGGAGGAAGGCTTTGGCCTCTTCGATAGGATTCAAATCATGACGCTGAATATTTTCTATGATAGCGAGTTCGAGTTTCTCTTGTTCAGTCGCATCACGTACGAGTACAGGCACTGTCTTCAGTCCCGCTTTCTTTGATGCCTGGAAACGACGCTCTCCTGCAATAATTTCATAGGTATCAGCACCTGATTTCGTCACCACGAGTGGCTGAAGAATGCCGTGTTCCTTGATCGATTCTGCCAATTCTGCCAGTTTCACATCATCAAATTGTAAACGTGGTTGATGAGGGTTAGGTACAATTTTATGTAATGGAATCTCCATCACTCTCCCCTGATTATTTTTCTCTTCGGGATGATCGTTTGAAGAAATCGGGGCTATCACTGCTGAGGTATGCATCGTCTTCATCTTGTCATCTGATGACCGTTTCTCCTCCGTCACAGCAAAAGGCATACCTGCAGGATGAATAATCGTACTTGCAAAAGGTTGCGATAATGTACCTGCATCAGTATTTTTCTTCGGTGGTATAAGAGAAGCAAGCCCTCTCCCTAATCCATATTGTTGTGACATAATTTTTTATAGATATCGAATAGTTTTTTTGAATAGATGCTATGCAAACTTCTTCTAGAGAGTGCTCAATTTTCTCTCTTCTTCTGCTTTCCGCTCTTCTTCCTCTTCGGCATCGCGTTTCAAGATTTCACGCACAACACTTTTATAAGCGCGAGCTCCTTTGGAAAAAGCATCAAAATCCAATATCGATTTGCCGAAACTCGGCGCCTCTGCCAATCTCACTGATCTCGGTATGACAGTTTCAAATACTGGCCCTGGAAAATGTGCTCTCACTTCTGAAATCACCTGACGAGCCAGGCGATTGCGTCTATCGTACATCGTAAGAAGCGCTCCCATAATTTTCAGTTTCGGTTGGAGGTGTTCGCGCACCAATTCGATTGTTCCCAAAAGTTGTGACAAGCCTTCGAGAGCATAATATTCTGTCTGAACAGGTATCACCACTTCATCACTTGCTACCAGACCGTTAATAGTAAGGAGCCCCAAAGATGGAGGACTATCAATCAGAATATAATCGTAGTACGGCTGTATATGACGAAGCGCCTGATACAAACGAAACTCACGTCCCTCAATATGCACCATCTCGACTTCTGCACCAGCTAAGTCTTGGGCCGCAGGAATGATATGGAGTCCTTCGGTTTCTGTGCGCAAAATAATTTCCTGCGGAAGTGTTCCTAAAATCATTACGTGATATAGATTTTTCTCTAAACTTTTTGCATTGATACCAAGACCAGAAGAAGCATTGCCCTGAGGATCGAGATCCACAAGCAATACTTTCTTTCCGGCTTCTGCCAAGTATGTAGCAACATTAATAGTTGAGGTAGTTTTTCCTACCCCGCCCTTTTGATTGATAAATCCAATTACTTTAGCCATATTTCTGTATCAAGAAGAATATATTCTCTCTTTGGTATACCATAAAACTCTGTACTGTATACAGTATACCTGTCATTATAGTCCATTGACAAATGATTATCAATTTTCTATTCTGTATCTATGCTCTTTGGCTGAGAAAAAAGCAAAAATGCCGAGGTGAAATAATGGCTAGGGAAGAAAATATCTCAATACTCTAAAATAAAATATGCCGAGGTGGTGGAATGGTAGACACACGGGACTCAAAATCCCGCGATAGCAATATCATGAGGGTTCAAGTCCCTCCCTCGGCACAAGATACGAACGACAATCTTTCTCACGAAAGGTTGTTTTTTGTTGTCTGCGTGATTATTTGCGTAGTGATGCATCGGTAACGCGCGCCAAAAGTGTGGCAACAGTGACCGGTCCTACACCTCCTGATACAGGAGAAAGAAACTTCGCTTTGTCTTCTACTGTTGCTCTGTCTGCATCCCCTACAATCTTGTTATCGATATGACTGATCCCTCCATCAATAACAATGCTGTTTTCTTGGACCATATCTCCCGTAATGAAATTTGCTTTTCCGCAAGCCGTCACTACGATTCGAGCTTCCTTGGTTTTTATCGCAATATTTTCCGCAGATTCACTGCTCAAGATATATTCTGATTGTAATCCTTCCAGAAGAAGCGTTTGCACCATCACCTCTCCCATCAAGGAAGAATTGGCAATGACAATCGCCTTCTCTCCAATATGGTAGCCTCCTGTGGACTGGAGAAGAGACAGAATAGCTCTCGGAAAGACAGGGCACGATTCTTTTTTTCCCTGAAGAAAATCATGTACTGTTTCTTTATGAAATCCATCGGTATCTTTCTTCGGATCGATGCGAGTAATAATTTCATCGGTATCAAATCCTGCGGGAAGCGGAAGCTGTACGATGATGCCATGTATATCTTCTCGAACATTGAGTTCATCGATACATTTTTTGACGCTATAGACATCCGCATCTCCTGAAAAAAGAAACTTCTCAAAATGGATACCAATATTCTTCGCTGCTTTTTCTTTCAGACTGACGTAGAGGTGTGATGACGCATCATCCCCCACAAGAATCACCGCCAGACCCGGAACGATACCAGAAAGAACTATCTTTCTTCTCGTTTCAGAAAGAATGGTATCAGCTATCGGTTTTCCATAAATAAGTGGCATAGTTTCTGCTTATTTGATAAGAAATTTTTGTTCTATTTTTGGTAAAACAAAAGTAAAAATAATATATGCAACAAGAGAAGCAATAATCATACTGCCAAAAATATCGCTCAGATGATGGATGCCAACCAAAACTCGCGCCAGACCAACCAAGAAAGCCACTACAAAAAGAAAAAGTCCTCGTTTCTGATAAAAGAAAAATAATGTCATCGCGATAGCACTGCTGAGGAGTGTATGATCAGACGGAAAACCATTATCGTTTGTGTGTGGAAGAAGAGGAATAAAGTCCCCCACTATAAATGGACGCGCATTATAATAAAATTGACTCGCAATTTTTGCTACAATATATGTCACAGGCAATGTAATGATGGCACACACTATCATTCTCTTTTGTAGTTCTTTTGGTGCGCGCCAGATATATGCGATGGCCAGTACGACAATAACCAGATAAAGATACTCTGCTCCAAAAATAATCAGCGTATTCATATATTTTTTAAAATAATGTCCCAAGTGATGCCTCGGTAATAACCGGGGCGTGTTCCATTTTGACGGATTCAAGGAGTTTCTTGTTCCCGTGCAGGTCAGCTATGTAGCCCCAATCACGAAACTCTGGATATCTCTTCAATTGTTCTTCGAGGATCTCTACGGTGGCACGTACATCTCCTGCTCCTGAGTGAGCATCGATGTGGTCTTTGTTACAGTACAATTTGTACGCAGCAGAGAGGTTACGTGGGGCAAACATATCACGAGCTTCCATCTTATGATAGAGCACCTTGGCATCGAGAACCTTTTTTGAGGAAAAATCGAAAGCCTTACCTACCGAAGCAAACTCGCCACGAAGAAATGGGAGGTCGAAACCGGTAATATTGAATCCGCTCACATCAGCCCCTTCGAACGTACTCCAGAGTTCATATGAAAGTTTGGCGAAACTCGGCATATCAGCCACGTCTGCATCATAGATACCATTGATACTGCTCGCGACTTTGGGAATCGGTTTTCCTGGATTGATACGCTGGCAATAAGAAATAATTTCTCCGCTGGGCATAATTTTCTCATACGCCAGTTCGATGATTTTGTCTTCCCCGATACCGAGTCCAGTGGTTTCAAGATCGAAAACAATAAGCGGTCTATCAAGAGTCAGGTAGTCAGTGATACTCGTACGCATTTTCGTAACATTAAAAAAAAGAATAGACTTATTATAACATCATTTCACAACGCCGACTAGACGAAAAAGAATGTGCGGATACGGCACTTTCTCCGCAAATATTACCGACGTCAACCGAGAGCGCAGAAAAAGAAAATATTCTGAGAGATTTTTACTCAAAGACTACTCAACTGTCACAGACTTCGCCAGATTTCTCGGTTTATCAATGTCGTACCCTCTTTCAACCGCAACAAAATACGCAAAAAGTTGCAGTGGAATAACCGCAAGAAGCGGGGTCAGCATCTCGATGGTTTTTGGGATAAAAATGACATCTTTTGTTCTTTTCTGAATCGCAGTATCACCCACTGTAGCAATCGCTATTATCTTCCCACCGCGCGCGAGAATCTCTTCCATTCCACTCATATTTTTCTCATACACGCTATCTTTCGGAATGATCATAAGCGAAACAACCGATGAATCAATAAGAGCAATGGGACCATGTTTCATTTCTCCTGTCGGATACCCTTGGGCTGGTACATAACCTATTTCTTTTATCTTGAGCGCCCCTTCGAGAGCATTCGGAAAATTGTATTTGCGTCCGAGATACATATAGTGCGGTTGCCTTCCATATTTCTTCGCCAGTTTTTTGATAGCTTCCGTTTGCTTCAAAACGGTTTCGATATGTTTTGGAATAGCGAGGAGTTCCTTTGCAATACGTTTGCCCATCACGAGCGACAATCCTCTCTGACGACCTACATACAGCGTCAGAAGCGCCAAAATAGCAAGCTGTGAAGTAAAGGCTTTGGTCGAAGCCACTGATATCTCTGGACCTGCATGACAATAGATGCCAGCATCCGTTTCCCGCGCAATGGTCGAACCTACAACATTGACAATACCGAGTGTGAGTGCTCCTTTTTCTTTGGCTTCACGAATAGCAGCAAGTGTATCGGCTGTTTCTCCTGATTGCGAAATGGCAATGACCACTGTTTTCTTATCAAGCAGTGGTTTGCGATACCGAAATTCTGATGCCATTTCCACTTCTGTCTGAATCCCCGCGTATTCCTCGAGCATATATTCCCCTACAAGTGCCGAGTGATAGGATGTACCACAAGAAACAATGATAATGCGATTAATAGACCGCAGTCTTTTCTCTACTGTACGTAGTCCACCGAGGCGTGCCATACCGTCCTCGAGTATGAGTCGTCCGCGTAGTGCATCAGCAAAACTTCTCGACTGATCAAATATCTCTTTTTGCATAAAGTGGGCGAAACCTCCTTTCTCTGCGACTGATTTGTCCCATTCAAGAACAAGCTCTTCTTTTTCTTTCATACGATTTGCAAGAGTTTTCACGGTGTAACTTTCTTTTCTTACCAGAGCGATTTCTCCATCATCGAGGTACACGATGCGTTTCACATCTCCTATCATCGCAGAAACATCCGAGGCAATAAACATCTCGCCGTTCCCAATACCAAGAACAAGCGGACTGCTCTTCCGTGCTACCAGTACCATTTCAGGATCGTGTACAGAAAGCGCGACGATGCCATACGCTCCTCTCAGTTGTTTCAGTGTCCGTACGAACGCTTCCTCAAAAATATTTTCTGTTTTATCCGAAGCAGACATTTCCTCTTCAATGAGATGAGCAATCACTTCGGTATCTGTTTCTGAACGAAATGTATGCCCTTTTTTCACCAGCATTTCCCTAAGCTCGAGGTAATTTTCGATGATGCCATTATGTACTACCGCCACGGTCCCCTTACAATCGATATGCGGATGAGCATTTTTCTCTGATGGTTTGCCGTGTGTCGCCCATCTGGTATGAGCAATACCAATACATCCGCTCATATGCTCACTTAATTTATTCTCCAAATTGATCACCTTTCCTACCGCACGTACGGTATATATTTTCTGTGTGCCTTTGACTTCCTGCATCACGGCAATACCAGCAGAATCATAGCCACGATATTCGAGACGCTTCAGTCCTTCCACAAGGAAATCTTTGGCTGACCTTTTACCGACATACCCTACAATGCCACACATAAGCGTACTGTTAAAAAGAAAAAATATTTTGATACAAGAAAACTACACAGCAACATTTTTCAACACCTGCAATAATTCTTCAAAATTATTAACAATATACTCGGATTCCAAACATATTTCACTATTAAATATATCCGTCTCACGCTTCAAGTGTACCGTAATGATACCGCGCTTTCTTGCTCCCGTGAAATGTCCACAACGATTATCGCCGAAAATAACCCTTTCTTTGGGAAAAAAATGATCTCTTTTTATTATTCGTTCAATCACTACTGGCTTACTCTCCTCCACAACTACTACCTCACGGAAATATTTCCGCAATCCTGACCCATCAACTTTCAAATTCTGAAAGGATAGTTCTCCATAGGTAAGAAGGTACACATCTTCCTTTGGTAAGCTTTGAAGAAATATTTCTGTTCCCTCAAAAACATATTTTGTGAGATCAATAAAAAACGCATGAGCCTTTTCTTTCACACGCTCTGTATCAAAACTTCGTAACTCTGCAAGGAAATCTATATGTTGCTCGAGTGAATATGGAATGCCTTTTGTAAAATGTGCACCAGAAAATTGCTTATATGTTTGATGTACTTCTTCTTGTGTTGCTCCAGTAAGTGATGTAAGGAATTGAAAAAAATCTGGAGCAAGACGATTCTCTGTATCAATGAAGAAATCATCAAAATCAAAAAAATATTTCATAGGAATTTTTTCTCTTTAGCTTCTTGTTACAAAAACATTTATTTTTTTCTTCCTTTGTCCGATTGTCGGTCACATGTCTACTGAAAGCGTCGCTAGAAACAGAGCGCGCGCTCGGAGTCGTTTCGACTCTTAGAGCAGGACAATGATGTTTATCGACGCTAAGGTACGACATGTTCGACTGCGGACACGGAAGAAAAAATGAAGTCTTTTCTATAAATCGTTCTCAATCACCAATCACTAAGCTTAAAATTTTATCTTGGATATAAATCATTTTTCGAATTTCTTTTCCTGCGGTATACACTTGTACCTTCGGATCTGCCAGCGCCACTTTTTTTACTACTGCTTCGGTGCTCCCAGTTGCGATAGCAAATGTCGCACGAACTTTGCCATTGATTTGTACGGCAATCACGGACAATTCTTCAACAATTTTCTTTACATCCCACTTCGGCCACTTTTCGAGGAAAATCGACTTCTTCTCACCAGTTTCAGACCACAATTCTTCTGTAATATGTGGAGCAAAAGGAGCAAGAAGAATGAGTAGTGTTTGATAGGTGTGAAGCGAAATAACATCTTCTTTTTCCATTGCATTTACCAAGATCATCAGCATACTAATAGCCGTATTGAACTTGAGATCTTCGATGTCTTCAGTCACTTTCTTGATTGTTTTGTGAAGCAAACTCGTCAGAACATCCTGATCGGATTTCTGGGTTTTTCCTTGCGCCACTTTTTCCTTCAAACGCCACACCTTATCAAGAAACCTCCGAAGACCGATAACACTCCCCGTGTTCCAACCCTTCATATCTTCGAGAGGGCCCATAAACATCTCATAGAGACGCAGTGTGTCTGCACCGAGCTCTTGTACTACCGCATCTGGATTGACGACATTCCCGAGCGATTTGGACATCTTGCGACCATCTTCCGCCATCACCATTCCCTGATGACGCATCTTGACGAACGGTTCATCAAAATGCAGGTAATCATATTTCGCCAGCGCCTTGGTAAAAAATCGTGCGTAGAGGAGGTGAAGTACCGTGTGTTCTGCTCCACCCATATAAAAATCTACTGGCAAATATTTTGCAAGTTCCTTCGGATCCGCAAATTTTTTGGTATTGTTTGGATCAGCGAAACGCAGGTAATACCAACTCGAGCAAACAAATGTATCCATCGTATCTGCTTCACGACGAGCTTTCTTTCCGCAAGTCGGACATTTCACTTTCTGGAAACTCTTGGAACGCACGAGTGGTGATTCTCCTGTCGGCAGAAAATCCACATCCATCGGAAGCTTCACTGGTAAATCTTTTTCTGGTACCGGCACTTCACCACATTCATCACAATAAATAATCGGAATTGGCGCCCCCCAATACCGTTGTCTGGAAATAAGCCAATCGCGCAAACGATATTGCACGCGTTTCCCTCCCATTTTTTCTGTCCTCAACCACGCTGACATTTTCTCTCGCGCATCTCCTGATGTCATACCTGTAAATTCCCCTGAATCAATCAGTACTCCGTCTTCTGTGAAACATTCTGTTTCATTCTTCTTATCAACCGAAACAACGGACTGCTGTATAAATAACTCGTATTTTTTTGCAAAAGCAAAATCCCGTTCATCGTGAGCTGGCACGCCCATCACTGCTCCTGTACCGTACGTTCCGAGTACATAATCAGCGACGTACACTGGCACTCTTTCTCCGGTAAATGGATTGATAGCCTCAATGCCAACAAGCTCCACTCCTGTTTTTTCTTTGTTGAGTTCCGTTCGTTCCAGATCTGTTTTCTTCTTGGTGACTTCGAGATATTTCTTTACTTCTTCTTTGTTCCCAATAGACGCTTCAAGCGATTTCAAAAGTGTGTGCTCAGGAGCAATCACGACGTAGGTACAGCCGAAAATCGTGTCCACACGAGTGGTAAATACTTTTATTTCTTCTTCAGTATTGGCAACAGGAAATATGACTTCTGCTCCCTCGCTTCGCCCAATCCAGTGTTTCTGAGCAGCGATAGTAGACGAAGGCCAATCGATTTTTTTCAAACCAGCAAGCAGTCCAGAAATTTTCCTCCCGCTCTTCGAACGAGTATCTTCGACGAAGTCAGTGATTTTGAAAAACCACTGCTCAAGGTCTTTTTGAAAAACGATATCGCCAGAACGATCACATTTACCATCAATCACCTGCTCATTGGCGAGTACCGTGTGGCACGCTTCACACCAGTTCACCTTGGCCTTCTTTTTGTACGCCAGTCCGTTCTTATACAAAAACAAAAACATCCATTGCGTCCACTTATAATATTCCGGGCTCGAAGTATTTATTTCTCTTTCCCAATCATACGATAATCCAATCGATTCCATCTGACGTTTGAAATTCTTGATACATTCGAGTGTTTTTTTCTTCGGATGGATACCGGTTTTGATAGCAAAATTTTCAGCCGGCAATCCAAAAGCATCCCAACCCATCGGATGAAGCACATCATAACCATTCATTCTCTTGAAGCGAGCAGCAATATCAGTAGCCGTAAAATTCTCCACGTGTCCAACATGCAGTCCATCCCCTGATGGGTACGGAAACATATCGAGAATATAGAGCTTGCCCTTTTTCCCTGTGGCTTTCGGATGACCGTTCTTCTGCCATTCTTTCTGCCATTTCGCTTCTATTTTCTTCGGATTGTAGGTTGTTTTGGTACTTTTCATACAGAAATACTGTTATATATCATATCCCTACTCTACCTGAAATACTGCTTTTATTCAAGGCATAGAGGATTCTTTATACCTATCTCTTTTCCTTATTGATAAGAAAAAACAGACCTGTAATCAGCCTGTTTCTCTTTCTCCTCTTTTCCTCTTCTCTTTATCTTCCTGCCAAAGCATCAAGAGTGATATCGATAATTTTCTGTGGTGTCGTAAGAGATTTCACGAGATAATATTGTGCTCCTCCCAAATCACTGATTTTCTGAAACATATCGTCCTGATTGACATTGCTCAAAATAACAACAGGAATTTTTGAAAGGACACTATCTGCCTTAAGGGCTTTGAGAACACCTAGACCGTCAAGAACCGGCATCTGAATATCAAGCAAAATAACATCTGGTCGTTCTTCCTTAATAACCTGCAACGCTTCTACTCCATCTTTCGCAGTCACCACAGCAAAACCCTCACGTGTAAACTTTATGCTATAAATATCACGTATTTCTGCAGTATCGTCGACGATACATACTTTTTTCTGTGCGACGGTGTTTTCTTCTCCCATAAGCAATAACTGATAGTGTATGAATAAAAGACATTTTCATTATACTCCAAGAAACCGTTTTATCCAATATACGAGAGGGGTTTATCAAGCCATTCCTGCAAAATAATACGCGACGCTTCTTCATCGTTATTTTTCGAAACATGTTTGACTCCTTGTTCTATCAGATTAGCCTCTGCCATTTTGGTGGTAAACATCTCATCTTGATACACGACTTGAACCGAAAATTGCTCTGCAAGAAGCTTTCCAAAAAGCTTGGCTGGGTGTTTTTTCTCAGCTGTTATAGTATACATTGGAATACCGAGGACAATAGTTCCGATATCTTCTTTGACGATAATGTCACCTATTTTCTGCATCACATCTTGATCATTTTTGAGTGTAACGTAAGGAAGAGCCACTCTGGTCTCAGCATGTGCCAAAGCAATACCGATATTCGCCATTCCCCAATCCAATCCAAGATAATTGTGCATATACTGTTAAATAATAATGATAGAGGATAGAGATGTTATAGTTTTGTTAAAATCTCTGCACCATCTTTCGTAATCACCACCGTATTTTCAAAATGTGCAGAAAGCTCATCATCGGCAGTAATAAATGCCCAGTCATCATCGGCAATATCCACTTCGTATGTGCCCACGTTAACCATCGGTTCGAGCGCCAAAGTCATTCCTTCTCCCAGGACAAAATTGTCCATACTTCTCGAAACATAATTTGGTACTTGAGGATCTTCATGGAGTTCTCTTCCTACACCGTGCCCAACGAGATCTCGCACAACAGAAAAACCATTTGCCTCAGCGTGTTCTTGGACAGCACGTGCATAGTCGAAAATATGTGCCCCTGGACGAAGTTTTTCGATACCTCTTTGCAAACATTCTTCTGTCACCTGAGTCAGTCTTTCTGCAACAGGAGAGACACTTCCTATTTTGATGGTACGTGCCATATCAGAAACCATACCCTCATAGCGCATACCAATATCGAGTTTCACCAAATCCCCTTCTTTGATAATCTTATTTTTATTCGGGATACCGTGTACCACTTCTTCATTGATAGAAGTACACAGCGTAGCAGGAAAAGGACGACCTGATCCTCCCATATATCCTTTGAAAATGGGTATCGCTCCAATTTCGAGCATGAGTTTCTCACTCATATCATCAATATCTTGCGTACTCATACCTGGACGAAGTGCCTTCATCAAGATATCCAAAATACGCGCCAACTCGTGACACGAATGGCGTAAGCGATCAATTTCGTCGGCTGTTTTAATCCATTCTTTACTCATAGATGTAACATAAAAAAATGATATTTTTCTCCTATTCTGGACGAACATATTTCAAAATATTTTGAAATACCTTATAGGTTTCCTGATCACCATTGATATGCAGAAGCTGTCCTGTTTTTTCAAAATAATTTATAACAGGCAATGTGTCTTTCTGGAAGATATGATGACGGGTACGCACACCTTCTTCGGTATCATCCATTCTCTGGACAATGTGTCCACTACAATAACGACACGGGGTTTCACTATCGATCAGGTTCTTCCCAAGGATATAATTCCGTTTACAGACAGTGCAAGCGTACCTTTTGGAAATACGTTCGACTGAAACGGCTTCTGGCACATCGATGAAAATTACTTTATTGAGTGAGCGGTGTGCTTGCTCTAGTACTTCGAGTACTTTCTCTATCTGACTTTCTCGTCTGGGAATACCATCGATGAGTAGTCCAACTGTTTCCGGTACGAAATGAATGGCGTCGAGTAACACAGCGAACACAACCTCATCAGGAACGAAAGAATGTTTCACATTGATAATTTCATTCACCTCATGACCAAGTAGGGTGTCTTGGGAAGCGACAGCACGGAGTTCAGATCCGATATCGATATGAGCCAGATGGAGTGAACTTTTGAGAAGTTCCGCCTGCGTACTTTTTCCACTACCAGCAGAACCGAGAAGAATATAGGTGTCTTTGAGAGGCATTTATTTCTTGATTCCCTCTTTCCTGTTTCTTATCTTGAAACGATACTCATTTCGGATCTAAAAATGCAAACGTGAAAGGGAAAAATTAAAAAATTATATTTCTTTTGACAATCTAGAAGGATTCGTAGCTTCGCATGGTAAGCTGACTCTGAATATGTTTCACTGTTTCCAGTACGACTGATACGACAATAAGAATACTGATGCCACCGATAGAGAACGCATTGATACCAGTGATACCTTGCACGATAAAAGGCAGAACAGCAATTGATCCCAAAAAGAATGCTCCTGCAAGTGTAATGCGGTTGATAATACGATACAGATACTCTGCGGTGGTAGCTCCTGGACGAATGCCTGGAATATATCCGCCCTGCTTTTGCAAATTCTCCGCAATCTTCACCGGATCAAAAACAACAGCTGTATAAAAATAGGTAAAAATGACAATGAGGAAGAAATACAGCGATCCATAAATCCACTGATTCTGAAGCCAAGCACTGACTGAGAGAGCGATACTCGCAATGTTTTCATGACTACTCTGTGCGAGAAAATTCGCCACCATCGTCGGAATAAGAATGAGTGAAACAGCAAAAATAATTGGGATAACGCCTGCCTGATTCACCCGAAGCGGAAGATGCGTTGATGATCCACCATACACCTGCGCACCGCGAACACGCTTCGCATACGCAACAGGAATAGTCCTCTGTCCTTCATTCACAAAAATAACCCCGGCTATCGTCACGGCTGCTACCAGAGCAAAAAGAAGATAGGTGAAAATCTGTGAAGGGTCCCATGTAGCAACGAAACGAGAAATATCCGTCGGAAGAGCTGAGACGATACCAGCGAAAATAATCACTGATACTCCATTCCCTAAACCTTTTTCTGTGATCAGCTCACCGAGCCACATAAGAAAAATCGTACCTGCTGTAGCACTGATGATAATCACCGTCATCGTAAAAGGAGTGATATCGCCTAAAATATTTTGAGAACGAAGGAGTGAGAGCATACTGAAAGACTGAAGAGCAGCGAGAGGTAATGTAATCCACCTCGTCCACATATTGAACTTTTGTCTTCCGATTTCCCCTTCCTCTTTGTACAAGCGCTCAAGACTTGGCACGATCGTAGTGAGGAGCTGCATAATAATCGAAGCGGTAATGTACGGAGCAACACCGAGGAGTACAATAGAAATATTAGAAAGTCCTCCACCAGAAAAAACATTGAGAAGTCCGAGAAAAGCATTGTCTTCAAACAGTTTCTTCAAAGCCAAAACATCCACTCCTGGAAGAGGGATATTCGCAGCCATTCGATAGATAACAAGAAGACCGAGAATAAAAAATATTTTATTCCGTAACTCTTTTATTCGAAAAATATTGAGAAAAATTTCACGCATGAAAGCAAATCATTTTCTTTTTAATCTGACTCTTCTTCAGTATACTCCCCTATCCCACTTGAAAGCAGGTACTTTGTCACGCGGAAATTGATGTTAGTCAGCAATTTTCTCAAAAGCATCTTTGGCTTTTGCTGAAGCAAAAATACCTTTGTCTAAAGTCAATTTCTTCGAAAGTGTGCCTGTGGCTACCACCTTTACTCCACGAGAAAAAGCATTTTTTGGAGCCAGTTTCTTAGCGATCAAGGTATCAATCGAGACAATTTCTCCAGCTATATATGCTTTGTCGATATCAGAAAGTTTCACAGTAGATTTTTTGGCGTGTACTGCTTTGAAACCACGGACTTTTTTCAAACGTTCGAGGAATGTAGAACGACCTCCTTCGAAAAGAGGATCGACTGAAGCGCCTGTACGAGATTTCTGACCATTACTTCCACGACCAGCAGTTGTACCACGCTTTCCACCGCGTCCAATACGTTTGCAAGCTTTTTTCTTGGTAACAGAGAGTTGATGAATTTGCATATATTTATCGCTTACGAGATGACATTAGACGAACCTACGCTACCTTTTCTTCTTTTACTTCCTTCACTGCCTTTGGCACACGTGGTGCCTTGAGCATAAGGAGGGCTTTGATTGTTACGCGAGCAACGTTCAAAGGATTGGAAGCACCTAAGGATTTTGATACGATGTCTTTCACTCCGAGTAGGTTCACAACAGAACGGACAGCTCCTCCAGCGATAATACCCCGTCCTTCAGAAGCCGGCTTGAGAAGTACTCGTGCGCTACCAAGTTTAGCAAGAACATCATGAGAAATAGTTGATCCAGAAAGTTCGATGGTGACCATATTTTTCTTTGCATCATTGAAAGCCTTCTGGATAGCATCAGAAACATCTGAACCCTTTGCAACACCCACGCCAACTTTGCCTTTGCGATTGCCGATTACGAGTGTGGCGCGAAAACGGAAACGACGTCCACCTTTCACCACACGAGTTACGCGAGCCAAATTCAAAAGCTTCTGATCAAACTCAGGTTTTTCCCGTCTCGCCATTTTTTTTCCTTGCTTTACCATAGTATCTCGATTATTAATAGCCTAAAATATAAGTCCGGCAGTTCGAGCAGCTTCAGCCAGCGCCTTTACTTTGCCATGATAACGATAGCCAGAACGATCAAATACTACTTTCTTCACCTTCAATTGAAGGAGGTCGGTAGCAATCTTTGTTCCAACGAGGGCTGCTCCCTCAACAGTATTCTTTGCTTTTTTATCAATCAAAATGAGACTTGCCTGTGCCAGTGTTTTCCCTGCTTCATCATCAATCGCTTGCACTGAGATATTTCTCAGACTACGAAAGACTGAAAGACGTGGACAATCACTTGTACCAGAGATCTTTGCACGGACACGACGCTTCCGTTCAAATCGTTTCACTTTTTTCATTTCTCGCTTGAGCATACTCGAAAATATTTACAAAAATTCATTAGGCAGATGCCTTCTTACCTTCTTTACGACGAACCACTTCACCTACATAACGGAAACCTTTTCCTTTGTATGGTTCTACTGGTTTGAGCTTTCTAATCACCGCAGTAAATTCACCTACTTTTTGTTTATCAATACCAGAGATGGTCAAAACATTGTTTTCAATCTTTGCATCCAAATCTTCGGGAAGCATTCGTTCTACTGGATGAGAGAAACCAAGTGCGAGGGTGAGTTTCTTGCCAGCAACATTCATACGATAACCCACACCATTCAGTTCGAGTTGTTTTTGGAAGCCAGTCGTAACACCCGCAATCATATTCGATATGATCTTGGCTGTCGTTCCCCAAACAGCACGTGATACTTTGGTATCACCTACTTTAGCAACGAGCACTTCATTCTCGCTTACCGTCACTCTCGCTTCACGCAGATGAGGAAATGTGAGTGATCCCTTGGGTCCTTTTACAGACACCGTGTTTTCATTCACTGTTACTTCCACACCACTTGGGATGCTTACTGGTTTTTTTCCAATTCTACTCATAATGAATAACTTTTAACTCAAGCAATTACCACACTCTACAGATATATTCTCCACCAAGACCACGACGGAACGCTTCTGTTCCAGTCATTACTCCTTGCGAAGTCGACACAATGGCGATACCATATCCGTTTTTTACTTTCTTGATTTCACTCTTCTTGACGTAAATACGACAGCCTTGCTTACTGACACGGGTCAATTCTTGAATAGCTGGAACTTTTTTCGTTGGAGAAACCTGCGTATATTTAAGTGTGACACACAGTGTTTCGTGTCCACTTTCTTCCGTCTTCTTTTCAACGCGACCAACAAATCCTTCGTGTTCCAAAATGGAAGCAAGAACGAATTTCATTTTCGAAGCGTGCATAGAAACAGAGCTATGTCCAGCGAGCTGAGCATTTCTGATTCTTGTTAACATGTCTGCAATTGGATCTAACATAGTGTCTTCTAACTTAAATTTACCAAGATGATTTCTTTACTCCAGGAACCTGACCGCTATTAGCGAGCTCACGGAAGCAAATACGACACACGTCATATTTCCTGAGATACCCACGCTTACGACCACACTTCCAACATCGATTTACAATACGAGTTGAAAATTTCGGGGTTTTGAGTGCTCTAGCTGCAGTAGATGTTTTTGCCATATAAATTTCGATATATTACTTTTCCTTTCTTGCCTCTGCATGTTGCAGTGGCAATCCAAGAAGACGGAACAATACTTCTCCTTCTTTTTTATTCTTCGCTGTAGTAACGATATTCACTTGAAAACTGAAAATATTTTGTACCTTTTCTGCAACAATTTCTGAAAAAACGAGATGCTCTTTGATACCGATGTTACAATTCCCGCTTTGGTCAATGGAACTGAGTGGAATACCCTGGAAGTCGCGTACACGAGGAAGAGCGACATTGATCAATCGATCGAGGAAAGACCACATACGATCTCCATGAAGAGTGACGCAAGCACCGACTTCGAGTCCTTCGCGAGTTTTGAAACCAGCGATAGCCTTACGAGCTTTGGTAGCGATTACCTTCTGACCGGTAATAGCTTCGAGTGAGGCAATCACATCTTCTACTCGTTTAGAGTCTTTGAGAATTTTACCCGTACCAACATTCACGACAACCTTTCCAATACGTGGAATAGCCATCTTGTTCTTGATACCAAGCTCTGCCTGCAGGGCAGCAGCTATTTTCTCTTTATACGATTGTTTCTTCTGTAAAATTTTCATACGAGATCTTCCTCTACGTCGTTTGAATTAAATAGCTTTCCCTGATTTCTTGCTAATACGAACTTTCTCTCCACCTTCTATTCTATATCCGATACGGGTGAGTACTCCCAAGTGAGGGCATACGAGCATCACATTCGAAACATGAATTGGAGCTTCTTTTTCAATTCGTTGACCATTTTCTCCATCACGCTTGGCTTTGATATGGCGTTTCAGGATATTGACTCCTTTGACAACCACTCGCTCGGTTTTCGGAAACACAGCCAATACTTCTCCGCGTTTGCCCAGATCCTTGCCTGCAATGACTTCAATTTGATCTCCTTTTTTAATCTTCATAGGTATACTTTATAAAACTTCTGGTGCGAGTGAAACAATTTTTGAAAATCCTTTTTCGCGGAGTTCGCGAGCAATCGGTCCGAAGATACGAGTACCTTTTGGATCAATTTTGTTGGCATCGAGGATAACAGCAGCATTCTCGTCAAAACGGATGTAAGAATTATCTTTACGACGATATGATCTCACTTGACGAACAATAACCGCTTTGACAATTTCACCTTTCTTGACGGTACCTCGTGGCTCTGCAGACTTCACAGATGCAACAATAATATCACCCAGTCCGGCATAGCGACGACGTGTTCCTCCAAGTACTTTGAAGCACTTGATCATTTTCGCGCCAGTGTTATCAGCGACTATCAATTTTGATTCAGCTTGGATCATAAAATTCTCCTCTTTGTTTGATTATTCAGAAACGATAGTGTGATGCTTCTCTTTACTCATTGGGCGACATTCTTCAAACGTTACTTTGTCACCAAGAGCATACTTCTTTTCTTCTGTATGTACTTTGTATCTCTTTGTTGACTTGTATTGTTTCAAGTATTTCGGATGAGTTTTGAGAGTATCGACAGCAACAACGAGTGTCTTCTCCATCTTATTGCTTACCACTGTTCCGGAAAGCTTTGGAGCATGACCCTGTATCTTGCTTGTTTTGATGATTCCTTTTTCCATATACTTAGTCTACGTTAATTGACAATGTCGCTTCTTGTTTGAGTGTCATCAGACGAGCAATATCTTTCTTTATCTTTCCGTACTCGCTATGAATCTTGGTTTCACGAGTTGCCAAATCAAAACGAAGCGTTCGTGCTTTGTCCTTCAGTTCGAGAATTGCTTTTTCTCTCTCACCTTCTGATTTTTCTCGCCATTCTTGTGCTTTCATAACTTCTTTCAACTTTATAATCTTTAACATTATCACCCGCTCACCTCTCTACTGTCGTTCAACAAATTTTGTCTTGATAGCGAGTTTATGAGATGCGAGCCTCATAGCTTCTTCGGCTGCTTTTTTTGCAATACCATCGAGTTCAAACAACATTTTTCCGGCTCGTACTTTGGCAACAAAATGGTCAACACTTCCTTTTCCTTTACCCATTGGAGTTTGTTCACCCTTTTTGGTCATTGGCTTATCAGGGAAGATGCGAATCCAGATTTTACCACCACGTTGAATCGAGTGAGTCATAGCGCGTCTCGCTGCTTCGATCTGACGAGCGGAAACCAATCCCTCCTCTACCGCTTTGAGTCCGAAACTACCGAAAGATACTTTATCTCCGCTTGTTGCAGGACTGCCAGACCAACCCCCTCGGTGAATCTTGCGATGTTTTACTTTTTTTGGCATTAACATAATGGTCTTCTATTATTCGGTTGCTTCTTTTTTTAATTCTTCGAACTTTTCTCCCTTATAAATCCAAGTCTTGATTCCAATCACTCCGTATGTTGTATGCGCTTCAGCGTGAGCAAAGTCGATATCAGCACGCAGTGTATGGAGAGGAATCTTTCCTCGTGAGAGCCATTCGCGACGAGCCATTTCGGCACCACCGAGGCGACCACAGAGTTCTATTTTTACTCCCTCTACTGTTTTGTTCCCTTCTACCTGATCAAGCATTGTCTTGAGTATTCTACGAAATGGCATACGTTTTTCAAGTTGTTCAGCAACTTGCTGACCGACGAGCATCGCGTTTATTTCAGGAGATTTGATTTCTTGAACTTCTACTTTGAGATCTACTTTCTTGCCAGCGAAGAATTGCTTCTTCACAGCGCGAGTGAGGTCTTCTATACCTGTACCGCCACGACCAATGAGTACACCTGGACGAGCTGTAGCGATATACAATTTCACTACATTGGCTGATCGGTCAATCTGCACTGAAGCAATCGCAGCAGCCTTCCATTTTTTCATAATCAAAGAACGGATTTCTACATCTTTTCGAAGCTGTGCACTATACGTCTTCTTACTTCCAAACCAGTGTGATTGCCAGTTTGTTGTAATGCCGAGACGAATACCAGTTGGATTGACTTTATTGCCCATATTTCTATTTCTCTCAAGTTAGATACTGACTTAGACTGATTTACGTTGAAACACTTTTTTCATCACTTTTCCACTTGCTGTTTTGTTCACAATACCTGCTTTGGAAGTTTCGATTTTTCCCGTGTTTTTGATACCTGCCGGTATTTTTTTGTCCTCTTTTACTTCTGTCACTTCTGCTTCTTTGATTGATGGAACTCCAGATTTCACTTTCTTCGCTGTACGATTCTTGCCTTCAATTTTCTCTTCCAGAATAACAGTAACATTGGATCCGCGGTGGAGAAGAGGAGTCGCTCTTCCGAAAGCACGTGGGAGCCAACGTTTCAGACGAAGACCATCACCTACCCTTATTTCAAATACATACAGGTTGGATTCATCAAGACCATCATTATTCACAGCATTGGCTATGGCACTCTTTACGAGATCATAGATTGGTTTCGAAGACTTCTTCACCTGCTTAGAAAGCTGGAGGAGTGATTCGCGAGCATCCACACCAATAAGAGAGTGAGTCACGAGACGCACTTTACGTGGAGCTATTCGGAGATTTGTGAGTGTAGCTTGTACCTTCATAACATTATTTACTTCTTACCTGCAGGAGCAGAATTTTTAGCGGCTTTGGCTGCGTCGAGATCACGTTGTTTGGCGGCTGTTTCCAAATCTTTCTGCATCTTTCCTCCATGACGACGGAAAGTACGTGTTGGAGAGAACTCACCTAACTTGTGTCCTACCATTTCTTCCGTAACGAAAACAGGAATAAAATCTTTTCCATTGTGTACTCCAAAGGTAAAACCAGTCATCTCAGGAGAGATAGTACAGGATCGTGACCATGTTTTTATCACAGTGCGATCACCGAGCTTCTTTCCTTCGAGTTTTTTTAGAACGCGAGGATCAACATATGGACCTTTTTTGAGACTTCGTGACATACAGTTTTCGATTTATAATAATACTATTTCTTCTGACGACGTTTGACGATGTACTTGCTGGTAATATTCTTACGTTTTCTTGTCTTCTTACCAAGTGCTGGCTTGCCCCATGGAGTTTTCGGATGCATACCGATTGGCTGACGTCCTTCTCCACCACCATGTGGGTGATCAACTGGGTTCATCGCACTACCACGAACGACTGGGCGATGATTCATATGACGAGCGCGACCTGCTTTTCCGATTCTTTCAGCGCTGTGTTCGAAGTTACTCACTTGTCCGATCGTAGCATAGCATTCCTTACTAATCAAGCGAATTTCTCCTGAAGCAAGTTTTACTTGGGCCATCGGTCCATCAAGTGCCATCAGTGACGCTTGGGTTCCTGCACTGCGGACAATCTGTCCACCCTTACCAATTTTCATCTCGATATTGCAAATAGCGGTACCGATAGGAATATTTTTTAAGAGCAAGCGATTTCCATTGACGATTGGCGTTACTTCTCCAGAAATAATTTCCTGACCCTGACGCATACCATTGGTTGCTAGTACATAGCGCTTTTCACCATCGACATAGTGTACGAGAGCAATGAGACAAGAACGGTTCGGATCTTTTTCAATACTGGCGATACGACCAGGGATATCGTGTTTGTCTTGACGAAAATCAATAATACGGTACATACGCTTCACTCCACCACCTTGATGGCGAACAGAAATTTTTCCGCCTGAACGACCAGCTTTTCGTGGAAGAGCTGAAAGCAAAGACTTCTCTGGCGCTCTGTCAGTCACACCTTCTGGTTTAACCACCGACATATTGCGTCGTCCTGCGTTATTCTTTTTGTAGATCTTAATTGCCATAGTGTTTTTCTACCGAAGTGAGATTACATACCACCTTTAAAAAGTTCTATTGTTTGTCCTTTCTTTACGCTTACAATGGCTTTCTTGATTGCAGCCTTTGTGCCGATGTTCTTTCCAAATACGCGTTTCTGTGCTGGAAGTTTTACAATACGGACTTTCTCGACGTTCACACCGTAGACTTCTTCTACTGCTCGTTTCACAGAACCTTTTGTTGATTCTTTCGTAATAACAAAAACGTATTGATTGAGAGTATTCAAAGCATAGGCTTTTTCAGTCACTCGTGGTCTGGAAAGAATACGTCCCGCAAATGAGCTCTGCTTTACGTTTCCTGTCTTCTTTGAAGAAGAAACTTCTTTCACGGTCTTTTCTTCTTTCTTTTCAGTTGTATCTTTGAATAATGCCATACAATTATATTACTTGGTCTCTTGTTTATTCCAGGCTGCGAAACGATGTTCAAGACTCTTGATACCAGCTTCTGTGATGATGAGATATTCACGATTGAGGAGATTTATCACACTCAGCATTTCGGTTGGGATATTCTCAACTTTTGGAATATTGCGACTCATCACGGTCAGTGTTCGTTCATCACCTGTCAAAGAAAGAATCATACTTCGTCCAGTGATACCAAAGGCTTTCAGTGTTTCTGCAAAAAGTTTTGTCTTCTTCTCAGAATAATTGAGCGTATCAACAACAATCATTTTTCCAGATCGGATTTTCTCAGAAAGAGCAATCATCACGGCTTTTTGGCGCATCTTCTGATTGGTATCTTTGCTGAAATTACGATCTTTAGTTGGACCAAAGGTGACACCACCTTTTCGCCACAAAGGACTCTGAGCAGAACCAGCACGAGCACGGCCCGTACCTTTCTGACGCCAAGGCTTGATACCAGAACCACTGCGTTCGGCACGGTCTTTGGTATGAGCGATAGGACTGCGGAGATTGGCTGATTGCGCCACATAAATCTGATGAAGCAGTGTATTGTTAGAAGGCACATTGAAAACGAAATCTTGTAATTCGATTTCCTTTACATCTTTGCCTGCTATATTTTTTACCGTAATCTTTGTCATAGGTTCTATTATTTCACGCTCGTTATTTTGACAATACGTCCGTTCACTCCTGGTACAGCACCCCTGACACCAATCAAACCTTCTTCTTTGTTGATATAGACGATATGGAGATTGAGAGCAGTCATATTCACGCCACCCATTCGGCCTGCCATACGACGTCCTTTTACAACGTGTTCTGGGAAAGTCGCTCCAATAGATCCAGGCTTACGCAAATCGTGTTTTCCACCATGAGTCTTGCGTCCTCCAGCAAATCCATACCGCTTGACTGGTCCTTGGAAACCTTTGGCCTTCGTAACACCAGCCACATTGACGATATCACCTACTTCGAAAAGTGAAGCATCGAGTTTCGCATCAATAGGATATTTCTCGAGCTCAGATACCATTCCTGGTCGCTCTGATTCGATGGTTACGGCTTTGTCAACACGGAATTCTTTGCGAATAGTTTTCTTGCCTGTTTTTTCTGTTTCTATTTGTACGGCGAGGTAACCATCTTTTTCGAAAGTACGATTCATTTTTACGGTATTCTCTTCGCAAGCAATAAGTGTCACATTCAAAGCACCCTTTGTTTCATCAAAGAGCGTTGTCATACCGAGTTTTTTTCCGATGAGGAATTTCATAGCTGTACTGCTTAAACAAATGTATTTGGTAACAAAAAAACTGGCCTTTTCTAAGACACAGCCAGTTCTCTCAAACATGGCTCGCTTAGTATCCTTGGTACTTCTTTGAAGAAAGAAGGGAGGACTTGAACGAGTTTTTTATCTTTTTTCTTGGTACGCTCTATTCTACTACATCTTTATTTCTATGTCTACTCCTGCTGGCAAATCCAGATTGGTGAGGTTTTCGATGGTCTTTGCCGTAGGATTCAGAATATCAATCAGTCTTTTGTGCACACGCATTTCGTATTGGTCTCTCGAATTCTTGTGTACGAAAGTCGAACGGTTGACGGTCACTTTGTGAATTTCTGTTGGAAGCGGTACTGGACCTGTAATAAGAGCACCTGTACGTTCTGCTGTTTCAACAATCTTTCGCGCAGATTGGTCAATCACTTTGTGATCGTAAGCCTTGATTTTAATTCTCACACGCATTTCCTGCGTTGTTTCTGTCTTTTTCATTGCGTCATTTTAAAGTAAGTATCTATTCCCTTTCAGAGAATAATCGTGAGAGCAATCCTCGTGATTGCTCTGCACTCAATTCCCTGAAGATGTGTCCATCTTCTTATGATGGGAGTTATTTCAAAATTTTGGTTACAACACCAGCACCTACTGTACGACCACCTTCACGGATTGCGAAGCGCATACCATCTTCCATAGCTACAGGAGCGAGGAGTTTTACTTTCAGTTTTACAGTATCACCAGGCATTACCATCTCTGTTCCTTCTGGAAGTTCTACTTCACCAGTCACATCAGTTGTACGGATGTAGAATTGTGGTTTGTATCCCTTGAAAAATGGAGTATGTCGTCCACCTTCTTCTTTGGAGAGTACATAGACTTCTCCATCAAATTCGGTATGAGGAGTGATAGATCCTGTCTTTGCGAGCACCTGACCACGCTGAACATCTTCTTTCTTGATACCTCGGATAAGGAGACCAGCATTGTCTCCACATTCACCACGGTTCAGGGATTTGTTGAACATTTCGATACCAGTCACAACAGTTTTCCGTGTATCAGCAAGACCAATAATTTCTACTTCTTCGTTGATATTGATTACGCCACGTTCGATACGGCCAGTCACCACAGTACCACGACCTTCAATAGAGAAGATATCTTCGATTGGGAGAAGGAAAGGTTTGTCCAAATCACGAACTGGTTGCGGAATACTCTCGTCAATAGCCTTCATAAGATCAGCGATACACTTTGCATCTGGATCATCAGCTGATTTAACGTTGAGAGCCTTGAGAGCACTACCACGAACGATAATTGCCTTGTCTCCATCAAATTCATATTTTGAAAGCAGTTCACGAACTTCAGCTTCGACGAGTTCGATGAGCTCTTCATCATCTACCATGTCTACTTTGTTGAGGAACACCACAATAGCAGGGACACCTACCTGACGAGCGAGGAGGATGTGTTCACGAGTCTGTGGCATAGGACCATCAGTAGCAGAAACAACGAGGATAGCACCGTCCATCTGAGCAGCACCAGTAATCATGTTTTTGATATAGTCAGCGTGACCAGGACAGTCTACGTGTGCGTAGTGACGAGCTTCTGTCGAATATTCACAGTGAGCAGTAGCGATAGTAATACCGCGTTCACGCTCTTCTGGAGCCTTGTCGATTTCATCAATACCTTTTTCCTTTGCCAAACCAAGCAAACTTTGCACATGCAAAATAGCGGCTGTCAAAGTTGTCTTCCCATGGTCGACGTGACCGATGGTACCGACGTTTACGTGTGGTTTACTGCGATCAAATTGCTCTGCCATATATGTATCGTATGAGTTCGCTTCAACCTTACGTATCGTAAAGTCTGCGTTCTCCTAATGATTACAAATTATATTTATTACTTTTCTTTTCTACCAATTTTTTCCCATACAAATGAAAAAAGCTTGGGTAAAAGCATCACTGAGCATAATAGCAACTTGTACTTCTGCTGTCAAGTACCTCGGGTATACACTTTTGCTTCTTCCTCAAAGGACCATGAAACCTCTCATAAAAGACTATCATAACTGATGCTGTTTATTCTTTCTTATCCCTCTTCTAAAGCAAAAATACTTTTTAATAAGTAACCAATTATACACCCTAAACCTTCTTCTGTCAATCATCATTCTTCTCAAAGTGTCAGTAAGAAACAAAAAAATGAGGCTTCACGGTGAAGCCTCATTTCTCTTTTTCTGTGTCCTATTTTGCTTCTCCGGCTGGAGTGCGAGAACCAATGATTTCTGTTGCGACATTGTTTGGCACTTCTGCGTAGTGACCAAATTCCATTGAGTAATTGGCACGTCCCTGTGACATCGAACGCATCTGCGTCGCATACCCGAACATTGAAGAAAGTGGTACTTCAGCGTGAAGTTCTTTTACCGCTGAAGCTCCTTCACCACGGGCATTCATTTCTTTGATTACACCACGCTTGGAAGAAATATCTCCGACGATATCACCCATAAACTGTTCTGGAGTAATAACCACGACTTTCATAATTGGTTCGAGGAGGACTGGACGAGCCTTGCGACAACCCTCTTTGAAAGCCATCGATCCTGCGATACGGAAAGCTGCTTCTGATGAGTCGACATCATGGTAGGATCCATCATACACGGTGGCTTTGATATCTACCATCGGGTAACCAGCGAGAACACCCGTGAGCATCGCTTCTTGGATACCTTTATCAATTGGCTTAATGAATTCCTGAGGAATAGCACCACCCTTCACTTCATTGGCAAACTCATACCCGAGGCCTGGCTCGGCTTGCGGTTCCACACGGAGCCAGCAATGACCATATTGTCCGCGACCACCTGACTGTCTGATGAATTTTCCTTCGGCCTCGGCCTTGTCACGAATCGTCTCACGATACGCCACCTGAGGACGACCGACATTGACTTCGACTTTGAATTCACGCTTCATACGATCAACGAGAATATCGAGGTGGAGTTCTCCCATACCAGACATAATAGTCTGTCCTGTTTCTTCATCAGTATGTACACGGAATGTCGGATCTTCTTCGAGAAGCTTTTTCATTGCCATACCCATTTTCTCTTGGTCGGCCTTCGTTTTTGGTTCGATAGAAATGTCGATCACTGGTTCTGGGAAAGTAATCGACTCAAGGATTACTGGAAATTCAGGGTCACAGAGTGTATTTCCTGTCGTCGTTATTTTCATACCGACGAGTGCACCAATATCTCCCGCTGAGAGCTCATCGATTTCTTCACGATGATTAGCATGCATACGAAGGATACGTCCGATACGTTCTTTTTCATTCTTCGTGGAGTTGAGCACGTATGATCCTGCTTTCACGGTTCCGGAATACACACGGAAGAAAGTAAGCTGACCCACGAATGGGTCGGTCGCAATTTTGAAAGCGAGAGCTGAAAACTTCTCATCATCTCTTGTTTCGCGGATCACTTCTTTGTCTGTCTTCGCATCAATACAAGTAACAGGAGGAATATCCACTGGTGATGGCAAGTAATCTACAACAGCATCGAGCATAAGCTGGACACCCTTGTTACGAAGTGCCGTTCCTACGAGAACAGGATGCAGTTTCACAGCGATTGTTGCTCTTCGCATCGCTGATTTCAATTCTTCCACAGAAATTTCTTCACCGTTCAAATATTTTTCTGTCAAAGCGTCATCTGTTTCAGAAATCTTTTCTATCATTTTCTCGCGCCATTCTTTTGCTTTATCTCCGTATTCTGCTGGCACTTCTACTTCTACCACTTTCTCCCCCATCTCTCCTTCGAAGGTATAAGCCTTCATCGTCATCAGATCGATGAGTCCGTAGAAATCACCACGCAGTCCCATCGGATACTGTATGGCTACCGCGTGTGGTGTGAGACGGTTCACAATAGAGTCAAGAGCTTCTTCAAATACCGCTCCCTCTTTGTCAATTTTGTTAATGAAACACATACGAGGTACGTTGTATTTCTCTGCTTGACGCCATACGGTTTCGGATTGTGGTTCGACACCTTCTTTGCCATCGAACACCACGACACCACCGTCGAGGACGCGAAGTGAGCGTTCTACTTCTACCGTGAAGTCCACGTGACCAGGAGTATCAATAATATTGATATGATGTCCTTTCCAAAAACACGTCGTGGCAGCAGAGGTGATCGTGATACCGCGCTCTTGTTCTTGTTCCATCCAGTCCATAGTCGCAGCCCCTTCGTGCACCTCACCTATCTTGTGGGTGATGCCAGTATAGAACAAAATACGCTCAGTCGTCGTGGTTTTTCCAGCGTCGATGTGGGCAATGATTCCAATATTACGATAGTGATCGATGGGGGTTTTGCGGGCCATAAACAAAAAAGTTAGTATTTATATATTGTGTAAAAAAAAGATTTACGATGTTGTGAGAAGAAAACTCTCTCGTTCCCGTTCTTCCATTATCGTAAATCTAGAATCTTTCTCTTAGGCAAAGTGAGCGAAAGCCTTGTTGGCCTCAGCCATACGATGGGTTTCTTCACGCTTCTTCATCGCACCACCGAGTTTGTTCGAAGCATCGAGGAGTTCATCAGCCAGCTTCTCTGCCATACATTTTCCTTTACGCTTGCGACAGACATCGCGGATCCAGCGCATAGCAAGTACCTGACGACGTTCACCGGATACTGGTACTGGTACCTGATAGTTCGCACCACCGACACGACGAGATTTGAGTTGGAGGAGTGGGGAAACATTCTTGATAGCTTGTTCGAAAGTATTGAGACCACCCTTCTTCGTACGTTCGTGAATGATGTCAAAAGAATCATAAATCACTCTTTCGGCAATACTTTTCTTCCCATTCCACATTATCATACCTACAAAATGACCCACCAGAGGATTACCGTACAAGGTATCTGGTTTCCATTCGCGTGTAAATTGTCGTTTTCTTCTTGGCATAGTTTAGTTCTAAACTTCAAATTGAGATTTTGAAATGAAATTAATCTTTCTTCTTTTCTTTCTTCGCACCGTATTTCGAACGGCTTTGTTTGCGAGCGACGCCAGCTGAATCGAATATACCGCGCACGATGTGATAACGTACACCTGGCAAATCTTTTACGCGCCCACCACGGATCATAACAATAGAGTGTTCCTGGAGGTTGTGTCCTTCACCTGGAATATAGGCAGTAACTTCCATACCATTCGTCAAACGGACACGAGCGATTTTTCGGAGAGCAGAGTTTGGTTTCTTCGGAGTGGTTGTAGACACCTTGATACACACTCCTCGTTTGAAAGGACTGTCGTGGAGGGTATTGCGGTTCTTGATACTATTGATAGAATAGGTCATCGCCGGTGATTTCGACTTCTTCACAGCAGAAGTTCGTGGGTGCTTGATAAGCTGGTTGATCGTTGCCACAAGAGTGAAAAATTAAGACTATTTAAGTAAAAATGTTCCTCATAAAGAAACAAAAAAGCCGGTTGCTTTTCGTACTGTCTATACTATCGAAAAGCTCAGTACTTGTCAACCCCGTGAGAAAGAAGTCATCACGAAACGAAATCTATGGTGCAAGGTTTCCTTTTTGTTCGATGAGGAGCCAGTCGACTTTGGCAGGAGTAGTGACAGGAGTTGAGAGCTTGATCTGGAAACCGACGAAATCATCGTTTGCATCTTTGGTCTTCTCGACCCAGCTAAATCCGCTCGGGTTGTTCTTCCATGTCGTGAAGATGCGCGATCCGTTTACCATCGGAATCATCGCTTTGGTCATTATTTGGACAGACTTGCCATCACGAGAAGTTACAGCTGGGTCAGTCATCGGGAGGAGCGAATAATCATCATTGCCATCTGCGTTCGCATCGATGGCGACTGGCAAAACTTCGGCTGTACCGATAGTCGGCGCGAGAGGATCAATGACGGTGATTGCGAGTTCCCCTGTTTCGAGTACCACGGCTTTCAATTTGCCACCGAGAGTAACAGGCTTTCCGAGACTATCGATCGTCAGATCAATGTTGCCTGCGACATCTTTCATCACACTCTTCCCAAGATCAAAACTGGCATAGAAATCCATCAGCGAAGCTACCTGTGTTTCGAGCAGAGCTACTTTGGATGTCTGGAGAGTGAGATCAATACGAAGCTTGGCTGTTGTATCGTCGAGCGTCGTCAGATGTGCGAGGTCATTTATGAAAGAGGCGTCATAACCAATGTTCTTTGCCTTGAGAAGAGCAATCTCTGTACCGACGACAGAAAGTTGTGTATCGATGGAAGATTGGAGCCCTGCAAGCGTCGTAACGTTCTGATCTGTTTTCAGTGTCACATCAGCAATCTGTGATTGCTGTTCCTTCACAGCTTCTACAATCACTGGAATCAATCCGATGGTATTGAGTTCCTTGTAACCATTGGCATCTGTCATGACAAGTCTCGGGAACACTGTTTCTACTTCTTGGGCAATGAATCCGAAATTTTTTGTTTCTCCATCTGCTTGATATTTCCAGTTGTATTCTACTGGACGAAGAGAATTCAAGAGATCGAGACTACTACCAAGGCTCACAATATTTTTCTTGAAGCGTTCATCTGATGTACAAGTAAGTGTACCGTCTGTAGCCAGTGTACAGCCTGTGGCATTGGCACTATGGAACCTCGCTATCGCTCCAGTACCCGTTGCAAGAACATCGAGCGCATATGCAGGAGCATTCGTACCGATGCCGACTCTGCCAGTCGTGGCTGAGGCAAAGAGTGTGGACTGAGATTGATTGATGAAAACAGAGACGGTGTTGGAGCTAACATTCGCCACGGCCAGGTCGGCTTTGCCATCACCGCTCACATCACCTATGGCGACGGAGTATGGGTTAGTGCCAGTCGTATAGTCTACCTTG
>Ga0210022_1000472_pt1 | contig 29651 bp, 19 predicted proteins | sample CryGeymeta201520_FD_183984 | JGI IMG/M metagenome (GOLD analysis project Ga0210022, IMG submission 183984) | Groundwater microbial communities from Crystal Geyser aquifers in Utah, USA - Crystal Geyser metaG 2015-20 (SPAdes) (version 2) | ecosystem: Environmental > Aquatic > Deep subsurface >... | reverse complement strand
TCCTTCATCCGACGTGACAGGACCTGGTAGACCTTTTCGTCCTGGGTTTCATGATAGACAAGGTTGAGCATGTCCACCGTCCGTCTTGCCTGGCCGAAACGCTTGATCCGCCCCGGGCAGTTCTTCGATCTTCGTCTCCTCAAAGCGCATCTCCACGCGGTCGGCGACGCGCTTGATCTCCTCGACGATGGCCTCAGCCAGCGGGTAGGAGTCCTTCCAGAGCGCCTCGAACTCCTCTTCGACCCAGGCGATGCCCTCGGGCAAGGGGTCCTCCCACAGGATCTCATAGTTCTGGGCGAAGGCGCTCTTCGTCTCGTTGATCGAACCGAGGAAGCAGGTTCTCGAACCATCTGCCGCTTCGATAACGCCGGCCTTTCCGTGGATAAAGACCCTATCCTTCGGCACCACGCGGATCTCAACCCGTCCGCTGGTCAGCAGCTCGTACAGCCGACGGTAGCGGTGCCGGTGTAGTAGCGCCTCTACCTCAGCCGGGGCTTCGTTCCAGCGTTCCTTAAGTGCTGTCTCACGGATATGCTTGGATACGACAACATCGGCCGCATCCAGTTCGCTATTGCAGACAATCTGCACCTTGGGGATAGCAGCAATCTCTTCGCCCACCAGCTCGAAGATCGAGCTGCGGAAGTAACCGGCGATGCGCCTGTAGGACTTCGCATCCTTCAGCCTGGTGCTCAGAAAGGCATGATCGAGGCGCTGGCGGCGGGAAGAGAAGCGATTGATAGCGTTCATGTCCGCTTTGTCCTTTTTCGGTCCGGTTTCATGTTCCATCTGTCGGTTTTGACCGTCCGTTTGTGGGCCTGATGAGTCATTCCTGATTCATTTGCCTGTAGCGGGTGGCGCATTTGGCGCATTTCTGGCGCATTTCGACGGAGTGCTTTTATAGCCCCTCCCATCACTCTGCCTATCCACTGTTTCTCAATGTCCCTGGCGTATTTGGCGGGTTTATGGCTTGTTTTCGGAGGAATTGATATACAGCGCCACGCCCCTTGCCACGGGGTTCGACAACACCTTTCTCCACAAGAATACCCAAGTCGCGTGTAGCAGTCCTTGATGGACAACCGACCACTCGCTGGTAATCCGCATTCGTAATCTGCTGATTTTCTTTCAGGTAAGCTAAACCCCGTCGTTGCCGCTCATTCAAACCCATTTCCTCGATGATCGTTTCTGTCAACCAATCCCGCCAGATCGTCTGCACGAACATGCCGCCGTCCTGGCGGAACTCCGGCTCCGGCAAACCGGCCTCGCGGCAAAGCGCGATCATGTCGAGCGTGCCGGTACCGGCCTTATCAATATACCGGGCAAGGAAGAGTGGATCGGCCAGGAGCGGGTTGTGCGGGAGGGAGGCGTGCGGCGCCCGCAACAGCTCCATGGTAAGCGGAGGAGGAAGCTCGCCTGGGTTCCATACTTCAAGCCGGTCGCTAAAGAGCATGACCTGTACGCTGGCATTGCTTGCATAGTCGCGGTGCGCTACGGCATTGACGATCGCTTCCGCCACGGCATCACGCGGCAGTTCGTATTCGACCGGGGCCTCCGACCCTTTGGCGCGGGTGCCGACGGCGCGTGTGATCTTGGACATGGCGAAATCCACAGTCTGATCCACCAGATCGAAAACCGTGCCTTTGTAAATCTGGTAGGAAGGGATTGGTTTGCGCACCTCGGCGCCGTGAAAGTGCATACACTTGACCTCGGAAGTGATCAGAAAACGCTGGGGTTGCCTACCGAACAGCAGAACCGCGGCATGGGTCGGTTGCCCGGCGTCGAGCAGATTGAGATGGGCCAGCGCCTCTGCCGGCGGCGTGTTCTCCGCAAGCGCAAACTGACGTTCACGGCGCGCCCGCGCCAGGAACCACAGCAGCTTATCCTCCGAGAGATCGGCCAACGTCGCTCCAGGGCAGGCCGCCGCATCGAACGGCCGCGTGCGCAACAGTCCGGTACGTTCTAGATGGTCGACAAGGCTCGCATAGAGCGCCGTTGTCAGTTCGGGGATGCTCCCAAACCGCCTTCGGATGAGCTGATTGCCCGCCTTGCGGATCAACTCGCGCATCTTCGGGTGCCGGTCCCTGTCCTCCGCGCCCTTCACGAAGATCAGCCGCGGCTTGCTATGGGCCGTGGCGCGGTCAAACTCGCAATCCGTAGGCGAGACTCCTTCATCATCCTCGAAGCCGTATTCCTGGCCGAAAAGCCCCACATAAACGGCGCAGCGATCCACTTCGGCGAGGTACACATCGTCGGTTTTGCGATTGCTGGCGGGCAAATCTTCAAACAGAAAGGCAGTGAAATAGCGCCGCAGCAACGGGTCGCCCGCCACGAAAGCCTTTACCGCGCGGCGCTCTGCCTGCAACTCTTTCTGCACGCCGCTGATGAATATGGATGTGGTGGCCATGATATTTTCTCCCAGTTCACCCCAGTCGCTGATTCTTCACTAAGTGCCATGCCCGGATAGGGCACAACGAAACATGAAAATAGTCAATAGCTTGGACGCATTTTCATATAAACTCGCGCAGCACACGAGCCGCGCTGGCTTCTTCGGGGCGAAGTGCTTCGAGCCGCCGGGCGAGGTAGTCGGCCAGTTGCACTGCTATCTCGCGTTGGGTCATATCACCGTAATAGTTGGCGATATTGAGCGTCAAATGCGCCAGTACCTCACCGCCATCCACGTTCTTGACCAGTTCCATCACGGCGTAAAGGACGGCGCGCGGCACAGACTGGTGTAATTCTCCTGAGTAAACCCCGGCTCTGCCGGGGGACTCACAGAGTTTGACAGTTCCGGGAATATGTCTTTAAAACTAGCTTCAGTCTTCAAGATTAGGATGTTCTCGTCATGACGAATACCTTCGCCGAATGCATCACCTATCCGAAATATGGGGATCTTCACTTTAACCGATTGCAGTCAGGCCCCTTTGAGGGGCCAGCAATATCATATTTAGTGATGAAATGTCATCAGTGATTGCGCATTTCTATCTGGGTGGTAAGCGTCAGGGTCGTTAGAAGTGCGTACAATTTGTTTCATCTTTATATGCCTTTCCTCTATTCGTGGATGCTATTCGATGCTCAAGACCTGCACCACGGATTGCAGTGATCGAAACCCAATTCTGGGTCCATCCGGCTGCTTGCCGGTATTCGCCGCTGGACCATGGCCAGGAATCGCTTCTTGTGATCCTGTATGGCGTGATACCGAGTGGGAGCACTTTCTTATTAATTGCTCAATTTCTTTTCTGAACTCGTGGCCCGTTTGGCCTCGCACACGAAACCGCCGGCAACCGGCCGGGTGGTGGGGGCAGGCGGCCTGGAGAAACTGGTGCGATCCGCCGCCGGCTTTACGAAGCTCGATCTTGATCTGCTGGAAGAGGTCTTGTGCCGGTTTCTGGAGCTTTCAGGAGACCCTCATCGGCTGGAGTCACTGATCTCCTCGCGGCCCGCCCGCTCATGGGTGGTACTGAAGGTCCCTGGCATTCCTCGGCCTCCTATTCAGACGCACTGCAAATAAGGCAAATCTATCAGATATAAGATGTTAATATCTCATCAATTGTGGTGGTTATATAAATATTGGCATTGACACCGCCTTTTTATTATATAAAATGGCGGCATGTATGCCAGAATCCTTTCATATCCGGAGGACTCATCCTTCTTTCTTTTCGGGCCCAGGTCAACGGGAAAATCCACCTGGGTGCAGAGACAGTTTCCTCCCGCTCTTTTTGTTGATCTTCTCAAGGCATCCGTCTTTACCAGACTGAGCGCCGAGCCTGACCGGCTTGGGAAAATGATCCCGGATGGTTTTTCGGATCGGGTGATTATAGATGAGATTCAGAAGATTCCTCCCCTTCTCGATGAAGTCCATCGCCTCATCGAGACAAGGAGACTGAGGTTTATACTCACGGGCTCAAGCCCCCGGAAGCTTCGTCGCGGGGGTGTCAATCTTCTGGGAGGAAGGGCACTCACCCTCAGGATGTACCCTCTTACCGCTGCGGAATTGAAGAGTTCGTTTGATTTTAAGAGGGCACTGGAATACGGGCTTATACCACCTGCCTATACGGCGGAAGATCCGAGGGACTTTCTGGAAAGTTACGTCCAGGTATATCTTCAAGAAGAAATCACTCAGGAGGGGCTGATAAGAAATATCGGCTCATTTGCACGCTTTCTTGAAAGCGCCAGTTTTTCCCAGGGCTCGATACTGAATGTGGCAACAGTAGCAAGGGACTGCGCGGTTCCCCGCAAAACGGTTGAAGGCTATTTTGAAATCCTAAACGACCTCCATATCGCCTACTATCTTCCCATTTTTCAAAAGAGGGCAAAGAGAAAATCGCAGGCCCACCCAAAGTTCTATTTCTTCGACGCCGGCCTTTTCCGGGCGCTGCGGCCTTTTGGACCCTTGGACGCCCAGTGGGAAGCCACAGGGCCTGCACTGGAAACCCTTGTATTACAGGAGATTATCGCCTTGAACTCCTACCTGAGAAGGCGATACTCGATCTGTTACTGGAGATCAAAAGCCAAGGCGGAGGTTGACTTTATCCTTTACGGTGAGAAGGCATTCTTCGCAATTGAGGTTACAGGGGCAAATCGGGTCAGGGAGGGAGACATTGCCGGCCTCAAGGCATTCCTCAAAGAGTACCCGCAGGCAGAGGCATTCCTCCTCTATGGCGGTGAGGAGCGCTATTATGAGGACAAGATCAGCTTCATCCCGCTAACGGAGTTCTTCAAGGATTGTCAGGGCCTGTTTTTTTTCAATAAGATCTCTTCAACTGAACTGGGGTGAAGATGAGAAGGGCATTGGCGGAAGTGCATGGGAATCGAACCCACCTATCGCCCTTTTCAGACGATACACCGGATTTGAAGTCCGGGAGCCCCACCAGTGAGCTTTCCACTTCCGTAGTCTAGGTGACCCACATATTCTACTATCGGGTCGGGTAATGTCAACCGCGCATGAAAGGCCCCCGGCCGAAAAGACCGTGGGCCTCTGTGTTATTAGAGATGTTCAAGAAGTATATTGATCATGCGCCTTATGGGCTCCGCAGCTCCCCATAGGAGCTGGTCTCCGACTGTGAAGGCCGTCACATAATCAGGCCCAAGAAGCATCTTGTGGATCCTTCCTACGGGGACCGTAAGTGTTCCGCTCACGGCGGCCGGGGTCAGTTCTCTAAGAGTTGATTCCTTATCATTGGGCACTACCTTGACCCAGTTGTTCCCGTTCCGGATCATCTCTTCAACATCCCCGGCGGGGATATCTTTATCCAGCTTTATGGTAATGGCCTGGCTGTGGCAGCGCATCGCCCCCACTCTGACGCAAAGACCGTCCACAGGTATGGGTTTCTTGGTTCCCAGGATCTTGTTGGTCTCAACAAAGCCCTTCCATTCCTCTCTGGTCTGTCCCGATTCCATGGGGGAATCAATCCAGGGAATAAGGCTCCCTGCCAATGGGGCAGTGAAAAATGTTTTCGGATATTCTTTGCTTCTCAGCTTTGATGTGACTAGTGCGTCTATTGCCAGGGCCGAAGAGGCCGGATCGTCAAGAAGTCCAACTGCGGCGTCCCCGAGGAACCGCATCTGGGAAATGAGTTCCCGCATGTTGTTTGCGCCTGCGCCTGACGCAGCCTGATAAGTCATGGTGCTAACCCACCTGATATGGCCCGACGCGAACAGACCTGAAAGTCCCATGAGCATGAGGCTTACAGTGCAGTTTCCTCCAACGTAGGCCTTGATTCCTGATTTAATCCCGTTATCAATAACGCCTCTATTAACAGGATCCAGGATAATTATGCTGTCGTCGGCCATACGAAGGGCGGAGGCGGAATCAACCCAATAGCCTTTCCAGCCTTTCTTCCTGAGTTCGGGATATACCTTTTTTGTATAATCGCCTCCCTGACAGGTAACTATCACGGGAAGGGAAGAAAGCAGATCAATATCAAATGCGTCCTGAACCGGGGGGGCGTCCAGACCCACATCCGGTGCCTTCTTCCCTGCCTGGGTGGAGCTGAAAAAACCCGGTTCGAATCCCTTGAAATCCCCTTCCTCCTTCATGCGGGCCATAAGCACTGAGCCCACCATGCCTCTCCATCCGATAAACCCTATCCTGAGCATTGCAGCACTCCTTTCTTTCCAAATGTTCATGACACGATTTGTGTCGCCCCCGAGGATGAAAATCCTCTTTTACTCTCTTCTCTGTTCTGAAAGCTTTTTCGGGATCGGCATCGTTATCGGCATCGTTATAGTGTCTTAGCGCCCGGCGTGCTCTTCTAGACTGCGATTTCGACCCCGATCCCGATGGAACAGCGTGGCGTATTTTCACGGCAAAAGCCGGTTTCACAAATATTTTTTTAATATAAATCCCTTTGCCTATAGCCGCAAGGGTAATGGTTTGTGACCCCTTTGCGATGAGCTTATCCATGTCAGGCCTCCAGCAGCAATATCTTATCCGATCATTAGGAAAGAGGCTTTCCAGGTGCATTCCGGTGCCTGGAAAGGCCCGGGGATACTCCACGTGAAGGATTGCGCAATAATGATTCCACGGTACCAGCTCAATAATTTAAGGCATGGCTTTGCGCAGATCAGGAGACGCAGACCGGGAATCAGCTTCTGCACGTGCGCCTTCAGGCGCAGGGCGCACGGTTCCCGTGCGGCTGAAGCCGCACCTACCTCGAATTTTTGAACTCATACATTCCATGAATATTTTTTAAAGTATAGCGTGGACGCGGTCAACAGTGATAATTATTGAAGGGTCTTTTTCTTTGTGGGATTATGCGCAGTAAGATATTTATTATTTTCAGGGAGGCAAGAAATGAAGGGCATACTGATCCGCTGGCTTGTGCTTACCGCTGCCATAACATTAGCTTCTTATCTTATTGAAGGTATTCATGTGGAGGGGTTTTTCAGCGCACTTTTCGGTGCTGCCATGCTGGGAATTCTCAATGTGTTCTTCCGTCCGGTGATCCTTCTTCTGACTCTGCCAATCAATCTGCTTACCCTGGGTCTTTTTACCTTCATCATCAATGCAGTGATCCTGATGATGGCATCGGGCGTCATAAGGGGGTTTGATGTCTCCGGATTCGGCTCGGCTATACTCGGGGCACTGGTCATAAGTATCGTGAGCTGGCTCCTCAACAGCTTTATTGACGGCCAGGGAAGGATCTCCAGGGTGGACTATATAGACCTCAAGAGGCGTGAGGACGGGAGATGGGAGTTATGACAGGGCCTTTGTCATAAGAGGTATTGCCACAAAGGTTCCTATGGAACTTCCAAGATTTGTAAAGACTACTACCAGAAGAATCCGGGTTATTTTGTTGTGCCAGAATCCTTTCACTGTCGTGATGTCTTGAGAAAGGCTTTCAAAGTCCTTTACCTTTGGTTTTCCCAGAAATACCTCGACCAGACCGGCCACCCATCCGGCTGCCACAAGAGGGTTGAGTGACGTAAATGGGGCCGCAACGGCGGCGGAGATTATTGTTAGAGGATGGGCGAGTGCGACCGCAGCGCCGAGAGCGGCAAGTATGGCGTTAGCGCCCACCCACCAGAATAACATCTCGCTGCCACCCTGGCTGCCTCCGGAGGCGAATCCGAACGCAATCATGGCAGCTATGGCAAGCGGTATGCCCCATGCGATGATCTTTCCCATCCTGCCCTTAGGCGGAACTATTTCCAGCTCATCTATGGAGAAATCCTGTTTCCAGTTCCTGATTATTCCCGGCACATGGCCTGCTCCCACAACAGCCACTATTCTTGAGCCCGGGGCCTCTCTGATCTTTTTTGTAAGATACCTGTCTCTTTCATCTATAAGAACGGTCCTGACCTCCGGCATTTCCTTACCCACCTCTGCCATAAGGTTTTCAAGCACATCGCTTTTCTTCATCTCCTCGACGCGATCCTCGCTCAGATCATCCATATCGCCCATGGAAAGCACTATCTGAGCGGGAAGCTTGATCTTCTTCCAGAAACTCATCAGCCTCCATGCCCTTGAAAGGGTGGTCCGAATATCTCGATCGGCAAGATGTGTCTGGGCCCCTGTCTCCTCAGCAGCCTTAATGGCCGACATAATCTCCGCACCCGGCTCTATCCCAAGCTTCTTTGCGATCCTCTTCTGGAACGACGCCATCATCAGGTTGGCAAGCAGCAGAGACGCCTTCTTTTCCCTGATTGCTTTAAGAAGATCCGTCTCCTCCCATTTCTTTTTCTGTGTAATGGACTGGTATCTGGACCGGCATAGCTCAAGGCAGACCGTATCCGGCCTTTCATCAAGAATGACGCGCTCAACCAGGTCGGCACTCTCCCTGGAAACGTGGGCTGTTCCTATTAAAACAACTTCCTTGTCGCCGTACTTAAGGCGGTGTATTGCATCATTATCAATCAAGCCTTGCTCTCCTTTATTTTAATCTATCGAGCCAATTGCAAAACTATGATTATGCGTCATTCCGGCGAAGCCTGTCCCGGACCACGATCCGGGAGCCGGAATCCATAACGCATTGATTCAAGGATAGACTGGATTCCCCGATCAAGGCGGGGAATGACGAAACTGTGAATTTTGCAATTACTTCTATCATTGACACACGCGTAAAAAGTCGCCAGGAGCGTCACCACGGCGAAAGTCGGCATTCGGAACCAGCTAATATTCCTAGATAAGAGCTGGCAGGGCGGTAAGAGACGATACCGATGCCGAAAAAGCCCCTGCGCGCAATATTCCGTTGCAGATAACCCACCCCGTTTTCGGCTCTCGACTTTTGCCTGGGCTGGAGTGTTTGGTTTTGTTCAACGCGGGCATGGAGTTCAGTAAATCCAGCACCTGGAAGATATAATAAAAGATTATCTAATTGCAATGGGCAGTTGAAAAGGCCGGATCGTTGCGCATTGACATGAAACTGAGCCTCTGGTATAAAATTTACCTGGAAAAGGCAGCAAGGCAGCAGAAACAAACCTATAACTTTTGCTGAAACAGGGCCAAGACCATTGATTTACCAAGTTATTAACTCCAAGACGTCATGCGGGAAAGCGGCTCCGATTCCCGTTCATTATGACTTTGCATCCCGGCTTGCAAGCATTCCCAACACAGAGTTAACAATTTCCCAAGGTTTTTATTTAAGCTTTGTTGGTCATGATCATGACCATCGCGGAGGTTTAATGTTTCGGCCATTTACAATGAAATAGAGCGAAAGGAGATAAAGATGAAATCAAAAAGATTGTCAGTCCTGGTGGTATTTGCAGTTGGTATTCTCACCCTGCTGGCTGCTGCGGCCTGGGGTATCCAGACCACGGCTATCGGAGAGGGTAGAAGCCGGCAAGAGGCCATCAACAACGGCCTGAGAACTGCTGTTGAACAGGCACTCGGCACAATGATGAGTTCATATACCGCAGTCAAGGATGGGAAGCTCCTTCAGGACAAGATAACCTCCGCCAGCGCTGGCTATGTAAAGAATTATGACGTACTGGCCGAAGGCAAAGACCCTGTTTCGGAGACTTACAGGGTGAAGCTCAATGTGAATATTGACGATGCAAAACTGAAGGGAAGCGTTGAAGAGTTCATGAAAGACCCCCAGGCCATGGCCACCTTCACGCAGACCAAATTCGACGACAAGAAGGTTGTGGTCGTATATATGCCGAGAACCGGGCTTGATCTTCCTTATGATTCCAAGGCGGTGCAGACCATAATGGATCTCATCCAGGACAAACTGGCAGGCTATGCCTTCAGGGTTTTTCTTCCTTCCGAGTTAAAGCGTATCAGGGGAAGATCCGCCGAGATGGTGGTGGATGAAGAGACCGCCATTGATATCGCAAGGCAGGAGGCAGGAGACGCCATGGTGGCCGTAGGCTTTGACGCCGGCAAGAAGCCGACCGAAGACGGCTATCAGCTTCTTTATGTCACCCTGACCATAAAGGCATTCGATCCTACTACGGGCGAGCTTTTTGCCAATGTGCAGGACAGGGACAAGACCATTGCAAGGGGAGGCGATTACGCGCTTCAGGACGGTCTTGCCCAGGCCGCTATTAAGGTAGGCCCCAGAACGGTTGATAGACTAACTGCAAAGATAGTGGAGAGATTCAGCACCGTCCGACAGAAATTCGTTGTCTTGATACTGCGCAATATCGGAGCAAAGACACAGACAAAAGTAGAGCAAATTCTTGAAGATATCGGGTGGAAATTCAAGATTGCCCGCCAGACAGGCAAGTATCTGGAGGTGGAGATCTTCAGCGAAGCAGATCCCACAACGGTAAGGAAAACTTTCAGGGACGCGGTCGGTAAGGCCAATCTCGATCTGACCGCAGCCGAAATGGCCGGAAGCAGGGTAACCTTTGACGGAAAGGAGACAGGAGGCTACTAGATGAGACTTTTTAAGCTTCTGATTGCCTCCTTCGTGGCGGCGCTTTTACTCGGGGCCTGTTCGATGATGCCTCAGCCATCCAGCAGGGGGGCGCTGGTAAAGGTTTACAGGGCCAACGCCGTCAAGGAGGGGATAGTATGTTCCGTGGGCGGCGAGGCCTCGATACCATACGTTTATGTGGGGCGTGACACGGTGAGTGGTAAGGTAACCGACGAAGAAAAGCGCCTGATACCGGAATTCGCGAAATCTGTGTTTCAGGAATCGCGCTTCATAAACGTGAGGAGCGTCAGTTCAGACAGTGGTGAATATCCGGATCTGAGCATCACCGTTTACAAGAACAGCGTAGACAGGAAGACTTCAGGCGGGCGAATTACCCTGGACGGAATTTTCCAGGCATCCATAAGAATAAGGCAGGGCGGCGATATTGACTGCGCGACAGCGGACCCGGTACTGGTGGAAAAGCACTATGAAGCTCCGTCCTATGCCCCGGGGAAACTTCCCAGCGCCTCCAAGGTTCAGGAGCAGATGGTGAAGGAGGCTGTGAGGCGGGTGGTGCGGCAGTTTGTTCCGACAACAACTACGGAACTTAGACCCATTAAAGGCGGAAGTGAGATGGCCGACCGTGCCGGAAAGATGATAGACGGCGGTAACTGCACCGGAGCCTATGAGGGTGTAAAGGCCGTAGCCGAAAGCCCTCAGTCCAAAGACGCGGACCTCTTGTACAACGCCGGAGTTGCGGTTGAGTGCATGGCATGGAACAACGCGCAGGATCAGAAAGCCCAGACAAGATACCTGAGAAAGGCCAAGGAGCTATACCAGAGGGCTGCTTTTCTTAAACCGGGGGACTCAGATATTCAAAAGGCAGCAAAAGAAGTCTCCTACGAGGTGGATACATTCCTCGCATCCTTTGAAAGACAGAAAAAGACAAGGGATGTGATGAAAGAGTATCAAGCTCCCAAGAGCTATTGAAAACGATAAACAGGCAGAGGAATATCAGATACAGGATGACAAGACAGAATTTCATTTGCGAAGGTAAGAAGCGCCCGAGAGGGCTGTTGTTTTTGTTTATCATAGTCTTGGCTCTTTTGTTTTCATCCTGTATGAAGCAGATCCCCGGGGCAGTGAAGGCCGCAAACCCGATCATGGAGGTTGAGATGGACCTCTTTTTCATGGATCTGGTGGCGGCTCAGGTAAAGATGAATCAGCTTATGCTTGAAAGGATGCCTATTTCCAGGGACGATAATTGGCCTGAGCTGCTGGTTCACTACTCTGATGGAGAAACGGCAAACGATAAAGAAAAGGCTGCAAGGAAGGCCTATGAGGCATGCCTTGAAAGGGCTCTCAAAGAAGATTTTTCCTTTTACAGGATATTTGATTTTTCCATTTATCTTGGAGCGCTTTTCCGCGTTGGGAGCATGGAGGATCTGATGGGCTGCGCCCTGGTGGCGGCAAGGGGAAAGCTTGCAATCGAGGCATCCAAGATACTTGGGAAGCGTTATGAACATGCCAAATGGGTGCTGAGTTCTTTGCCTTTCGGTTGCAAGTGCTCTTATTACAGCACCAAATTTCTCAGCCTGAGGCCGGGGATAAGCGAGTGCAGGGTGGGGGTGGGAGGTCCGGAATGTTCTTTCTTTGCCAGGCCTACCGAACAGATAATGCATGAGAAGTTATTTGGCGGCGGACTGAAATCATGGGTAGATTTGAAGGTCCCGTCGGAGTGCTTCAGGGTTGTTTCAGGGGAGCATCTTGGCGGAGCAACGAAAGGAAAGGGGAGCGGAACATTTGAAAGTGTTTTTTATTCGCTTCTTCCATCCGGACTTAGGGATGACCTGCAGAGGGTTGATGATGAGCTTTTCATGGCGGTCAGCGATCTTGAAACAATAGAAGCAAAGCTTAAGGAAACGCACCTGAGGGAACCTGAGAAGGCGGTTTTGAGAAGACAGATGAAATCCCTCGAAAAGGAAAAGGACAATAAAGAGGGGATTCAAAAGAAGCTTTATAAACAGGCTATGACTACCATTGAGCCCAACAGGGAAAAGATTGCAGCAGCGAAGAAGCTTTTAAGGATTGCCGAATATATTGACGACACTTTTGTGGAAGTCAACACCGCCATGATAGCTCTTACGGTCAAGATTATAGATGATGTATTGCTCTTCGGGGAACTTGGACCTGGGGATATGGCTCAGCGTGCCGCGTTTCTTACGATGCACGGAATTGTCAAAGGTGTTGATCTCCAAAAGAGAATAGAGCTTCTGGGAAAGCGCGCAATAAGTCTGCCGGTAACATGGGCAAGCACCTGGGGATACGCTATAGCGCAAAAGATGAAGGTATCCAGATATAAGGACTACCTGGAGGCCATGGTCAAGATGGAAAAGAAGATGAAGAAGAAGGCATAGGTATGGGTTGCCTGCCCTCCTGATATTTCGTGAGGGGGGAAGGACATAGTGTGATGGAGGTTTTCATTAGTCATTGGCAGGTAGTGATGCAACAATCAGCCAGGAAAGTCGGAGGTGATTCTATGCGAAGGTATTTGATTTTTGCAGTTATTGGGGTTGTGGCGGCGATGTTTTTCGGATGCGCTAAAACCGGCATAAAGCCGATGTCCGATGAGGACAATCCGGCTCACCATTATCTCATGGGCATGCAGATGATAGAAAAGGGCCAGATAAACGAAGCTGCAACGCGCTTTGACCGCGCCGTCAAACTGGAACCTGACTATGCGCCTGCACTAGGAGGCCTTGCTCTTGTGGCGGCTATAAGGACCGAGGCTGAAACGGACAAGGAGCACAAGGCCGTTGAGCTTGAAAGAGCGGTTGATAGGCTCGACAAGGCGCTTGATAAGGCCGAGGGAGATTCTCAGAAGTTTTCGGGAATGGTTACAGGCATAAGGGTATGGACGCACGCAAGACCTAAGAACTGGATAGAGAAGGCCGAAAAATATCACAGGAGGGCGATAAAGCTATCCAAGGTAAAGGCGGAGGAACTGCCTTACTACAAAGGTAAAGAGGCTGCCCACTATTTCATGGGCGCAGCCTATTTCAAGGCTTACAAGTTCAGAGAGGCTGAAGGTGCCCTTTCCGACGTGCTATCGCTTGCCCCAGGAAAATGGCATGAACCAGCAAATAAGCTTTACAAGCGGGTTCAAAAGATAAATAGGGCCTCGGCAAACTTTACGATGACGGATGTCGGTAAGAAGATTGCAGTAAAAGATGGGGTTGTGAGAAGCGATGCAGCAGCTCTGCTGGTGGATGAAGTCCACCTTGACAAGGTCATGGCCGGAAGAATCCCGGTCCCGAGGGCTGAAGGCAAGCCTGACTTTATACCTGCCGATGTGGTAGGACACCTTTTCAAGGCCGAAATCATGACCGCCCTCAAATGGAGGGTCCGAGGCCTTGAACCCATATACGACCAGATATCCAAGGCATTTCTTTTCTATCCCGACAAGCCTATAACAAGGCTTGAGCTTGCCTTTGTCCTTGAAGATCTCATGATGAAGATAAGCGGCGATGAGACCCTGGCTACAAAGTACATAGGACAGGGCTCATCTCCTTACCCGGACGTGCCGACGTCAGCTGCATGGTTTAACGCGGTGATGACAGCCGTTACAAGGGGCCTCATGGAACCTGAACTGAGCGGCGCCTTCAGACCGCACGACGTAGCGGATGGGGCAGAGCTTCTTCTGGCAGTAATGCGCATGAGAAACGTCATGAACATCAATTAGTGGGTCTGCCGGATTGACAGAGGCGAAAAGTTTTAATTTTAAAGGAAGGAGTGAATAGATCATGAAAAAGATTGTGGGAGCAATTGCAATTATCTCTATGATACTGGCCATGGTTCCCCTGGCCATCTCTCAGGGGGGTTGGGAGACCGTGAAAGACCCGGTCAAGGTCTTTGAGGAAGGATATATTCAGGTAGTGGGGGCCTCAGAGGAAGGCCAGAGCAGATACAGGGCAGTCAGGGCCGCGGAGGTTTTGGCACAGAGGAAGCTCCTTGAGATCCTCCAGGGAATAAATCTTTACGGCGTTACGACAATTAAAGACGGGATGCTGCACAGTGATGCCGTGGCTACTACCGTTGAGGGATTCTTAAGGGGAGCAGTGCAGTGCGGCGACACGTATTATCCCGACAAAGGATACGCAGAGGTCTGTATGCGCCTCAATATCAGAGGCAAGGGCGGACTCTATGATGTGATCCTTCCCATCATGAAGGACAAGCAGCTATGGCCGGAGCAAAAACCCGCCTATCAGCCCGCTCTTATTCCCAAGGTCATTGATACCAAGACGCCTGTGGAAGAAAAGTCTGCCACGCCCATTACGCTTCCAAAGGCCGGCGCAGAGGCTGAAAAGAAGACCGAGGCTCCTGCTCCGCCTCCTGAGGTTGCCAAGCCCTCGGAGCTGGTAAAGGTGCATGACGGTCTAATTCTTGATGTGCGAGATTTCCAGTTCAGGCCGGCTTTGGTTAACAGGATAATAACAGACAAGGAAGAGATCGTTTTTGATCCCTCCAAAGTTGTAAGTAATATCCTTGTTGAGAGGGGTTGTGGCGGTTTTACAACCGATATTGGTAAGGCCAAGGCCCTTTTGCAGAGCTGGGGTTGCCAGAGTCCGATGGAGCTTAAGGTCAAATCGGTAGTGAAGCTGACTGACGCGCAGGTGGGAGTTGACGATGCGGCAGCCATCTATGTCCATGATCAAAAGAGTAATATGCTTGCTCAGGCAAAGGTGGTCTTTCTGCTTAAGTAATCGATTATCCCTCCCCCTCGACGGGGGAGGGAGGGGTGGGGGAGATTTTCATCCTTCGTTGTGCTCCATTCGGGCATGGCCGGTCGGAAGGTAATTCCGACCTGCCCCTTTACAGTTCACGACTCCCGGACAGTATAGTTCCCAGCCTCCTCCTCCAATGCGGGGGAGGATAAATCTTGCCCGCTGCTGCGGCTGTTCCTTTGGAGACCAGTAAGGTAATCTTAGCTAGAGAGGGTATTGTGATGAAAAAGATATTGATTATAGTGGGTTGTTGCGTGGCCGCAATCGCTATCACACTGGTCGGAGCCGGCATGTATCTCAAGGCAAATATGAAAGAGATAACCGGTAAGTTTGCCGGATTTGAGCTGGATATGGCGGATCTTGATGTGCAGTACTTCCCGCCTGCAATCAAGGTGAAGGGGCTCACGCTGAATCACAAAGGAAATTCTGTAAGAATTCCGGGTGTTAAACTTTATCCTGACATAACCAAGCTCCTTACGGGTAAGATTTTTTTAAAGAACGCCGTTCTTGATGAACCAAGCGTAATTGCCGATGCGCTTATGAAGGCCGATGAAAAGGACGGTTCTGCCAAATCCGAGCCTTTTTCACCCTCATCCATCCCTGCAAGAAGGATTCAGATTAATGAAGGCGTATTTTCCTTGAAGGGGCCGGAGGGGCTTCTCATTCCTATTGCCTTAACCGGGCAGATGGAAAACACAAAGCAGGGAATCTCCGTTGACCTGAAAAGCGCCGTCATAGAAGAACTGGGATTCAGATTCGCTGGCAATATTCTCATAGAGTCATTGGCGCCGCTTATCATAAAGGTGAAGGCCTCGGAAGGCACGTTCAACCCATCGTCAATAATAGATTTCCTTATCAAGTTCGGGTACCTGAACAACGAATTGGCCGGAAAGATCCCTCGGATAAAATCCATCCAGTCGAGGGGAATCAACCTTTCGATGGATAAGACGCCCGAGACGGAGGCTATCGCCGCTTCACTCGAATCGCTTTCGCTCGACCAGACCGAGATCAAGGGCATCAATGTCCAGCTCAAAAAGGGTGGGGCCTTTGAGGTGGCCGTGGCCCAGGCCATCCTGGATGTGGGTTCCGTTTACGGATGGATGGCTGATAACCCGGCTGCAAAAGAATCCCTTGATAAGGCCCTTGCCCAGGCAAAACTGAAGGCCCTGTCCGCTCAGGGGAATATTGAGGTAAGCTCCCTTTCGTTCACAGGAAATCAGGCAGCTCCAGACAAGGTTAACGGCGCCCTGGATATCAAGGCAAACGGTCTAGTCCTGAAGGTAACCTCCGAGAAGGGAGAAGAGCAGCAATTCACAATAAAGGAACTTGATTCCAGGATTACCATTAAGGATGGGAAACCGGCGCTGAAGGTGGGTTCATTCACTGTTGATCCTGAGGCCGGGGGCACGGGCAGCATAAGCGGCCGCGTATCCTTTCCACTGGACTTGAAGGGCCTCGAGCTTAAGGCATACGCAACCGGATTCAAGGCATTTGAAACAACGGTGAATATGCGTCTTGAAAAGCCTGTGGGAAAAAGGCTCACATTCGATCTTGGCGTCATAAACCCTTCTTTGACCTTGCTTGCCAAGGGCATAGCACAGGAGCCCAACAAAAAAAAACTGGATCTGGAGGCCCAGTTTGAAGTTCTTCAGATAACGAAGGAGGCATCGCCAGAGGGGCCTAAAGCAGTTTCGGCGAAGGCGGAAAAGCCGAAACCCTTTGATCTGAGTATGATTAACGGCAAGAACTTCTCGGCAGAGGCCATGGTGAGGAGGTTTCAGTTTAATGATTTCCCTCAGGTCAAGGATATCAAGTTTGATGTGAAGCTCGCAAATGACAAGGCGGTGGTAACAGGGAATCTAACACTTTGCGATCTGAATATGTCCCTCGAAGCACTCATGGTACCTCCAAGCAGCGTGATGACCCAGATGGAAGGAAAGGCCATAAATGTTGATCTTACCTCTCTTATTGCCTGCTTTTCAAAGACACTCCCGGTATTTCTAACAGGAAGGGTGTCTCTTTCAGCCACTATTTTTGCCAGGGGAACGGATTCCGAATCAATGCTGAAGGAATCTGACGGCGACTTCATGATAACAGTTAACAAATGCGCGGTCCACAGACTCGGCAATCTTGACTACCGCCTGAGTTTCTTTCTTGACATGCTGAGGATCGCGGGCATGGATGCGAGCGGGCTTGACAGCATTGATTTCAGCAGGGCATCGGCCAGGGCCAATCTTAAGAAAGGAAGACTCGTTTTCAACTCATTTTCTCTAAACGGCCCTCTAATGAGCGCATGGGGAAAGGGTGAGTTTACGCTTAAAGACAGGCGTCTCAAGATATCAGGACAGGTAAAGAGCGGCTTCGGACTGACCAAGACTCTTGAGATAGACAAGGTCCTGGTGAAAAAGGAGGCGTGATGTCATCCAGAATCAATCGCAGATTTTTCGGCTATATTTTTTTTATCGTTTTTCTGTCTGCCTTTCTCGCCGTTTTTTCATGTAAAAAGAAGGTGGATAAGGGCCAGGTTTCCTATGTGGCGGAAAAGGATATCCCGGCTGTCGTAGCGGTGCTTCCGGCAATCTTTACGATGGCTAAATCGGAATCTGGAGATCTTCAGATAGACCCCGAGAGCGAGAACGGGAGATTTGTTGCGGAACTGGTCAGAGGTGTGGTCCACAACCAGTTATCCGGAAAGGGATACGAGACCAGGGTAATTGCACTCGTTGACAAGAAGCTCAAATCAGCAAAGAAACCATGGCAGGAAATGAAGCCTGAGGAGATATGCAAGCTCTTAAGTGCAGAGGGGCTTATTTACACCAACATACTGTCTGCATCCATGGTTACGGCAGTGGCTTTTAATCTTTATAGCATAGACGCCCAGGTCAGGATGGTGAATCTAAGAGGAAATGAACTCGGGTCGTGGACGGAATCGAGTTCAAGGAGAAAGATAGCGATTCCTACCGGTGTTGTGGGCGCGGCTGCAACTGTTGCTGAAGCGATCATGGATAAGGTTGATGAGGCCGAGAAGAAAAACATGAGGACTGTGGCCTATGACTGGGGTTGGAAAATGGCCCAACTCATACCTGATAACCCGAAAGCCCAGGCCCTGCCCGAAGTGATATCCGTGGTAACCAATGTTGATAAGAAGCTCTTCGCGGTCGGTGATGAGATAAATGTTGAGATTACAGGCGAAAAGGGTCTCACCTGTTCTTTTGACATAGGAGATTTCAGGAAAGACATACCTGTTCCTTCAGTGGAGGATATTACTTACAGGGGATCCTATGTGGTGAAGGAAGGGGATAAGGCGGCGAATCAGTCCATTTTCATACACATGGCAAAACCGAGCGGAATCTCCAGGATATGGCTTGAAACGGGAGGCACCATAGAGATAGACGGCGTCCTCCCCTCAAGTCCTGATAAGGTCAGTGCCAAGGCCGGGAAGCAGGGTATTACGCTCAAATGGTCTATTGCCAAGGCGGAGGACATCAAGGGCTTCGTGGTTGAAAGAGGAGATACGGCAGTAGGCGGATTCAGCGCCATCGCAACCACAAACGAGCAGACTTACCTGGACCCGGACATTGCACAGGGGAAAATAGTCTATTATCGGATAAGGTCTGTGGATCAGGCGGGAAACAAATCCCAAACCAAGAAATCCATCAGGGCTACGATGCCCTTCTTCGACGAGGTTACCCTGGGTGATGTAATTCAGGGGACAATCATACCCGGGGTTTACAAGATCAATGCACTTGCCACAGTGCCGGTTGGAGAGACAGTCAAGGTTGAGCCGGGGGTTCGTTTTACAATGGCAGCAGGGGCAGGGCTGGCTGTCAAGGGAAGCCTTGTCGTCTCCGGTGAAGCAAAGGAAAGAGTCCTTTTTACAGGGGAAGACTGGAAGGGGATTTCAGGAGAGCCCGGGGCCATAATTGAGCTTTCCAACGTCAGCATGAACGGATGCACCCAGTGTATTGACGTGAAAGGATCTGCGCTGACCGTTCGCTCCATATCACTATCCGGATCAAAGGGTGCCGGCTTGTTTCTGGGCGACGACTGCATATTTGAGGTCGAAGACGCCCAGATCAAGGGTTTTGATGAGGGGGCTGTAATCGAAGGTGGAAAGGGAAAGGTTATCAAGAGCACCATAACAGGCAATAAGAGGGGTATCAATTTAAGGGAGGGAACACTTGATCTGGCGGATAACAATATTTTCGGCAACAGCGAAAAGGAGATTGTTACTGCAAGGAGCCTCGTGCTTGACGGAAATTACCTAGGGGCATCCGCGGCCAAGGACCTCAAACTGGAAGGAAAGATAAGCGTTAAGAGTCTCCTGGATGCCCCAGCGCCGCAGGGTAGAAGGATTGTCCTTATAGATGATAAAGATGTCAGCCCGGAAGAACTGAAGGCGAAGTTCACAAAATACAAGGATGACGGAATAAAGGCATTCCAGGCCCGGAAATACGGGGAGGCTCATGAATCCTTAAGCAAGGCAGCCGCCTTGAGGGACGATAAGGAGGTGTATCTTTTCCTTGCATATACCCAGATGAGTCTGGGGGAAGACGAGGCACTTACTGCTACGCTTGAAAAAGGGATTAAGGCATATCCTTACGAGGCAAAGCTATACCAGGTCTATGTAAGGCAACTCGCTGCGGCGGGAAAAACAAAGGAGGCACTTGCCCTCTTGGATAAGGCGCTCAAATTGAATCCTGATGATCAAGGTCTAAAGTCCTTAAGGGAAAGCCTCAGGGAAAGGCCCGTGCCTCCGCCGGTAAAGCAGGAGGCCGCAAAGACCCCAGAGAAGGCCGAACCACCGGTAAAGGAAAAGGAAGAGGCGAAAAAAGATGTGCCCAAAGAAACAGCCCCGGATAAAGAGGCCCTTTTCGGAGAGGCTAAAAAACAGGGAATAGAGGCCTTTACGAAAAGGGATTTCAAAAAGGCTGAGGAAAGCCTGAATCAGGCTCTCTCCATAAAGGACGATAAGGATTCATATCTATACCTTGCATATACACAGATGAACCTTGGCGAGGACGAAAAACTTGTAGCCACCCTCAAAAAGGCCATAAAGACCTTCCCAAAGGAAGTAAGACTTTATCAGATGTATATTCGGTACCTAACCAACAAAGGCGAAAAAGCGGAGGCCATCAAGGTGCTGGAAGATGCCATCAAGATCGCCCCTGAAGATCCGGCCCTTCGAATGCAGAAGGAGTTTCTGGAAAGGGGCGATTAGCCATGAAAAGCTTGATGGTGGCCTGTCTATTTTTGGCACTTATGGTTTCAGGAACTCCGAGTGCACAGGAGATAGATATCGAGCAGGAGCAGCTCGCAAGATGGCATATAAATTATGCGAGCTACTTGATTGATGTGGGAAAGTACCTGGAGGCCCTGGAAAATTATCACACTGCAATTGAGGTTACAGCCCTTAGAAAAACCAAGACCGACGCTATGCTTGCCAAGGCAACTCTGCTTTCATCTTTTCTGGACGCGGATGAAGAGGCACTCAAGGTCTATCAGGAGGTGGGGAGAAACTTTCCCGAAGGAGCTGAGATAGCCATTTACAGAGAGGGCCTTCTTCTTTTTGAACTGAACAGGTTCGAAGAGGCCGCCGAGGCCTTTAAGAGCTATAACGCGAGGTATCCGGCGGGCAGGTTCCAGTTTCAGGCCGAAGTACTTATGGAAAAGGTGAAGGATGCTCTTGCGAAGGCGCCTCCATCCCAGATCGCTATGGTGCCTGTTCCGGAACCGGCTGCAAAACCTATCCCTCAGCCGGAGCCCGCTGCAGAACCAGGCCCGGGACAAAAGCCTGCCGTCGTAAAAACAACCCCAGCTCCCGAGCCATCAAAGCCGGTCGTTACACCACCTACACCTGCCCCGACCCCGGCGGTTAAACCGGTTTCCGGTCAGAAAGTCCCGATTCCGGAGTTGCGGGTAAGAATATCCAGGGGAGCTTCTGAATTGATCCTAAGCGGGAAGGATATCTGTTACGGGCAATCCGGATGCAGGGATTCATTTACCGTAACTCCAGGCAATGACCGTGTGAGGATAAACGGAAGGCAGACAGAAAAAGGTACGGTCATTTTCAGAAGCGAAAAACCTATAAGCATCTCCTGCGATGGAAAGAAAAAGAAGCTAAGGGGCAGAATCTCCGCGTCAATGCGCGAGGGTAAACTCCTTGTGATCAATCTGGTAGAGATGGAGGAGTATCTTCTCTCAGTTGTGCCGTCTGAGTCTTATGCCTCCTGGCCGCTTGATACCCTGAAGGCACAGGCGGTGGCGGCAAGGACATACGCATATTATCAGAAGCTCCACCGAGAAAACTTGAGCTATGACCTGGTGGACGACGAAGGCGACCAGGCCTACAAAGGTATGGAGAGGGAAACCACCAGGAGCACCAAGGCGGTTATGGAATCATCAGGCGAAGTTCTTATGGAGCAGCAAAGGCCTATTCTAGCCATGTTCAGCGCCAATAGCGGCGGCTATACGGCCGATGCCAAGGCAGTATTCAATCTTAATAAAAGCTATTTGACGGCCAGGCCCGATCCTGAAAGCCTTAAAGGGAAAATGGCTACCTGGAAAAAGGAGTTTTCAACCAAGGACATAGAGGCGGCACTTGCCAGGATAGGCATCAAGGCCAGGGGAATAAGCCGGATTGAAGCTGCTGAAAAAGGCCCATCAGGCAGGATCGTAAAGGTGCGCATCCGCTCCAGGGACGGAGACAAGGTCTTCAGAACCCGGACCACCCTCGGCAGGGCGCTCAAGTTGCCGGAGATACTTGTGGATATAAGGAGAAATGGCGACAGGTATGAATTTGACGGAAGAGGCTGGGGCCATGGGGTGGGTTATTCCCAGTGGGGATCGGCCATAATGGGAAAGGATACCTCTTACAGGGAGATACTTGCTTTCTATTATCCGGGGGTAGCCTTGGAAAAGAGGTGGTAACGTTTCTTCCGGACAGTCCCCATATAGAGGGAACCAGTTTCGTCGCGGGGGAAAGCTGGGATGTGGATTTTCATCCGCTGTTGTGACGTAAACCGTGTCATTGGCGTTTGGTATATTTTTTTTCGGAGGTGTATTGATTGATGTCAACTAATTCGTCTGTAAGGGGCATTGTCAGGGTTATTTTTCCTATACTCCTGGTTGTTTTTTTTGCGATTACGGCCCAGGCATTTGCCGCTCAGGAAAGGGATGTAATTACAGCCAAGGCTGAAAGCCTTGAAGAGCTTCTGAGATCCATGAGCCATATTTCAATGCAGATGGATGCGATACAGAAGGTACTCAGATCTCCCGACGCCGCCGGCCGGGAGGAAGAACTGAAATTAAAGATAGCAGTGCTCACCGAGCGAGAGAAGGAACTGGAAGCCTCCTTTGAAAAGGTTGCAACCGATGTGGACTGGGCTGATGCGTGGGCGAAAGAGTCAAAAGACAAGGAAGAGTTGAGCTGGGACAGCGAGCTAAAGATGCTTCTGGGCCCTGTGATGCGTGAAATAAAGGCGATGACATCGCGACCCAGGGAGATTGAACGGCTCAGGGCGCAGATGGAAATGTATGACTCTCAGCTTAATGAGGTGGGAAGGGCGCTCGAAAATCTACTCGCAATACTCCCCAATGCAGGCACACCACAACTCACACAAAAACTAAACGGCACAATCAGAACATGGCAGAACAGGCAACAGCAGATCAAGACGCAGCAAGGCATTACCGAACAGAAGTTAAAGCAGCTTATCGGGGAGAAAAAATCATTTTTCAAGGCCGCCGGCGACTTGACGAGGATAATTTTCAAGGGCAGGGGTAAGACCCTCATAATTGCAGTGCTTGTTTTTGCGTTTGTTTGGATTTGCCTGCGCTTTCTGCACAGGCTTCTTAGGAGAATAACGCCGTTTTACAAAGAAGGAAGAAGCGTTTATGTAAGGGTCTTTGATGTTATGTACCTTGCCTTTACTGCGGTTTTTTCCGTTATGGCACTCCTGGGAGTCTTTTATCTTTTCGGCGACTGGGTCCTTCTTTCCCTGGCTATAATCTTCGTGCTGGGGTTTTGCTGGGCCGCGAAACAGGCCATACCGCGTTACTGGGGCCAGGCGGTACTTATGCTCAATATCGGCCCGGTGAGAGAAGGAGAGGTCGTAATCCACAATGGCATCCCCTATGAGGTGAAAAGAATAAACGTATATACCGAACTGGAAAACAGCCATCTCGAAGGCGGCATTATAAGGCTCCATATAAAGGATCTGGTTGATATGAGATCAAGGCCGAAATGGGAAAATGAGCAGTGGTTTCCATCTCGTAAAGGAGATTGGGTAAGGTTGTCGGACGGGACCTACGGCCAGGTGATAGCCCAGACTCCGGAGGCGGTCAAGCTGAAGAGAGTGGGAGGAGCCCTTGTGACTTACAGGACAGAGGATTTCCTTGCTCAGACGCCTATGAATCTGTCCCAGGGTTTCCGCCTCAATGTGACCTTCGGCCTTGACTACGGGCACCAGGCCATAATTACAAAAGAGATTCCGGATGTTATCTCGAAGGCTTTAACCGGTGCCCTCAATGCAGAGGGATTCGGTGAAAGCATTTCTTCAATCAAGGTGGAGTTCAAGGAGGCCGGCGCGTCATCGCTTGATCTGGCGGTCATTGCGGATATGAATGGAAAGGCCGAGGCAAAGTACGATTTCCTTACAAGGGCGATGCAGAGGTATTGTGTGGAAGCCTGCAACGCGAATAACTGGGTTATACCCTTTACTCAGGTTACGGTCCACATGGAACCGCAAGGCGCATAACTGATAGTTTTGGGCGTATCTCAATAGCCTGGCATTTATATGAAAATCGCTTCCGCCGTCCTCGCTCTCGTCGAGGGTGAAAGATACAGTGAAGGGGGCCTGGTTTCTTGGCAGGTTGTTGATACGACCTAAAGCGCTTTCCTATTGTTTGAGGGAGATGAATGAATTCAGATCACCCTCATGATAAGCTTGCCCACCCCCTGCCTGACAAGGGACAGTCTCCTTGCAAGTCCGTAGGAAAGATCAACGTCCCTTCCATTGACAAATGGCCCCCGGTCGGTGACGACTGCTTTTACCTTTTGACCGGTTTCGGGGTTCTCAAGCTCCACGCGGGTGCCTAGAGGCACCTCCTTGTGGGCGATAGTTGCTGCGTTCATGTCGAAGGGCTCACCGTTGGCCATTGGCCTTCCGTGATAGTCTTCTCCATACCAGCTTGCTGTCACCTCCTGTGAGGAGGGAATCTCGGGGAGATTTATCATGATCTTCTGCCCGGGATAAATCCTGTCAGGGTTCTTTATATTGTTATCTTTAATCAGATTCTGGAGATTCACATGAAACTTCTTTATTGCCAGATCCCAAAGGGTGTCGCCTTTCTTGACGGTGTATTCGAATGATTTGTCAGAGACCTTGACCTGATCCGATAAGGATGACGTCTCATTCGGCTTGGATGATGGGGAAGTTGAGTTTTTCTTTTCCGCACTTGCGGCAATTGACTGCCTCAGTTCAACATCAAAGCCGGGGCTATGGGTGGTCTGTTGCCTTCGGAGCGATCCCCCTCTCTTTAGGCCGGCTTGCTTTATCAGGAGCCTGGGATTAACAGCATTGGCCGCCGGCGGCCATCCTTGTAATGTGCTGCTCATTTCTTTACCTCCGCAATTCCAAGGAAATGCAGGTTGCATGCCATATTTGATCTTTCCGATTGCGACTTCGATCCGAATGCCTATGCAGACTCCCCAAAAAAGCGGATATTGTGGTGCATCCGGTTTTTGCATACTCTCTTAGGTCTTTCAGGTGCCTATTTCTTTTGTTTGTCATTCCGGCATTCGCCGTAATGACGCGATCGATCATGAAAACGAGACAAGATTCTTCACTTTTCTCTTGAGTTTAGCAGGGCTTCGCAGGTAGTATCCTGCATTAACTTTACCGCGGTTACGATATCAATATGACAGATCAAATACTTTCGCAGGATGACATAGACGCATTACTCGCTGCAATCCGTGATGGGCAGGTTGATTTGGAAAAGGACTCTGATGAAAGCATCATGGAAAGGGTAGGGGAGAAAAAGGACCAGATTGACGAATTTGGCGGCCTTCAATAGGGTTTATATAAAAATGCCTCTTCCTTTATCCCTACCCCTTTGCCGTCGAAACGTCGGGATGAGGCGGCATTATTCCCTCCCCCTCGACGGGGGAGGGCGGGGTGGGGGTGATTTTCATCTTTCGTTGAGCCCCTTTCAGGGCATGGCTGTTAGTAGTTATGAATCAAAAATCTTGATTTATTGGGGCATCGCTAATAAGAATTACTTTCTGAAAGGCTGATAAAGCCTTCGACACGGCTCATGGACGGAGGTGAGGAGAGGATCGTAAGAGAGGAAAAAATCGCGTCCGGCATTTTCGATGAAGCCCTTATGCTGATTGCCCGCTCGATAACCCATGAACTCAATAATGCCCTGATGGGAATAGGAGGCCGGGCTGAATTGATAAGGGGTGATCTCGAAAAAGACAGCCCGTTTGAAAGGCATCTCAAAGGCATAGAGGATTACGTGGACAGGTCATCCATCTTGGTATTACAGCTCAGGAGATGCTGGAGACAAGATCCGGGCCTGTCTGAAACTGAGCCTGCCGATATAAACGATATTGTGAAGAGGTGTATTCGCATTCTAGAAAGGACCGACAGGGGGATCAAGATTGATTTTGCGCCCGGATCGGATCTGATGACTGTCTGCGCAGACCCCTTTGCGATTCTAAAGGTACTGCTCGCCGTCTCGCTTGATATCGCCTGTCTTGTTCCTCGAGGGAGCTGCGTCCGAATAGAGACCGCTTACCTCGATCCGAAGTCTATCTCCGGAGGTGCGGACCAATACGTAGGGGTTTTTTTCCAAGGCGTCTGTCTTCAAGAAAGAGTCATTGATGAGATTCGTGAAGGGGCTGGGGAAACCAAAGGGATCGTTTTTCAAGCACTCCTATCCGATCAGGGAGTGGAGTCGTTTGTAGTGGCTTTCCCTTCTCGGCAAGGCTTTTTTCAGACAGAAGAGATGGTCTCCTTCCACCAATCCCACAGGGGTAAGACCCTCCTAGTTGTGGACGATGAGGATATGGTCAGAGAGGTTGGCGCGGGTATGATAAAGAGGCTCGGCTATGATGTACTGACCGTCGGGAGCGGAAGGGAAGCGGTGGAGGTATTTGAACTGGAGCATGATCGCCTTGACCTGGTGCTCGTTGATGTCATGATGGAGGGTATGGACGGGATCGAAACAGCGGAAAGGCTTCGCTCCATTGACCCTGAAGTGCCTCTGGTGCTCTCCAGCGGATACAGAGACGGTGTTGATACCCGGGCCATGAAGAGGCTGGGATGCCGATTGCTTCAAAAGCCTTTTTCAATGGATGAGCTTGGGGTCTGCATCCGAGAGGCGCTCGGAGAGGCATAGTTGTCTTTTTCAACTTGTACGGGGTTAACAGCGCGTTGAAAAACCCGCTGCTCGCAGGCTGAATAAAGATGTTAGGATGCACGGGCCACAATTAGGTGGTCTGACCGTAGGGTGTGGCGTTTATATGAAAATGCCCCTTGCCTTTATTCCTTCCCCTCGATGGGGGAGGGAGGGGTGGGGGTGGTTTTCATCTTTCGTTGTGCCCCATTCGGGCATGGGGGTTAGAGCTAGTGTCCATCCGGAAATGGCTATTTTCACCGATTTCGGCGTTGCGCTCAAATTATAATCCTCGAAATACGTCAATGTATTCCTGTTGTTAAAATTATCGCCCGCCTTGAACTCGACGAAACTATCTCATTTCCGGATGGATACGAGCTAAGGCGGGGACAAATTCCCGGGAATGAAGCGTACCTTGAAGTGCGCTGCAGTGACGAGGGATGAGCGAAAAGCAGCAGTTGGGCGTTTTTAGATAGCCTGTTAACATTCATCAGCCATCGGGGGTGAAGAGATGTTTAGAAACATGAGGTTGGGGGCCAAACTTATAATTACCTTTCTATGCGTCGGTGTTATTCCCCTGGCGGTCGTAGGAGGCATATCGCTCAAGAATGCCTCAGACGCCCTTACCAGCCAAGCCTTTGACGCACTTGAGGGTGCGGCCGCCATGAGGAAAGCGCAGATTGAGGCTCTTTTCGTGGAAGGCGTAAAGAATATGGAGGCGATCTCGGAGACCGTGGCAATCCTTCGAAAGTCGGCCATGGAGAAGATGACTGTGGCCCAGAGAATCAAACAGGCTCAGATAGAGACCTTCTTCAGCGAAAGGCGAAACAATGCTGAGGTGCTTTCTAAAGACGCCCTTGTAGGAGAAGCGATGGTCAAGTTTGATTCGGCATTCCGCGCTGATGACGGAAAGGTCGGGGGAACCTATTATTCCCTCGCAGCCATAAAATATGACGCCTCGATAAAACATTTTCAGATTCAGTACGGATTTGATGATGTATATCTTGTGAACAATGACGGCGTGGTAGTCTATAGCGCTACAAAAGGGCCGGACCAGGGGGAAAACACCCTTACCGGGTCATTGAAGGATACTCCGCTTGCCGCCTGTTTCAAGGGTGTTTCCCAGGGGCTTGCGATCACGGATTTTTCTTCTTACGAGGCGGCGGCCGGCGCTCAGTTCGCGTTTATGGGGGTTCCGCTGTTCAGGGAGGATATGAGAGGGCAGAGGGAGGCCGTGGGAGCTGCGGTGCTCAGATTAAGCCCCAAGGGGATTAATGCCGTAATGGGCCAGAGAGAGGGAATGGGAAAGAGCGGTGAGAGCTTTCTTGTGGCTAAAAGTGAGGCAGGCGTATTTTTTAGAAGCGATCTCAAGACCATGGGGGAAGGTAAATTTGTCCTGGGGCAATCGGCTCAGGGGGTGGCATCTCTGATTGAAGGGGTATTTTCGGGGACCTCCGGAAGTGATGTCAGGTCTGATGAGAACGGTAACATGAACCTGGTCGTATATAATCCGGTCAACATAGGGGGCCTTAAGTGGGTCCTTGTAACCAAGATGCTGCTTGAAGAAGCCATAGTGCCTGCTGTGGAAGGCAAGGACGCAGATTATCTTACCGAATATGCCGGGGCCTACGGCTATGAGGACCTGCTGCTCATACATCCCATGGGCAAGGCGTTTTACAGCGTAAAGAAAAAGGCCGATTATGGCACCGATGTGCTCGCAGGGCCCTATAGCTCTTCAGCTCTTGGAAAGGCGGCAAAGGAGGCTATAAAGAGAAAGAAGAGCATGATGTCGGATATTGAGTTATATCAGCCTTCCGGAAATGAACCTGCCGCCTTCTTTGTAACCCCGCTGATAATTGCCGAACGGATTGAGCTGATTGTGGCTCTCCAGATAGGCGTAAGAGATATAAACAGAATCATGCAGGACAAGGCAGGTTTAGGTAAGACAGGTGATACCTATCTTGTGGGTCAGGACGGATTGATGAGGTCGGATTCAACCCTTGACAAGGCCCATCACTCGGTAAAGGAATCGCTTAAGGATGCTTCCAGGGGAAAGGCCGATACGGCTGCCTCCAGGGGGGGCCTCGTCGGCAAGAGCGGCACCGAAATAATGGAGGACTACAGGGGGGAAAAGGTGCTGTGTGCTTACAGCCCGGTCAAGGTGGGCGACTCGGTCTGGGCAATGGTGGCGCAGATTGATTTGTCGGAGGCCTTTGCCCCGGTGCACAGACTCACCTGGATTATGGCCGTAGTAGCCCTGATAGGCATCTGCGCCATAATAGCGGTGGCTCTCCTCATTACCGGATATATAACCAAACCGATAAAACGAATCATGGAAGGACTGAAATCAGCCTCCGACGAAGTCTCCGACGCCTCCACTCAGGTCTCATCCGCCAGCCAGAGCCTTGCCGAGGGAGCCTCGGAGCAGGCCGCCTCGCTGGAGGAGACATCGTCATCCCTTGAGGAGATGGCGAGCATGACGCGCCGCAACGCCAACAACGCCGCTGAGGCGAAGGGACGGATGGATGAGGCCAAAGGCATTGTGGTAAGTGTTGATAAACACGTCAAGGAGATGGAAGGGGCCATAGGAGAGATAAAGCAGTCAAGCAATGAGACGGGAAAGATCATTAAGACCATTGACGAAATTGCCTTTCAGACAAATCTGCTCGCACTCAATGCGGCTGTTGAAGCGGCCAGGGCCGGAGAGGCGGGAGCTGGCTTTGCCGTGGTCGCAGATGAAGTCAGAAATCTTGCCATAAGGGCTGCGGAGGCCGCTAAGAATACCGCCAACCTTATTGAAAATACCATAAAATCTGTTGAGGCCGGGAGCAGAATCACCTCCGATACGGCAGAGGCCTTCAAGGCCAACATGGAGATAGTATCAAAGGTCGGGACCCTGGTCGAGGAGATAGCCGCCGCCAGCAGCGAACAAGCACAGGGAATCGAGGAACTCAACAGGGCCGTCGCAGACATGGATAAGGTGGTTCAGCAGGTCGCGGCAAATGCCGAGCAATCGGCCAGCGCTTCGGAGCAGATGAACGCCCAGGCCTCCCAATTGAAAGTTATGGTTATGGATCTAGCCGAGGTAGTGGGCGCCACCGCGATTCAGAGCGGGGAAGGAGCAAGGAGCGTTGCAAAGGAAGGACAACGCGCTGTAACCGCTCGGATA
>Ga0210022_1000471_pt1 | contig 29707 bp, 29 predicted proteins | sample CryGeymeta201520_FD_183984 | JGI IMG/M metagenome (GOLD analysis project Ga0210022, IMG submission 183984) | Groundwater microbial communities from Crystal Geyser aquifers in Utah, USA - Crystal Geyser metaG 2015-20 (SPAdes) (version 2) | ecosystem: Environmental > Aquatic > Deep subsurface >... | reverse complement strand
GGTTAATCGATTCACAGTGGCGACGGCAGCAATGAGCAAGTCCAGGTCTTCTTGCGGATGGCCAATGGCTTCGACAGAGGCTTTTAAACGGCCAAAGGCGCGCCACACCGGCTCATCTGTTGCCAGGATACGCTCGGCATATTGAACACTCAAGCCGTCAAACCAAAGTTGCAAGCTGTTGCGCATGCGCCCCACGGCCAAGCGTTCAATGCCGTATTGGATTTCACCCAGCGTGACAACACTTAAAGCAGCCTCTGAGGCATGTGCAGCAAGCCATTCAAGCACTTGCGGCTCAGGCGCTTTGCGCGTCAATTCCGACACCACACAGGTATCCAACAACCACCGCATAGGCTAGCCAGCCAGGGGCACAGCGTGCTTGCGACTGCGACGCACTGGCAGTTGAAAATCATCCGCTCGGGGCATGGTCAGCAGGTATTGTGTAAAACCGTCTATCTCAAGCGCAGACGGCTTGGCCGCAGTTGTCGCATCGGCGCTGCCGTTGGCCGCCACCACCCGCACCACCGGACGACCATGACGCGTGATGACCTGCGGGCCGGTGGACAAGGCCTGCTCGATCATCTCGCTGAAGCGGTTTTTGGCTTCTTGGACTTGCCAGATTGCGTTCATGTTCGATCCTTTACCCAAGTCAATATGGCTAAAATTGTAGACAGAATTTACACATCAGGCCAGTTCTTCCTTGCGGATGCGGGTGATGGGCTCCAGCACGCTGGGCAGGGCTTGCATCTGGGCAATGGCCGCGTTCATCTTGGCCTCTTGGCAGTCGTGGGTGAGGATGATCACGTCGGTTTGCGCCACCTTGGCACCGCCAGAAACTTCGTCGGCTTCACGCTGTAACACCGCGTCGATGCTGATGCCCGCCTCGGCCAAGATGCCGGTGACCTTGGCCAGCACACCGGTTTCATCGGCCACGCGCAGGCGCAGGTAATAGCTGGTAACGACCTCGCTCATCGGCAGCACTTTCAAGTCGCTCATGGCGTTGGGTTGGAACGCCAGGTGCGGCACGCGATGGTGCGGGTCGGCCGACTGCAGGCGGGATATATCGACCAAATCAGCAATCACCGCGCTGGCGGTAGGCTCGGAGCCCGCGCCCTTGCCGTAGTACAGCGTGGTGCCGACCGCGTCGCCCTGTACCACCACGGCGTTCATCGCGCCTTCCACCTTGGCGATCAGGCGCTTGGCCGGGATCAGGCAAGGGTGCACGCGCAGCTCGATGCCATCGGCTTGGCCTTGGCTTGCGTCACTTTGGCGACGTTTGGTGATGCCAAGCAGCTTGATGCGGTAGCCCAGTTGCTCGGCGTATTTGATGTCAGCCGCGCCGAGTTTGGTGATGCCCTCGATATAGGCTTTGTCGAACTGCACCGGCACGCCAAAGGCAATCGCGCTCATCAGCGTGGCCTTGTGGGCAGCATCGATGCCTTCGATGTCAAAGGTGGGGTCGGCTTCGGCGTAACCCAGCGCTTGCGCTTCTTTCAGCACCACACCAAAGTCCAGACCCTTGTCACGCATTTCACTCAGGATGAAGTTGGTAGTGCCGTTGATGATGCCGGCAATCCACTGGATGCGGTTGGCGGTGAGCCCTTCGCGCAAGGCCTTGATGATCGGGATGCCACCGGCCACGGCGGCTTCAAACGCCACCATCACGCCCTTGGCGGAGGCTGCGGCAAAAATTTCGGTGCCGTGTACCGCCAGCAAAGCCTTGTTGGCCGTGACCACGTGTTTGCCGGCTGCAATGGCTTCGAGCACCAGCGTCTTGGCAATACCATAGCCGCCAATGAGCTCGATGACGATGTCGATGTCGGGGTTGGCAATAACGGCGCGCGCATCAGCCACCACGGTCACACCAGGGCCCACCAGTTCTCGCGCACGCGCCACGTTCAGGTCAGCCACCATGGTGATCTCGATGCCACGACCGGCGCGACGCTTGATTTCTTCCTGATTGCGCTTGAGCACATTGAACGTGCCCGAGCCAACAACCCCGATGCCCAGCAGGCCAACTTGAATAGGTTTCATAAATCGATTAGTTTTTATAAGTGAAATAGGCCTCTAGCCCTTATAGAATAAGCGTGAGCAGCTCTCATAAAAAGAGTGAGTCAGTTGCTGTGGCGCTTACGGTACCCCTCCAGAAAACGCGCCACGCGGCCAATGGCCTCGCGCAAGTCGTCTTCATACGGCAAAAACACAATGCGGAAATGGTCGGGCGTTGGCCAGTTAAAGCCCGTGCCCTGCACCAGCATGACCTTGGTTTCTTGCAGCAGTTCCAGAAAGAATTGCTGGTCGTCTTCAATCGGGTACAGCGTCGGGTCCAGCCTGGGAAACATGTACAAGGCGGCCGATGGTTTGACACACGTCACGCCCGGTATCGCAGTGATGAGTTCATAGGCCAGATCACGCTGACGACGCAAGCGACCGCCGTCGCACACCAGGTCGTTGATGCTTTGGTAACCACCCAGCGCAGTCTGAATCGCGTACTGACCCGGCACGTTGGAGCACAGGCGCATGTTAGAGAGCATGTTCAGGCCCTCGATGTAATCTTTGGCTGGCTTTTTGTCGCCCGACACCACCATCCAGCCGGCGCGGTAGCCGCAGGAGCGGTAGCTTTTGGACAGTGAGTTGAAGGTCAGCGTCAGCACGTCGGCGCTCAAACTACCGATGGCGGTGTGTTTGGCTTCGTCGTAAAGCACTTTGTCATAGACCTCGTCGGCAAAGATCACCAGGTTGTGCTCGCGGGCAATTTGAACCAGTTCCTTGAGCAAGGCATCTGAATACAAAGCACCTGTGGGGTTGTTGGGGTTAATCACCACCAAGCCCTTGGTACGTGGCGTGATTTTGCTGCGCAGGTCAGCCAAATCAGGCATCCAGCCGTTGCTTTCGTCACACAGGTAATGCACCGGTGCGCCGCCCGACAAGCTGGCCGCCGCCGTCCACAGCGGGTAGTCGGGCGACGGCAGCAAAATCTCGTCACCATCGTCCAGCAAGGCGTTGGTGGCCATCACGATCAGTTCGCTGGCACCGTTGCCGAGGTAAATGTCGTCCAGCGTCACGCCTTGGATGCCCTGCTTTTGGGTCTCATGCATGACTGCTTTGCGCGCCGCAAAAATGCCCTTGCTGTCGGAATAACCCGCCGAGTTGGGCAGGTTGCGGATCATGTCCTGCTGGATTTCTTCCGGGGAATCAAAGCCAAAGACCGCCAGGTTGCCGATGTTGAGCTTGATGATCTTGTGACCTTCTTCCTCCATCTGGCGCGCGGCGTCCATGATCGGCCCACGAATGTCGTAGCAGACGTTGGCCAGTTTGGCCGATTTGCGTATGGTCTTCAAAGTCCCTCCGGGAGGTGGATGCACTCGGGCGAAACCTATAATTTGACCACAAGTTCTTCATCACTCTCATGAAAATCCATCCCGACCAGTTCACCGCGCAATCCATCTTTGGCTACGGCGATGGCTGGATTCAGGTGGGCAACGAAAAAATCACCCGCAGCGTCGTGCTGAGTTCGCGCGGCGAGCGCTTCGACTGGCAGTGCAATCGTTACGAAGAACTCACCGCCGAACACTTTGAACAACTGGCCCGCCTGCAAACCGAACTTGTGATTTTCGGTAGTGGTTCACGCCTGCGATTTGTCAATCCAGCGCTGACGCGTGCGCTGATCGAAAAACAAATCGGCATTGAAACAATGGACACTGCAGCCGCCTGCCGCACCTACAACGTGTTGGCCAACGAAGGGCGCGTTGTCGCCTGCGCTTTGCTGATGCGCTAAAATCAGCGACTGGCGGTCAAGGGCGCTTTAGCGTCATAAAAAAAGGGATCACGTCCGCGACACGCGAGGCGGCTTTTCCTGTCACACGAGATTGAAGAACCATGGCGATTGTTGTCAATAAACCCATCCCCGAATTCGAATCCACTGCCACCGGCGGGGTACGCGTCACCAACACCTCTCATTTGGGGCACATCGTTGTCCTGTATTTCTACCCCAAGGACAACACACCGGGATGCACCACCGAAGCCATGCAGTTTCGCGATCGCTACAAAGATTTTGTCAAGGCCGGCGCCACCGTGTTTGGTGTGTCGCGCGACAACATGCGCTCACACGAAGAGTTCAAGCAAAAGCTGGAATTGCCCTTTGAGTTGATTGCCGATACCGAAGAAAAAATGTGCCACATGTTTGGTGTTGTCAAGAACAAGATCATGTACGGCAAAAAGGTCAAGGGCATTGAACGCAGCACCTTCTTGATCGGCGCCGACGGCTGCCTGAAAGACGAATGGCGCGGCCTCAAGGTTCCCGGTCATGTTGATGACGTGCTGCAAGCCGTCAAGGCACTCAAAAAATCCGTTGCAATGGCTTGAGCCTCCCCACAATTGCTGCCAACCTGCGCTGGTCATATGGGTCGTGCATAATTGTTTGCATGTTGTTGTCAGTTCACGCAGATCTCTTTGAAACAGCCGCCGTGGCGATACGGCGGCTGTTTCGCTTTTAAACCTGCTTGCTGACACCCTCTTCACGAAAGAAAGCTTTCATGCCTTTGCCCCCTGCCCCCGACCGACGCGCCGCCCTGCTGTCCGTCAAAGCGTTTGATACCCCTGCCAAGCCGCGTGCCAAAAGTCGTCCGGCCTCGCCAGTTGAAAACGCAGCACCTGCACCGACAGCGCGCGACTTCAAGCCGACGCAAACCTTACCGGTAACGCAGTCGCCGCCAGTTGTCGCTTCACTGGCAGCGCCTGCGCCGGTGTCTGCGCCGACAAAAGCCGTGCCACGCAGCAAAGCCAAACGCAATCTGGGCCCGACCCGGCTTTTTGTGCTCGACACCAATGTGTTGTTGCACGACCCCAGTTGTCTGTTCCGCTTTGAAGAGCACGACATCTTTTTGCCCATGATCGTTCTGGAAGAGCTCGACGCGCACAAAAAAGGCATGACCGAAGTGGCGCGCAATGGCCGCCAGGTTAGCCGCTCGCTGGACGCGCTGGCAGAGCATCAGGGCGCAGACATTGGTAAAGGCTTGCCGCTGGCATCTACCGGACATACCGAGGCACGCGGGCACTTGTTTTTTCAGACGCAGACGCTCAATTGCGAACTCCCGTTGAGCCTGCCGCAAGGCAAGGCTGACAACCAGATACTGGGCGTCGTCGAAGCCCTGCGCAAGCAATACGCCCCACGTGAAGTGGTACTGGTTTCCAAAGACATCAACATGCGCGTCAAAGCCCGGGCTCTGGGCTTGTCCACCGACGATTATCAAAACGACAAGACGCTGGAGGACGGCGACTTGCTTTACTCCGGCGCCTTTGCCCTGCCGAGCGATTTCTGGAGCACCCACGGCAGCGCCGTGGAAAGCTGGCAACAAGGCGCATACACCTTTTACCGCGTCAATGGGCCGATCGTGCCGCAACTGCTGGTCAACCAGTTTGTCTTCTTTGAAGCGCCCGGCGAACCCAGCCTGTATGCGCGCGTGACGGAGATTCGTGGCAAGGTTGCTGTGTTGAAGACGCTGCGTGATTTCACCCATTTGAAAAATGCGGTCTGGGGCATCACCACGCGCAACCGCGAGCAGAATTTCGCCATGAACCTGCTGATGGACCCGGAGGTCGACTTTGTCACACTCACCGGCCAGGCGGGTACCGGTAAAACGCTGTTGGCGCTGGCCTCAGGGCTGACACAGGTGCTCGACGAGCGCCGCTACACTGAAATTATCGTCACCCGCGCCACCGTAAGCGTGGGCGAAGACATCGGTTTCTTGCCAGGCTCGGAAGAGGAAAAAATGGGCCCCTGGATGGGCGCGCTCGACGACAATCTGGAAGTACTTGGCAAGACCGATACCGCCGCCGGCGAATGGGGTCGCGCGGCAACCAACGAATTGATCCGCAGCCGCATCAAGATCAAAAGCATGAACTTCATGCGCGGCCGCACTTTCCTTAACAAATATGTGATCATCGACGAGGCGCAAAACCTGACGCCCAAACAAATGAAAACACTGATCACCCGCGCCGGCCCTGGCACCAAGATCATCTGCATGGGCAATATCGCCCAGATTGACACGCCTTATCTTACCGAGGGGTCTTCCGGCTTGACTTACGCGGTGGACAAGTTCAAGGGCTGGGCGCACAGCGGACACATCACACTCGCACGTGGTGAACGGTCAAGACTGGCGGATTTTGCGAGCGAAGTCCTTTAATTGAAAGGTCAGAGCACGTCGCTGCGCTAGCGCCTGACCCGCAAGGATTTAAAAATCGCCAGAGGCACCGGCGGCTAGCGATTCAAATTTGGTGATCTTGTTCAGGAACGCCAGTTTGATCACACCGGTCGGGCCATTACGCTGTTTGGCAATGATGACTTCTGCCACACCGGGCTCTTTGCAAGCGTCTTTGGTGTAGTACTCGTCACGGTAGATGAACATGATGATGTCGGCGTCCTGCTCGATCGCACCCGACTCACGCAAGTCACTCATCATTGGCCGCTTGTCGGGACGCGTCTCGACACTTCGGTTGAGCTGTGACAAGGCAACCACCGGACATTTGAGCTCTTTGGCCAGCATTTTCAGACCACGCGATATTTCGCCTAACTCGGTTGCCCGGTTTTCACCGTCGCTGCCATTGGAGCCACTCATCAACTGCAAATAGTCGACCACAATCAGCCCAAGTTGCCCGCATTGACGCGACAAGCGGCGTGCATTCGCCCGCAGTTCACTCGAGGTCAAGCCCGCCGTTTCGTCGATGTGCAGCGAGATCGTGCGCAACTTTTCAATGGCTTCGGTCAACCGCGGCCACTCCTCCTCGGTCAGCTTGCCGGTGCGCAAATGGCCTTGATCGATGCGGCCAATGGAGCCGACGATACGCACCGCCAATTGGGCGGCACCCATTTCCATCGAGAACACCGCCACTGGCAATCCCTCGTTGAGCGCCACGTGCTCGGCAATGTTGATGGCCAACGCCGTCTTGCCCATCGATGGGCGCGCGGCCAGCACCACCAGATCGCCACCCTGCAAACCGGCTGTGAGGCGATCAAGATCATAAAAACCGGTGGGCACACCGGTAACGTCATTGGGGTTGTTGGCCATCTCCTCAACACGGTCAAGTAACTCGACCACCAGCGTGTCCATGGTTTGAAAACCCTGCTTGGTGCGCGCACCCTCTTCGCCAATGTTGAAGATTTTCTGTTCTGCCTCGTCCAGAATCGAAGCAACGGGTCGACCTTTCGGATTGAACGCATTGGCCGATATCTCTTCACTGGTCGAGACCAATTTACGCAGGATCGAGCGGTCGCGCACAATCTCGGCATAGCGACGGATGTTGCCCGTGCTCGGAACGTATTGGGCCAGTGCATTGAGGTAGCTCAACCCCCCGATTTCTTCGGCCTTGCCGGTACTTTGAAGGTGTTCATAGACGGTGATCACATCGGCCGGTTTGGAACCGTTGATCAGGGCACTCATCGCGGCAAAAACCGCGCGGTGTTCGTAACGGTAAAAATCGTTTTCGGTCAACACGTCGCTGACCCGGTCCCACGCTGCGTTGTCGAGCAATAGCCCGCCAAGAACGCTCGATTCAGCCTCAATGGAGTGCGGCGGAATGCGCAGTTGTGCCACCTGTCGGTCAGAGACAAAGTTTTCCGGCATCAAGGCAAGGTCAGAGAGATCAGCAGACATGAATGTTCCTTCTATGGCCAGATGCTACGACGCCTCGCCGCGACTGTCTAATGAAAAGCTGGGGACAAGTTTGACAAGACGTGTGGACAAGCTGTGCAAAGGCACTTTTTTCAAAGCCAAACAAAAAAAGCCGTCAGGGCAGATACCCTGGCGGCTTTTCCAAGTGATAAGGTGGCTTAGACGGATTCGCCGTAAACCGACACCGTGATATCAACCACCACATCGGTGTGCAAAGCAACACCAACAGTACTGTCGCCTACGACCTTGATGTGGCCGTTGGGCATGCGAATTTGTACTTTTGCGACCGGGAAACCCGCTTTGGTGATCTCCTCGGCTATGTCAGCGTTGGTCACCGAGCCAAACAAACGACCATCCACACCGGCCTTTTGGGTCAGCTTGCATACATGTCCTGCCAACCTTTCACCCACTACCTGAGCCTCTGCCAACTTGGCTGCAGCTGCCTTTTCGAGTTCAGCACGACGGGCTTCAAACTCTTGCTTGGCAGCCTCGGTGGCGCGGCGAGCGCGGCCAGAGGGGATCAGAAAATTGCGGGCATAGCCGTCTTTGACGCGAACGATTTCACCGAGATTACCAAGGTTCACTACCTTGTCGAGCAGAATGATTTGCATGGTTGTGCTTCCTTAAATCTTGTGCTGGTCGCTGTAGGGCAACAAAGCCAAAAAGCGGGCGCGCTTGATGGCGGTGTTGAGCTGGCGCTGAAAAATGGCGCGCGTGCCGGTCAAGCGGGCGGGGATAATCTTGCCGTTTTCGGCGATGAAATCGCGCAGCGTGTCGATATCTTTGTAATCGATTTCTTCAACGCCCGTGACCGTGAAGCGGCAAAAGCGTTTACGCTTAAACAGCAGGTTTTGAGCGGGGCGCTTCGGGCGCTTGTCTTTGTTATTGAAACGTTTTGGTCCGGCCATGATGGACTCCTTCGATGTTATGAAATGCGTTACGGTTTTACAAATTCTTGGATGTGGAACACAACATGTTTTGCACCACGCGGTGTTGCCACAAAACCCCTGAAATTCCAGCTGCTGCCGATATCTTGCCGGGCCAGTTGCTCTGCAACCGAACCAAACGCAACCGCTTTTACGACAGCTTTGACTTGTCGCGTCTGCCCTGCCTCTGTCAACTCTGAAACATGTTCCAAGCGGCTGTTAACCGCCGGTAAACCAGACGGGGTGTAGCGCAAGGGCTCAGTTTCAAGAATGTCGGCATGCAGAACAAGCTGATTGACAAGATTCACTGTCGACTGGATCAGGGTTCCTCAAGCTTGGTATTCAGCTTGCTGGGTCTTGCGGGCGTCTTCGCGCTCAACCGTCTTCATCATGGAAGACGGACCGGTCTCGGCCTTTTTCTTCAGAACGGTGAGATGGCGCAGCACAGCGTCGTTGAACTTGAAGGCGTGCTCGAGTTCAGCCATCACCGCCTGATCGGCTTCGATGTTGATGCACAAATAGTGCGACTTGGCCAGCTTGTTGATCATGTAGACCATTTGGCGACGGCCCCAGTCTTCCACCCGATGCACTTTGCCTCCACCGGCCGTGATCATGCCTTTGTAGCGCTCCAGCATGGCTGGAACTTGCTCGCTCTGATCCGGATGGATCATGAGAATAATTTCATAATGACGCATTGAAACTCCTTCTGGATAAACCTCTGATGAGGCGAAAAGCCACCCCAGCGTCGTATTGGGTGTGGCAAGGTAAGCCGATTATTATAGTCGAAGCGATGAAGTCGCCGACTTCTCCAGCCCGGGACTTGATCGAACTGCCGTACTACTCAGAGCGGTTGGGTGTACGGGTGAGGTAACTCACCACCAGCGTGACGCCAAAACCGGCCAACACACCAAAAACACCCGCTGAAATAGGCTCAATACCGAACCACAGTCCAGAGCCCTTCAGTTCCAGAGCGACCCGCAACGCAGGCAGGTTGATCAACATGTAGTACAGCGTCAAGCCAAGGCCGCTGACCATCCCGGCCACGGCGGCGATCCGGGTCACACCACTCCAGAAAATGCCCAGCACCATGACCGGAACAAACGACGCACCCGCCAGCGAAAAAGATGCCGAAACCAAAAACAAAATGTCGGCTGGTCGCTGCGCCGCGACGTACGCCGCGATCAATGCCACCAGCAGCAACGCAAACTTGGACAACATGACGCGTCGCACCGCGCCAGCGCGGTCACTGTCACCCCGGTAAAACAGGTCGTGGGCCAGCGCGTTACCGATGGTGAGCAGCAGGCCATCGGCGGTCGACAGCGCAGCAGCCAAACCGCCGGCAGCCACCAAGCCCGAGACAACGTAAGGCAACCCGCCAATTTCGGGCGTGGCCAGCATCACGATGTCGGCGCCAAGACGCAACTCGGTGAACTGCAAAATTTGATCTCCATTGACATCGCTTACAGAGATGAGGGACGGATCCAGACGCGCCCACTGCGCAATCCACGATGGCAGGGCGTCAAAATGCTGCCCCACCAGTTGGCCCATGATCTCAAACTTCACCATGACCGCCAAAGCCGGTGCAGCCAAGTACAGCAGTGCGATGAAGAACAACGACCACGTCACCGAATTGCGTGTATCGGTCACTGAACGGGTGGTGTAAAAGCGTGTTAGCAGATGCGGTAAACCGGCCGTACCGATCATCAGACAAAACATCAGTGCCAGAAAATTGCGTCTTGAGGTCTCAAACAAATCGCGCTCGCCGGCGGTGCCCTCGGGATCACCGGCGAAAGGCTGGGTGTGCCTTGGCATGCCCGCCAGCGGCTTGGCGCGTTCCAGGTTGTCTTGCATCGCCGCAGACCATTGCGCGCGGGCCGTCAGCTCATCTCGCGGAAGAGCCGCCAGCGCCCGTCGGGCGGCTACCACCACTGCCTCCTCAGCACGGATTTGCGTCAACCGGATCACTTCATCGCGATGCTTTTTTTTCTCTGACTCCAGCGCCTCAGGCACGTTATCAAGCATTTGCGCATACTTGCTCGCACGGCGGCTGTATTCGCGAATCACCTCCTGCTCGGCGGGGGAATCCATCAGCTGACGCTCGAATTCAGCTATCCTGGGCAACTGTTGGCCGTATACAAAGGGTGCCAATGGGCTGCCAAGTTGCTTGTAGGCCAGCCACGACACAGGAATCAAAAATGCCAGAATCAACACCACATACTGGGTAACCTGAGTCCAGGTCACTGCACGCATACCGCCTAAAAAAGAGCACACCAGTACACCGCCCAGCCCCAACAAAATTCCGATTTCAAACTGGACGCCCGTCAAACGCGAGGTAATCAAACCGACCCCGTAAATCTGAGCCACCACGTAGGTAAAAGAGCACAAAACAGCAGCCCAGGCGGCGATGATGCGTGGCCAGCGCCCACCAAACCGACTGCCAAAATAATCAGGCACGGTATACAAGTTCATTTTCCGCAAGTAGGGTGCAACCAGAATCGCCACCAGACAGAATCCACCCGTCCAGCCCAGCACATAGACCAAGCCACCAGGGTGCACCCCTGATCCGGAAAAACCCTGCAGGTACAGTCCACCAGCCATGCTAATGAACGACGCTGCGCTCATCCAGTCTGCCGCCACAGCCATACCGTTGTAGACCGCCGGAATCCGGCGTCCAGCAACGTAATATTCGCTGGCCTTGGACGTACGGTCAAAAATACCGATCAATGCGTACAGAAAAACGGTCGCAAACAAAAAGATCGCACCGACCCAGATTTTGCGCAGGCCAGCCTGCTCGGCCAACGCCAGCGCCACGATAAACAAGACAAAAAGAATCGTAAAAGTAAAAAAACGCTGATGAATCCGACGCGTGTAGTTTGCAAGCACAGCATCAACGTTGGCAGATTGCGGTTCGTGGCGATTGGCAAACCAGGCAAACACGGCAATAATGACAATGAACAGCAACACCCCACCCTGGGCAGAAAACCAATAAGCGACCGGCCACCCGGCTACCAGCAACTGCAAATCACGCGCGAAATAGACAACGCCAAATGACGTCAAAAACCAGGCAAACAAAAGCCAACCGTGCAAACGTGAAAAGTTTGCAATCGGTTGGCCTTCAGACTCAGGTTTCATCATCGTTCGGATGATGGCACCCACTGGCGCCAAGCGCTATAGGTGTTTGCTATTGGCCCGCCAGGTTTTGCCAGGTTGCGACAACAGTGTCCGGGTTAAGCGAGATCGACGAAATGCCCTGTTCCATCAGCCATTTTGCAAAATCCGGGTGATCACTCGGGCCTTGGCCGCAAATGCCGATGTATTTACCTTGCGCGCGGCAAGCGACGATCGCCTGCGAAATCAACGCCGTGACCGCCGGATCACGCTCATCAAAGTCCTTGGCCAGCAATTCCAAACCGGAATCCCTGTCAAGCCCCAAGGTCAACTGGGTCAGGTCATTTGATCCAATCGAAAAACCATCGAAATATTCAAGATAGCGCTCAGCCAGAATCGCATTGCTCGGTATTTCGCACATCATGATCAGTTTGAGCGTATTTTCTCCGCGCTTGAGGCCGTGTTCTGCCAACAATTCGGTCACCTTCTTGGCCTGTCCCAAGGTGCGGACAAACGGCACCATCACCTGCACGTTGACCAATCCCATGTCTTCGCGCACGCGTTTGATCGCTTCGCATTCCATGGCGAATGCTTCGCCAAACTCTTCACTAACATAGCGCGCTGCACCACGGAAGCCCAGCATCGGGTTCTCTTCTTCAGGTTCGTAGCGGCTGCCGCCGATGAGTTTGCGGTATTCGTTGCTCTTGAAGTCAGACAAGCGCACGATTACCGGCTTGGGCCAGAAAGCTGCCGCAATGGTTGCCACGCCCTCGGCCACACGATCGACATAAAACGCGCGGGGCGACGCGTGGCCTCTGGCGACCGACTCCACCGCTTTTTTCAAGTCAGCATCAATATTGGGGTAGTCCAAGATGGCTTTTGGATGCACGCCAATGTTGTTGTTGATGATGAACTCCAACCGGGCCAAACCAACACCCGAATTAGGCAACTGGCAGAAGTCAAACGCCAGTTGCGGATTGCCCACATTCATCATAATCTTGACTGGAATGTCCGGCATGGCGCCGCGCTGTACTTCGGTCACCTCGGTCTCCAACAGTCCGTCGTAAATGAACCCGGTGTCGCCTTCAGCACAGCTGACGGTGACCAACATACCGTCTCCCAGCACATGGTCGGCGTTGCCACAGCCCACCACCGCGGGAATGCCCAGTTCACGCGCAATGATGGCGGCGTGGCAGGTGCGTCCACCGCGGTTTGTAACGATCGCGGACGCCCGCTTCATTACCGGTTCCCAGTTGGGGTCAGTCATGTCCGTCACCAGCACATCGCCGGCTTGCACCCGATCCATCTCGGAAATATTGTGGACGACCTTGACTGGCCCAGTTCCAATTTTTTGACCGATCGCCCGGCCATGCACCAGCACCGCCCCCTTGCCTTTGAGCTTGTAGCGCTGCTCGACCTTGCCCGCCGCCTGGCTTTTCACCGTTTCAGGCCGCGCCTGCAATATGTACAACTCGCCATCAATACCGTCTTTGCCCCATTCAATGTCCATCGGACGACCGTAGTGCTTTTCGATCACCAGTGCGTAGCTCGCCAGTTTTTGTACATCGGCGTCGGTCAGTGAGTAACGATTACGCATTTCGGTTGGCACATCGGTGGTCTTGACCAACTCGCCGGTCCTGGTCTTTTCTTCAGCACTCGAAAACTGCATCTGGATCAGCTTGGAACCCAGATTACGGCGAATCAGCGCATTCTTGCCTGCTGCCAGCATGGGCTTGTGGACATAGAACTCGTCCGGATTCACCGCACCTTGCACCACTGTCTCGCCCAGACCATAACTGGAGGTAATAAAGACAACGTCTTCAAAACCTGACTCTGTATCAAGTGTGAACATGACGCCAGCTGCACCAAGATCAGAGCGCACCATACGCTGAATACCCGCGCTGAGCGCGACATGTTCATGGGCAAACCCTTTGTGCACCCGGTAGCTGATGGCACGGTCGTTGTAAAGCGACGCAAACACTTCGCGAATTTTGTGCAATATCGCTTCGATGCCAGTCACGTTGAGAAAAGTCTCTTGTTGCCCAGCAAAAGACGCATCAGGCAGGTCTTCGGCGGTGGCCGACGAGCGCACCGCAAAAGACGCCTGCGCATTCGCGCCGCAGAGTGTCACAAACGCCGCGCGGATCCCGGCCTCGAAATCAGCCGGAAACGGCTGATTTTCAACCATCGCGCGGATTTCAGCGCCTGCGACAGCCAGCGCATTGACGTCTTCGGTATCGAGCTTGGCCAAACGATCGTTGATTTTCTGGCTCAAGTTGCCAAACTTCAAGAACTCGCGGAATGCATGCGCCGTCGTCGCAAACCCGGTAGGCACTTTGACCCCCGTAGGTAAATTGGAGATCATTTCACCCAGGCTCGCGTTCTTGCCACCAACCGAATCGACATCGGTCATTCTCAGCTTTTCAAAAGGCACCACTAGATCGGTCGGCGCAAAAAGTGCAGTCATGAATATCTCCAGAAGTTAAAAAAAACGGGGCGCATGCAGGCGATTTTCGTTTTGGTGTTGTGGTCTGGAAGCCGCCTGAAGCCGAAACTAATTCGATGATAATAATTGTAGGCCTGAACAAAACTGACGCCGCGCAAACCCAGTGCGCGACGACGTGCCAAAAAGAGCCCTTTCATTCAACCCGACCCACCTCCGCCATGCCTAACCGAACCGTATTCTTTGTCTCTGACGGCACCGGCATCACCGCCGAGACCTTTGGTAACGCGATCCTGAACCAGTTTGAATCCGAACTGCAGCGTGTCAGATTGCCGTTTGTTGACAACGTGGACAAGGCACACAGCGCCGTTCGCCAGATCAACCACGCCGGCGTCATCGACAACAAACGTCCGATTGTTTTTTTGACGTTGGCCAACTCAGAGGTGTTGCAGGTCATCCAGGACGGCTGTCAGGGTATGCTGATGGATATGTTCAGCACCTTTGTTCACCCGCTGGAAAAAGAACTGAACCTCAAGTCGAATCACCGCATTGGCCGCTTCAGTGACTCAAGCAAAAGTGAGCAATACCAGTCGCGCATCGAGGCTATCAACTTTTCACTCGAGCACGACGACGGCCAGTCCAACCGTGATCTCGAAAATTCCGATGTGATTCTGGTGGGCGTCAGTCGCAGCGGCAAGACGCCGACCTCCCTTTATCTGGCGATGCAATACGGGCTCAAGGCGTCCAATTACCCGCTTATTCCTGAAGATTTTGAACGACAGGACTTGCCTCCGGCACTCAAAGCCCAGCGCAAAAAACTCTTTGGCCTGAGCATTCAGCCTGAGCGCCTGAGCGAGATACGCAATGAGCGCCGACCCAATTCCAAATACGCCTCATTGGAAAACTGCCGCCACGAAGTCCGCGAAGCCGAAGCGATGATGCGCCGCTCGGGCATCCGCTGGCTGTCAACCACCACCAAATCGATCGAAGAAATATCGACCACCATCCTCCAGGAATTGCGGCCCGAACGTCTGAAGTACTGATACCCGCCGCTTACAAGCCCAACGCTGCAATGCCAGCCCGGGCGATTTGCGCGTCTTCCACTGATTTGACGCCACTGACACCGACCGCGCCAAGACAAACATCGTCTTTCAGGATCGGCACACCACCTTCCAACATGCCGTCGATGCCGGGCACCGTCACAAATGCAACGCGACCACCATTAATTACATCCTCGTAAGTTTTGCTCTCACGGCGCCCCATCGCTGACGTGCGCGCCTTGGCCGGTGCGATATGCGCCGATAGCGCTGCAGCACCGTCAAGTCGCTGAAGCCACAGCAACTCGCCGCCGTCGTCCACGATGGCGATGGTCACCGCCCAGCGATTGCGCATGGCCTCGGCCTCGGCTGCGGCAGCGATCGCCTTGACGTCTGTCATCTCAAGAAAAAGTTTTGTTTTCATTTGGAAAAATCGGTGTTGGCAACGTCTTGAGCATACCCCTCTGGCAGCGTCCGTTTACCCTCAACCTGGTTGCAAGAGGCCTCACAAAAAGTAGGAACAGCGACAAAAACCTGACTTGAATCGTCGACCCCAACCTTAAAATGAACGCTACTTGTTTACCAACCGACCTCAAGGAGGCCTTTCATGACAGATCACATCCAATCCATTGACCGCGGCTACGGCTACATGTCGCAAGAGCGCAACAAGGTTCTGCGCAACACTTATTGGCTGCTGGCGCTCAGCCTGGTTCCTACCGTTTTTGGTGCCTGGCTCGGTGTTGCCACCGGCATCACGCAATCGCTGAGCGGCGGCGTCGGCCTGGTGGTGTTTTTGGGTGGCGCGTTTGGCTTCATGTACGCTATTGAAAAAACCAAGAATTCAGCGGCCGGCGTGCCGGTGCTGCTAGGCTTTACCTTCTTCATGGGGCTGATGCTATCGCGCATGATCGCGATGGTGCTGGGTTTCAAAAACGGCCCTGAGTTGATCATGACCGCTTTCGGCGGCACGGCGGGTGTATTTTTTGTGATGGCCAGCTTGTCCAGCGTCATCAAACGTGACTTGTCGGGTATGGGCAAGTGGCTATTCGTCGGCGCATTGGCTATTTTGGTGGGCGGCATCATCAACGTGTTTATTGGTTCCACCGCTGGCATGATGGCGATTTCGGTCATGGCTATCGGTGTCTTTAGCGCCTATATGTTGTATGACCTCAAACGTATTGTCGACGGTGGTGAGACCAACTACATCAGCGCCACGTTGGCGCTGTACCTGGATATCATCAACGTGTTTCAGAGCCTGCTGGCCTTGCTCGGCATCATGGGTGGCGAACGCGATTGACCCCTTGCCGGCCTAGCCAACAAACAAAAGGCCCATTCGGGCCTTTTTTGCTGCTTAGCTGAAAATTGACCGTGTTTGAATCGAAACCGTAACCGTATTTTGATTCGCCAACCCTTTGACGCTTTATGTCCAGACGCTTAGCTGTTGTTGTCGCTGCCTTGTCGCTTTCGGCCTGTGACCTGTTGGGCCTGGGCCCAGATCCACGCATTGCCCAACGCGAAGCCGAGGCCAAGGCCATTGGCGCGGCCTGTCGGCACGGACTGCGCAGCATTGAAGACTGCTACGCTCTCAACAAAGGCATCAACAAAGCGTTCATCTACAGCGGCTGGCTGGAAATGGACGCCTACATGCGCGACAACAAGATTGAAGGCCTGCGTGCTGAAATCCAGCCCGCTGAACCAACCAAACCTGCCTCTGGCGCGCCGGTTGAAGAAGTTATCAACGAGTCGTCAGCAAAAGGCAAAGCACCTGCGCGCTAACGCTGCGTTGATGTGAGCGGGTCAACGCGATCGAAAACCGCCATGCTTTCCACATGCGCCGTGTGCGGGAACATGTTGATCACGCCAGCAGAACGACATCGGTAGCCAGCCTCGTGCACCAGCAACCCAGCGTCGCGCGCCAGCGTCGCTGGATTGCAGCTCACATAGACAATCCGCTGTGGTGGCGTCCATGCTGCGGCGCCTGGTGTCGTCTCCACCCCTTCGGCGCCATTTGACTGCTGATACAAATCGGCCAGCGCACGTACCAGGGAAAAAGCGCCTTCACGCGGTGGATCAATCAGCCAGCGCTCGGCGCTACCATCCTGTACCAGCAACGCCGGGGTCATTTCAAACAGATTTCGCGCTACAAAATTTGTATCACATAACGCTTGATAGACTGGGGCTGTAGCTTTGTTTTTTATATAATTATGCCGCGCGCGCTGGACCAGCGTTTCGCTACCCTCCACGCCCAGCACTTGCCCCGCCTGGGTCGCCAGCGGCAAGGTGAAATTGCCCAAACCACAAAACCAGTCAATCACCCGATCGCCTTTTTGCACCGCCAGCAAACGCAGCGCCTGGGACACCAGAATACGGTTGATCTGCGGATTGACCTGGGTAAAGTCGGTCGGCCTGAAGGGCATGGTAATGCCAAACTCTGGCAGCGCGTAACTGAGTTCCTGCGCCGAGTCCTCCAGCAGTTGCACCGTTTCAGGCCCTTTGGACTGCAACCACCACTGCACCCCCACCGCCACATGCTGTTGCGCAAAAGTTTTCAAGCGGGCCAGGTCAGCTTCGGTCAATGGAGCCAGATGCCGCAGCACCAGTGCCATCACCGCATCACCACACGCCAGTTCAATCTGCGGGCAGGTCTCTACCGCATCAAGCGACTGAATCAGCGAGCGCAAAGGCAGCAACAAATTGCTCACCGAAGCAGGCAACACCGGGCAGCTTTTCATATCAGCGACATAGCTGCTTTTACGTTCGTGAAAACCGATCAGCACCGTGCCTTTTTTTCGGACATGGCGCACCGAAAGCCGCGCACGGTAGCGGTAGCCCCAGGTCGGCCCCTCAATGGGACGCAGGATCTGTTCCGGCTTGACCTTGCCCAGGTGCCACAAACCGTCTTCCAGCACGCGTTGCTTGACCGCAACCTGCGCGGTGCTGTGCAAATGTTGCATCTTGCAACCACCGCACGCACCGGCATGCAAGCCAAAATGCAGGCAGCCCGGCTCGACGCGTTGCGACGACGCCTTGTGCAACTGCACCAATGTGCCTTGCTCCCAGTTGTTCTTTCTCCGGTTGACCCTGACGCTGACCGACTCAAAAGGCAATGCGCCCTCGATGAAAACCACCTTGCCGTCGGCGCTGTGTGCAACGCCTTGACCGTCGCTGTCAAGCGACTCCACCCATAAACGCGCAGCGGGCGCCGCGCCAGCAAGCAGCGTTAGTTTGTCGTCAACCATGAAATTCGGTGCAAGAGAAAAGGAAGCTCGCCGCAAAAAGCGGAACGTGCGGGGTTAACGCGCAGGCAAGTGCTTGAGAGGGTCCACCGGCTTGCCCTGGCGACGGACCTCAAAATGCAGCTTGACGCGATCTGCATCACTGTCGCCCATTTCAGCGATCTTCTGCCCTTTGAGCACCGACTGGTCCTCCTTGACCAGCAGCGTGCGGTTATGTGCATACGCCGTCAAAAAGATATTGTCGTGTTTGAGGATGATCAGGTTTCCGTAGCCACGCAACCCGGCTCCGACGTAGACAACACGGCCGTCGGCAACAGCCAATACCGGGTCGCCGACCTTGCCAGCCAGATCAACCCCCTTGTTTTTGACCTCATCAAAACCAGCGAGCACACTGCCGTTCACCGGCCAAATCCAGTTGGTCGCAGGCTCTGGGGCAGTTGGCGTCACTGGCACTACCGCCGTCACAGGGGGCGGGGCCAGGGCTGCGGTCGGTTGATCTACGGGCGCAGTTGCAACTACCGGCTTGGGCACCGGCTTGATCACCACTTCTCCTGACAACGGGGCAATCACGCGCAGCACCTGCCCCACTTCGATACGGTTGGGATTGTCCAACTGATTCCAATTGGCCAGATCACGAAAAGATTGACCATGCTCCAAGGCTATTTTCAGCAAGGTATCACCCGGCTTGACGGTGTAGTAGCCGATCTTTCCGGCGTTGTCAAAACCAGGCGCCTGCTTGACACCAGGGGCGTCGGCGGTGCTCGCTGGTGCAGACGCAATACGGGCGGGGCGCTCCTCAACCGGTGCCCGATTCAGGCTGGTTGACCCACAGCCAGCCAGACCGAAAGCCATAGCACACAGCAACAGCGCACCGAAATAGCGAAGGAACACACGTTTCATAAACACCCTAGTCAAGCGACACCAGATTTTAAAGGGACAAAGCGAACCGTTTCCATCATAGTCTGCCGCACGCCCTGAGCCGTCTTGTCCACCACCACCAAGGCCTGCTCGCCGCCGTTGAGCGCTGCGGCACACACTGGCGCGACCAAGCGGCCGCCCACCGCCAGTTGATTCAACCAACACGCCGGAATCGCCTCGCCCCCAGCGGCTGCGATGATGCCGACGTAGGGCGCACCCTTGGCGTAGCCCTGCATACCGTCGCCAAACAGCAGGTGCACATTGGCCAGGCGCAAGTGGCGCAGATTGTCTCGGGCCTTGTCATGCAAACCGCGCAAGCGCTCAATCGAATAAACCTCGTCAAATAACTGGCCGAGCAAAGCCGCCTGGTAGCCACAGCCGGTTCCAATCTCCAGCACCCGACCCGCACGACCCGCAACACCATCACACAACAGCGCCAACATGCGTGCAACCACTGAGGGCTTGGAGATCGTTTGTCCCAATCCAATGGGCAAACTGGTGTCCTCGTACGCCTGATTCACCAGCGCCGAATCAACAAAACGGTCCCTGTCAATCGCCGCCAAGGCCGCAAGCACGCGGGGATGGTTGACCCCTCCCTGCGCAATTTTGGCCACCATTTTCTGCCGCACCGCCCCCGAATCCAGCCCGACGCCGATCGGCGCCACATGGGATTGTGTGTAGCCACGGATCGACGCAAGCTTGCCACCAGACGCTGCTACGGGCTCAACACTTACCAGCCGAGCCGGAAAAGCCGGGCGGACCTTGGCCCCGGATGGATGACGCTGCGTCATGGCGCCTGGTCACCGGTCGCCGCCGCAGCTGACAAAAGCGACGCTGTCTGCGCCCAGTAGCCCAACCGCTCATGGTCGGTCAGATCAACCTGCAAGGGCGTCATCGCCACACACCCCTGCGCTGTGGCATGAAAGTCGGTGCCCTCCGCGTCATCTTTGGCAGCACCAGCGGCACCAATCCAGTACATGGTTTCACCACGAGGGTTTTGTTGGGTGATGACCGCCTCGGCCGCATGACGACGCCCCAAACGACACAACTTGACGGCACCGAGCTGCTCCAAGGGCAGATTGGGAATATTGACATTGAGCAGCCAGGCGCCACCGCCCAGTAACTTTTGCGCAGACAAATTTTGAACCAGCTCGCGTGCACGCTGAGCCGCTGCATCCAGATGCTTCCAGTCGCGCTCCACCTGCGAGAACGCAATCGACGGGATGCCAAACAGATAGCCTTCCATGGCCGCGCCCACGGTGCCTGAATAAATCGTATCGTCACCCATGTTGGCGCCGTTGTTGATGCCAGAGACCACCAGATCAGGCCGATAGTCCAGCAAACCGGTCAAGGCAATATGGACACAGTCGGCAGGCGTGCCGTTCACAAAACGAAACCCGTTGGCAGCGCGGTTGACATACAGGGGTGAATGGACCGACAACGCATTCGACTTGGCACTGTTGTTGTGCTCCGGAGCCACCACATCCACTTCGGCGACATCCTTGAGCGCGTCATAGAGCGCCACAATGCCTGGCGCCCGAAAACCGTCGTCATTACAAATCAAAATTTTCATGTAGACCCCTGGTTGAGCGGTGGATTGTAAAAGCCACCGCCTATTGGGGTCACACGCATCTTCACTTAGGGATCATGAACTTCGACTCTTCGCGCACCTTGCCGGGCGAGTCGAGCGACTCGATCTCGAAATGAATCTCGTGCGAACCCGGCGCAGCCACTTCAAACGGGGCCTGCACCCGCACCGGCATGGTGCGTGCTTCGGTCGACTTCACCTCGATCGTGTCGTCTGAGGTCACCACCAGACCTGGCAAACCTTCCACCGTCACCCGGTAACGCTGATTGGACTCGGTGGCGTTCATGATCTGCAAGCGGTAGACGTTTTCGGTCTTGCCTGCCTCGACCACACGCGCCATGACACCCCGGTCGCGCACCACGTCCACCTTGAAGGGCGTGCGCGTGGCCAATGTCACGAAAATCGCTGTAACAATGCCCAGCAACACGGTGGTGTAGACCAGCACACGGGGCCGCAAGACGTGGTGCACCACCTGTTTTTGTGACCAATGGTTGGCAATCGCGTTTTCAGTTGAGTACTTGACCAGACCACGCGGGTAGCCCACCTTGTCCATCACCGTGTCACACACGTCGGCACACGCACCGCAGCCAATGCACTGGTACTGCAAGCCGTTGCGAATATCAATGCCGGTCGGACAGACCTGCACACACAAGCTGCAGTCAACACAGGCCCCGAGATTCAACTTGGCCGGGTCGGCGCTTTTCTTGCGTGCACCGCGCGGCTCACCGCGCTCGGCGTCGTAGGTCACGATCAGGGTATCGCGGTCGAACATGGCGCTTTGGAAGCGGGCGTACGGGCACATGTGCAAGCACACCATTTCACGCATGAAACCAGCATTACCGTACGTCGCGAAACCGTAAAAAACAACCCAGAAAATTTCCCATGAACCCAAGTCCAGCACCATCACCTCATGTGCCAGCACCTTGATTGGCGTGAAATATCCGACAAAGGTAAACCCGGTCCACACCGCAATCGCCAGCCAGATGAAGTGCTTGGCGAACTTGCGAACGAATTTCTCCATCGAGAAGCCCGCCTCATCCCGCCGTATACGCGCCGAACGGTCGCCCTCGACCATTTTTTCAACCCACAGGAATATCTCGGTGTAGACCGTCTGCGGACAGGCGTAACCGCACCACAGTCGACCAGCCACCGCGGTAAAGAGAAACAAAGACAGCGCCGCGATGATCAGCATGCCGGTTAGGTAAATCAGGTCCTGCGGGTACAGCACCAAACCGAACAAGTAAAACCGGCGCTCAACAAGATCAAACAAAACGGCTTGGCGATGACCCCACTCCACCCAAGGCAGACCGTAAAACACAATCTGTGTGAGCCACACCATGACCCAACGCCAGTTGGCAAAAAAGCCTTTGACGCTACGCGGATAAATTTTCTGGTGCGATGCGTAGAGCGACACCATCTCGTCGTCGGGCTCCACAGCGGTGATTGGAATCACTTTTTTAGTGTCGTTGTTGTTTGCGTTCATCTTTCATTCCTCAAAAACTGGCTCGCGTGGCCCAACTTCTGCTGGCGCGCGCATCTGGGTCAAAAACTCGTCACGCGCCAGCGTGGCAAAAAACGGATGCCAATGCCGCTGCTCCAGCACTGTTGTCACCGCGCGCCCGCTGCGGGCATACCCCGGAAACAGGAGCGTTTCGTCGGGTAGTGTAAAAACCTTGCGCATGACACTTTCCCAAAGGGTCTCTGGTTCCTGCGGCTGACGCTGGCGAGGACAGTCGTTAACCGCCAGCAAACCACCACAAAACAAGCGATCGCGCCAGGCAAAACTCAAACAATGCGATGTGTGGCCGGGCGTTCGTATGACGCGCACGACTTCGTCGCCAAACGTGAGAACGGTGCCGTCGACTTCATCCAGAACAAAACCTGTCCTGTCGCCCTGAACCAATGCACCCCCCAAGGTCTGCAGCATTTTCGCTTCAGACTGCTGCGTGCCGTCATGGTGGTGCGTTCGCAAAACCCAGCGCAACTGCAAATCCCGTTCTGCCAACAATGCAGACAACAATGGCAGATCGCGTCCATGCGGATCGATCAGCACAGCCTGACGTGCTGTTGAATCAGCCAGCAAGTAGGTCAGCTCACCACTGTCCTCACGGTTCAAAATTCGGAAATACATCTGTAGCGTCTTCTGTCAAAGGAATTTTAGTGACGAAAAAATAGATACTGGACTGGGCGCAAGCTGCAGTCGGCATTTCCCGCGGTAAACGTGTACGACCGACAGCGCACCAAACCACGAGCCGTTGATGCAAATCTGAAGCGTCATGGTCAAGCCCACCGCAGCCAAGCGGCCAAAACCAACGCCCCCAAACAGGCCCACCCCGAAAAAAGCCAGCGCCAAAGCACGAACTTTGGCGTGAACCCCACACCATTGACGAGGCCGGCGCTCATCGCCCAAAAGACAGCCGAGGCAAATGCGTGATCCACACCGCCCTGTTGACCAGCAAACATGAACGGATAAACACTGCCGCCGATCATGATCACGAGTGCCACCATCAAACTCAGCGGCCGCAGGGATGAGGCGCTCGCCTCAGGAGCAGATGCATCAAACACCGTGCTGCTCAGTCGTTTTTGCCGCGGGCATCTTCACGCGCCTGCTGGGTTTCACCCCACATGGCGTTCAAAATGGCCAGCAACACCGCAAAACCCACACCCAAAATCCAAGCGAAATACCACATGGTTGTCCCTTTCAATAAGCAGCGTGATCGTGCTCTTGCACGTAGGCTGCGGTCACCTTGCCGCGCATGACGCGGTAAGCCCAAGAGGTGTACATCACGATCAAGGGCATAAAAATCATGGTGGCCCAGAACATGATGCCCAGCGTCATGTGGCTCGACACACTGTCCCACACCGTCAGGCTGGCCGCAGGCATGCTGCTCGACGGCATGACAAACGGAAACATCGAAGCCCCGGCCGTGCCAATCACCCCCACCACAGCCAGTGACGACGCTACAAACGCCGTGAGCGTTTGACGCAGCATCAGCAACAGCGCTGCGCTCAGAGCGCCCAGCACACCCAGTGCGGGCAAGGCCCACATCAGCGGTTGCTGGCCGTAATTGGCCATCCAGGCACCGGCTTCGCGCACCACCGTCTTGGCCAAAGGGTCAGGCAGATCAGACGGGTTGATCACCGAGGTGATGCGGTAGCCGTCAATCGATTGCAGCCAAACACCCGCTGCCACAAACGCCAGCACCATCACCACCGCCGCACCCACAGCGCCCTTGATGGCGCGCGCCTGGATCACACCCTCGGTGCGATGTGCCAGGTAGCTGCCGCCCTGCAAAGTGATCATGGCGCTGCTGACCACGCCCACCAGCAAGGCAAACGGGTTGAGCAATTGCCAGAAACTGCCGGTGTAGGTGGACACCAGGTAGGCATCGAACTGGAACGGCACCCCTTGCAACAAGTTGCCAAAGGCCACGCCAAAGATCACCGGCGGCACAAACCCGCCGATGAAAAGGCCCCAGTCCCACACGCTGCGCCAGGTGCTGTTGTGGATTTTGCTGCGGTAGTCAAACCCAACTGGCCTGAAAAACAGCGCCCACAACACCAGCAACATGGCCCAATAAAAACCGCTGAACGCGGTGGCATACACCAGCGGCCAAGCAGCAAAAATGGCACCACCACCCGTGATGAACCACACCTGGTTGCCGTCCCAATGCGGCCCCACAGTGTTGATCACCACACGGCGCTCCAGGTCATTGCGGCCAACAAAGGGCAGCAAGGTGCCCACGCCCATGTCGTGCCCGTCCATGATGGCAAAGCCCACCAGCAGCACACCCACCAGCAGCCACCAGATGATTTTTAGCGTTGAATAGTCAAACATGATGTGCCTTTCAAGCGTGTGCAGTTGCGAAGCTGGAACCGCTCTCGCTTTGATAGCGACCGGTGCCCAGGCTGCCTGGGCCCATGCGGGCAAACTTCACCATCAAAAACATCTCAACCACCAGCAGCACGGTGTAAAACCCGATGAAGCCCGCCAATGAGCCATACAAACTGTTGACGCTCAGGGTGGAGACCGACAGGTGGGTTGGCAGCACGCCATAAATCGTCCACGGCTGGCGGCCGTACTCCGCCACAAACCAGCCCAGTTCACAGGCCAGCCAAGGGGCGGGCAGCATCCACAGCGCTGCTTTGAGCAACCAGGGCTTGTCCATGAAGTTGGATTTGAGCGTGCTGTAGAAAGCCAGGCCAAACAGGAGCAACATGGCAAAACCCAGGCCCACCATGATGCGGAAACCCCAGAACATGGGTGTCACCTGCGGCACCGTGTCATTGACTGCTTGGGTGATCATCTCCGGTGTGGCCTGGCGCACATCGACCACGTATTTCTTCAGCAGCAGGCCAAACCCGAGGTCGGCCTTGTGTCGCTCAAACACCTGTTTGGCTGCGGCATCGTCGCGGTTGGCGCGCAAGGCTTCAAGCGCTGTCACGGCCACCACGCCACTGGCGATGCGCTCGCGATTTTTGGCCTTGATATCGTGAATGCCCGGGATTTCCTTGGTCACAGAACGCGTGCCAATCAACCCCATCACCCACGGCACTTCAACTTCCCAATTGTTCTTTTGCTCTGCTTCGTTGATGTCAGCTAACAGGGTCAAGCCCGCCGGGGCTGGTTTGGTTTCCCACATGGCTTCCATGGCGGCCATCTTGGTTTGCTGCGCTTCACCCACGGTGTAGCCCGATTCATCTCCCAGCACAATCACGCTCAGCACCGAAGCCAAGCCAAAGGCGGCGGCCACCCGGAAACTGCGTTTGGCAAAAGCTACATCGCGCTTTTTGAGTAAATACCAGCTGGAAATCGACATCACAAACATCGCGCCGGTGGTGTAACCCGCCGACACGGTGTGCACAAACTTGGCCTGGGCATCGGGGTTGAACAACACGGCCCAAAAGTCGGTCATTTCCATGCGCATGGTCTGGTCGCTGAACTCGGCACCCACCGGGTTTTGCATCCAGCCGTTGGCAATCAAAATCCACAAGGCGCTCAGGTTGGTGCCCACCGCCATCAGCACGGTAACCAGCAGGTGTTGCGGTTTGGACAGGCGATCCCAGCCAAAAAAGAACAGGCCGATCATGGTCGATTCCAGAAAGAACGCCATCAGCCCTTCAATCGCCAGCGGCGCGCCAAAAATATCGCCCACGTAATGTGAGTAATAGGCCCAGTTGGTGCCAAACTGAAACTCCAGTGTGATGCCGGTCGTCACGCCCAAGGCAAAGTTGATGCCAAACAGCTTGCCCCAAAAACGCGTCATGTCTTTCCAGACGACGTTGCCAGTCATCACGTAGACGCTCTCCATGATCACCAGTAACCAGACCATCCCGATGGTCAGCGGCACAAACAAAAAGTGGTAGAGCGCGGTGGCGGCAAACTGCAGTCGCGACAAGTCGACCAGTTCATTGGATATCAAGGTGGTTCTCCGTTGTTGTCCGAGGCTCTGCTGGAAGATAAAAACTGGTCGGACACCAGCTTCGCATCCACGGTCACCCGCTGTTCATGAAAAAAAGCCCACCACAGACCAGCCAGCAACACCAACTTGACCAGCACAACCAGGGTCAGTTTGGTGATGAGTGAAGCGTTGGGGTTTTTCATGGTGTTCAAGTGGCTCGGTACTCAATGGTTATCAATAACTGTGCCAAGTCAAAGTTTTTTCAAAAAAAACCGGGTTTCCGCTCTGACACGCGTGCAAGGTAGAGTCGGGGGGTGCTGCAGGCCTGACTGCCAAAATGACATTTTTGGCAGTTTTGGCATCTCTGTGTGGCATAAATTCTGTGACCTTTGGCAGTCAGTGGAGGCTTTCAGGCTGCACGGCCAAGGGCAGCACCCAGGATTTGCCATGGATAATCCCGCTCCATGGATATTCTCATGACGCTGATCGACTTTATTCTGCACGTGGACAAGCACCTGGAGCTGTTTGTGCAAAGCTACGGTGCCTGGGTTTACGCGCTGCTGTTTTTGATCATCTTTGTCGAAACCGGCGTGGTGGTCATGCCGTTTTTACCGGGCGATTCGCTGCTGTTTGTGGTGGGTGCCATGTGCGGCGTGGGCTTGATGAGCTACCCGCTGGCTGTCGGCCTGCTGCTGGCGGCGGCCATTTTGGGCAACCAGTCCAACTACACCATCGGGCATTACTTTGGCCCCAAGGTGTTCCAGTGGGAAGACTCGCGCTGGTTCAATAAAAAAGCTTTTGACCAGGCCCACGCGTATTATGAGAAATACGGCGGCATCACCATCGTGGCGGCGCGTTTCATGCCATTTTTGCGCACCTTTGCGCCATTTGTGGCCGGTGTGGCGCAGATGACGCGCAGCCGTTTCACGCTGTTTGACGTGATCGGCGGCACGCTGTGGGTGGCTGGCATCGTGACCGTGGGCTATTTCTTTGGAAACATCCCGTGGGTCAAGCTGCATCTGGACAAGATCATCTGGGCGATGATTTTGATCCCGGGCCTGGTGGTGTTGTTTGGCGCCTGGAAGAGCCGACGCAAAACAATTCTGCACTTTGGCTCTGATACCAAGTTATGAAATCAACCCTGCATACGCAATGCATAGACTGTTGTGTCTAACGCCCATGTTCAACAAGGCCACCCCCGCAGCATGAAACATGTGTTGCCTGCGTAAGGCGGGTTTCAACCCGCCATGGCCGACTGAAGTCGGCCCTACGACACGCCATTCTTGTCGGCTATGGGCGTTGTTTCAACGTTAACGTCCATGTTCAACAAGGCCACCCTCGCAGCATGAAACATGTGTTGCCTGCGTAGGGCGGGTTTCAACCCGCCATGGCCGACTGAAGTCGGCCCTACGACACGCCATTCTTGTCGGCTATGGGCGTTGTTTCAACGTTAACCAACTCCTTGTCGGATGAACGGTAGAAGTTTGGATTTTTATGCGTGGTTATTTTTGTGTCTGGATCATCTTCATGGCAGAAGAAATCAGTGTGGACACTTCGGTCATGTTGCTGGGCACCACCAGTGTGGTGGTGGCTTCAGACGCAAGCTTTGAATACGCATCAACCGCTTTTTCAGCCACTTTGAGTTGTACAGCAGCTGAGCCGCCTGGCTGATTAATGGCTAAAGCAATGCGTTCGATGGCTTCAGCGGTAGCTTGCGCCACGGCCAAAATAGACTGTGCATCACCTTGGGCTTTGTTGATCACCGCTTGTTTTTCACCTTCCGAACGGGCAATAAAAGCCTCGCGCTCACCCGTGGCGATGTTGATTTGCTCTTGTCGGCGACCTTCTGAGGCGGCGATCAAGGCGCGCTTTTCACGCTCAGCGGTGATCTGCTGCTGCATGGCATGCAAAATTTCTTTGGGCGGGGTCAGGTCTTTGATCTCGTAACGCAGCACTTTCACCCCCCAGTTCAGTGCGGCTTCGTCAATGGCTTGCACCACTTGGGCGTTGATGATGTCGCGCTCTTCAAAAGTTTTGTCCAACTCCAGCTTGCCAATCACCGAACGCAATGAGGTTTGTGCCAGTTGCGAAATGGCCATGATGTAGTTGCTCGAACCATAGCTGGCACGCATCGCGTCGGTGACCTGAAAGTACAAAATGCCGTCGACCTGCAGTTGCGTGTTGTCGCGGGTAATGCACACCTGGCTGGCAATGTCCAGCGGCACTTCCTTGAGCAAATGCTTGTAGGCCACCTTATCCACAAACGGCACCAAAAAATTCAAGCCAGGCGTGAGTGTGCCGTTGTACTTGCCCAGTCTTTCAACCACCCAGGCGTGCTGCTGGGGCACAACCTTGATGGATTGGGTGACAAAAATGACCGCAATCACGAATAAAACGATGGCAATTTCCATATGAGACTTTCAGAGTTAAGTGTTGTGTACAGGTTTGAGGAACAGGCGACTGCCAATAACTTCGGCAATCAGGTGGGGGCCGGGCAGGGCAGGGTGACCCGCTTGAAGTGTGGCATCCCAATGAGCCCCCCGGTATTTGACACTGCAGGTGTGGTCGTCTTGCCAGTGGTCTACCAGCACGGTCTCTCCGACATCCATGTTGACATCATGGTTAGCCTGCGCTGGCGCAATCGGTGGCTGGGTTTTTTTGTAGCGTCGCCACACCAGCACCGAGCCGCCGCCCACCAAGGCCGCGCACACCCATTGCAAGGGCTGTGAAAAGCCTGCATGGGCAGACAGTGCTGCGGCCACCAAGCCCAGCGAGAGCATCAGCAGGTAAAAGGTGCCGGTGATCAGTTCTACGGCAATCAGGCCACCCGCAGCCAGCCACCAAAGGGTTGAATCAGCCATTTTTTGTCTTTCACTGTGTTGCAACTTTGCTATTTTCAGCGCAAAGCCTTGCGATGAAGGGTAAGTGTCATGATTTCTCCTTACACTTCGCGCCTATTTATTCCCTTTCTAAATCACCCGTGTCGTTGTTGCTTCGCCTTGTCGTGCTTCAGCACTGCCAGCGCCTTCACGCCTAGACACGGATGATTTGGAATTGGAATTTGTTTTTACTGTGAGTCGCTGGAGCCCACCATGAAGTTTCGCTTTCCCATTGTCATCATCGACGAAGATTTCCGCTCGGAAAACACCTCGGGTTTGGGAATCAGAGCCTTGGCGCAGGCGATTGAATCGGAAGGTCTGGAAGTGGTGGGTGCCACCAGCTACGGCGACTTGAGCCAGTTTGCGCAGCAGCAAAGCCGCGCCAGTACCTTTATTTTGTCGATTGACGACGAAGAATTTACCCCTGGCCCCGATCTGGACCCGGCGGTGGTGAACCTGCGCCACTTTATCGAGGAAGTGCGGCGCAAGAACCTCGATGTGCC
>Ga0210022_1000466_pt1 | contig 29927 bp, 24 predicted proteins | sample CryGeymeta201520_FD_183984 | JGI IMG/M metagenome (GOLD analysis project Ga0210022, IMG submission 183984) | Groundwater microbial communities from Crystal Geyser aquifers in Utah, USA - Crystal Geyser metaG 2015-20 (SPAdes) (version 2) | ecosystem: Environmental > Aquatic > Deep subsurface >... | reverse complement strand
GATCAGATGCCTTGTTATGACTGTTTCCTCTCCCATGGCTTTGTGCCCCATTGCCATGGTTATGGCGTCAAACAGCTCGGATTGCCTTACCGGTTTAAGAAGATAGCCCGTTATTCCCAGTTCCTTGCAGCGGGATATGTCCCCTTTCTCCCCCATGGATGTGAGCAGTATGATCCTGGTTCTTCTCTCACTATCCATGGCCTTGACCTCACGGGCCAGGGAAAATCCATCTGTACCGGGCATGCTGCAATCCAGGAGCATGATGTCGAAGGGGCATGAAACTTTCCTGGCGGATGCAAGAAGTTCCACAGCCTCTTCGGCATTTTTTGCCTCGCTTGTCGTAAGGCCCCAGGATTCAGTCATCTCCTTAAATATCTGACGGTTGGTGGCATTGTCGTCAACTATAAGGACCCTGGCGCCGGTAAGATCATGAGCCAACGGTCTTGGGATTGATGCGACAGGCTGCCTTGCCAGGCCGAAGAGCGAGGTAAATCTAAATGTGCTTCCTTTCCCCGGTGTGCTTTCAACCCGGATGTCTCCTCCCATGAGTTCTACGAGCTGCCTGGATATGGCCAGCCCAAGACCTGTTCCTCCGTATGTCCTTGTGATAGATCCGTCCGCCTGTCTGAAAGATTCGAATATGGATGATATCTTGTCTGAGGCGATTCCTATCCCCGTATCCGTCACGCAGAATGAAAGCATTACCTTTTCTTCTGATTCTTTTACGGTTTCAACGCGGATCGCTATCTCTCCGCTTTGTGTGAACTTTACGGAGTTGCCGGCCAGATTCATGAGCACCTGTCTCAATCTGGTGGGATCTCCGACCAGGGCGGTAGGAACATCGGGTTTGATTCGGCAGGTTAGTTCCAGCCCCTTTGTCTGGGCCTTTGCGGCCAGAGTTGCCGCAACATTTTCAATAGTTGTCCGCAGGTCGAAATCCATCTGCTCAAGTTCGAGCTTTCTGGCCTCTATCTTGGAGAAATCGAGAATGTCGTTTAGGATGGTAAGGAGCGAATCCGCTGAGTTCTTTACGATCTCAAGATACTCTCGCTGTTCTCTGTTCAGTTCGGTGGTAAGGGCCAGGTCTGTCATGCCGATTATGCCGTTCAGTGGGGTGCGGATCTCATGACTCATGTTGGCAAGGAATTCACTCTTTGCGCTATTGGCTTCCTCCGCCTGTCTTCTCGCCTGAACAAGCGGGGCTACGTTTATCACGTTTAGGAGCACTCCTTCGTAATTATCTCCGTTATATATAGGCTGAAGTCTCATGATGACTTCAACATCACGGATGGCCTTTTGCATGATAACAGGCGGTGCCCCGGGGCGTTCCCTAAACCTGCCAAGGTGCCTCAATATCCTTTGATTTACATCTTCTGTATGGAACTGGCTAAGATCCTTACCAACAATATCCTCCCGTGTTTTCCCCGTAAAACGGCAGAAATATTCGTTCACCTCGGTTATCAGGTCTTTTGAGTCAGCGAAGACGACTCCCTCTTCCATGCCTGAGATCATGGCCGACAGTCTTGCGTTTACTTCTTCAAGCTCTCTTGTCCTTTCCTGAACAAGTATTTGAGCCCTGTCTCTATATGATTTGAGTACTTCTTCTCTCGCCCTGAAGATGCTGTAATCCCGGCTTACTACAATAACTTTTGCAGTTTTTCCACTCTCGCTCGCGATCGGGAAAAGAGTCGTGTTAAGATAAATCCCTGCGCGCTCATCTTGATAGCTGATAGGCTTGCCTGTTGATACAACCTGATCGTGAAACCCGAGCCTCCTTTGCATTACATGAGAGGGGAACATGGGAAAGGGATTTTCTCCGATAAGCTCTTCCGGCTTTTTTCCAAAGGCCGCTGCTGCAGATGAATTGAGTGACAGGATATTTCCTTCTGCGGACAGAACAAGAATTCTATCTGGAGAGCTGTTGAACAGTGCGTCAAGGAGCATAAGCCCCTCCCAGATGGTGTGGTTCTGAATACGGACATTCGCAAGGACATGTTTGAGTTGCTCTATCCTTTTCAATAAATCCTGAGGGAACTCTTCCATGGTCTTACCTCCCTAGTGCGTCCCTGAGATCTCTGCATCTCAACAACAATACAACAATATCATAGGCAGAGGTTTTTTCAACTGTAGAACGAGAGATAATAAAACCGCCTGCTGAAACTTGTGCCTATGATTCCATTTTGCGCATTTATATGAAAATAAATAGAGCCAATCGCAAAACTATGACCACTCATCATTCCGGCGAAAGCCGGAATCCATAACGCATTGATTCATGAATAGACTCGATTCCCCGATCAAGTCGGGGAATGACGAAAGTGTGAATTTTGCAATTGCCTCAATAGTCAAAGCGGCGCAGGCCGTTAGCAAGTCCTTGTTCCTGCCTTCGCCGGAATGAGTGAGCCTGGATTCCGGTTCGAGTCGGCAATGACATGAGGCATTTTAATGCTTCGTTGTGCCCCAACAGGGCATGAGGGTTAGTACCAAAACAAAAAAGTTATGATTTAGATTACTTAATCCGTCATATGTTGACTTTTTACCGAACGGAGTTATGATCACGGCCATCAGAGATTTTTCTACCGTCAGGGTGGATTCCGAGGTGTAAGGATTTGAAGATATTGATTGTGGGTGCGGGGGAAGTAGGTTTTTACATTGCCAAAAGGCTCTCAGAGGAGAAGCATGACGTTATTCTGATTGACAAAGAAGCCTCCAAGATAAAGCGTGTGAATGAAAATCTGGACGTAAAGGCCCTTCTTGGTCAAGGCACCAGCCCCCGTTTGCTCCAGGAAGCCGGCATAGTCGGTGCCGATATGCTGGTTGCAGTTACGGACAGCGATGAGGTGAACCTGGTCGCCTGCATGATAGCACGAAAGCTCAATCCCGTGATGACAAAGGTGGCCCGAGTCCGCAACGATGAATACCTGGATCCAAACCTTTTTGACCGTGAACTTTTGGGCTTGGATCATATTATAAGCCCAGAGCATGTGCTGGTGAGGACTATCCTGGATCTTATAGAGGTGCCCGGCGCTTCTGAGGTTGTTGAATTTGTTCAGGGCAGAGTAAAACTTATCGGGTTGAACGTCTCAAAGTATTCTGCCCTTAGGGGGACTCCCCTAAGCTCTTTTCAAAATCTGAAGAGCAACTTCCTAGTAGGTGCGGTGGTAAGGGGTGGGCGGCTGTTCATCCCCAGGGGGCAGGACACCATCAGACAGGGGGACCTGGTGTATCTTGTCGCAAAGGCTGAGGAAGTTAGTAATGTCTTGGCCGATGTATTCAAGGTGAGCCAGGAGCCGGTGGCCAGGGTTCTCATTGTGGGGGCCGGCCAGGCAGGCACCGAACTGGCAAAGCTCCTTGAGAAGAAAAAGATCGCAGTCAAGCTCTTTGAAAAAAATCCCGAAAAGTGCAGCCGGCTTGCTGAGATGCTTGAGAAGACCGTTGTGATAAACGGAGATGGAACAGATCAGGAACTTCTGTTGGAGGAAAACATTGGAGAGATGGACCTGGTAGTGGCGCTCACCGAGGATGAAGAAAACAATGTATTCGTATCCCTGCTCGCAAAGGCCCTGGGCGCCAAGAGGACGATCACCCGCATCAGCAAGATAGGCTATTTGCCTATTGTCCTCACGCTTGGTATTGATCCGGTAGTGAACACCAGACTCTCTGCGGTAAGGGCGATACTCCAGAACATAAGGAAGGGTAGGGTCATTTCAGTTGCGCCTCTCAAAGGTGAGCATGCTGAAGCCATCGAGGCTGAGGCCCTTGAAACCTCAGATATAGTCAATGTGCCTCTTTCCAGGGTGGGGTTCCCAAAAGGAGCGATACTGGCAACCGTAGTCAGAGGTGAGGAAGTAATAATTCCTAAAGGGGATACAGTTGTTGTGCCGGGGGACAGACTGATAATGCTTGCGCTGAGAGATGCCCTTCCCAGGCTGGAAAAGCTCCTTACCGTCAAGCTGGAATATTTCTGATGCACTGGCTTGTCATACTGCGATTCATCGGGCTGTTGGCCGTTTTCATTGCTGCCGCCATGCTCCCGCCACTTGTAGTGTCTTTTATTTATGAGACAATGGATTTTTATGCGATCTTGATTTCCATTGCCGTAAGTCTAGGAGTGGGAGTCATGCTGACGGCCCTTACCGCAGGAGAAAAGGGGGCATCTATCAATCACAGGGATGGGGCTGCCATAGTCACATTCGGTTGGATGTGGGCGGGATTGATCGGGGTTATGCCTTACCTCCTTTACGGAGCTATGCCGAGTTTTGTTGACGCCTACTTTGAGTCAATATCGGGTTTTTCGACAACCGGGGCTTCAATAATAAGGGATGTGGAAGCACTTCCGGTGGGCATCCTGCTGTGGAGGAGCATGACGCAGTGGCTGGGAGGTATGGGCATCATAGTGCTTTCCATAGCGATACTTCCCTTCATAGGAGTCGGGGGGATGCAGCTTTATAGAGCAGAGACTCCAAGTCCTGTAGTGGATAAGCTCAAACCCAGAATATCGGAGACGGCAAGGGTCTTATGGAAGGTATATCTGCTTTTTACGCTGAGTGAGATAGTTCTTCTTGCATTTGGAGGAATGGACATACTTGATGCCGTCAATCACAGCCTATGCACAATTCCGACGGGAGGTTTTTCCACCAGGAATCTCAGCATTGCTTATTATGACAATGCCTACTTTGACAGTGTGATAATTTTCTTCATGCTTCTTGCGGGGATCAATTTTTCACTTCATTACAGGTTTCTGAAAGGGAATACAGGGGCATTTACCCGGGACCCGGAATGTAGAATCTACCTTATTGTTGTAGGGTGTCTTATCGGTTTGGTAGCATTAGACCTCTATGGAAGCGTCTTTGAGTCTTTCTGGCGATCCCTTAGAGCCGCCGCCTTTCAGGTGGCTTCAATAATTACCACAACAGGATTTGCCACTGAAGATTTCGACAGGTGGCCTTCACTTTCGAAACTGATCCTTCTCGGATGTATGTTTATCGGCGGCATGGCAGGATCTACCGGTGGTGGAATGAAGGTCATGAGAATAGTGCTTTTAGTGAAACACGCATTCCAGGAGCTTTTCAGAATAGCCCATCCACATGCCGTAAGCGCAGTCAAGCTGGGAGGAAAGCCTGTGCCGGGTGACGTAATGAGCAGTATCTGGGGTTTTTCAATACTCTATTTTCTTCTCTTTATTGTCTGCACGCTTGCAATGTGCATGGTCGGTCTTGACATGACAAGCGCGTTTTCATCGGTTGCGGCATCCATAGGGAATATCGGCCCGGGTCTGGGCCTAGTTGGCCCGACTCTGAATTACATGGATGTGCCGGCTCTGGGGAAATGGATACTTATTTTTTGTATGCTTGTGGGCAGGCTTGAGGTATATACGGTGTTGGTGCTGCTTACTCCCGAGTTTTGGAAGAAGTAGCGGGTGAAAGAGATACGTAAGAAAATAATCCCACGTAGCGTTCCATGTCTTTAAGCTGGAGTCGTTTTTTCCGGGCCTGGACTTCTGAAAGCCTTATGGAGGGATAAGGCCCGGGGGAAAAAAATTTGCGACAAGTATTGCGACATGGCTTAAGAGCGTTTTGAAAAACCACTGTCGTCAGGCTGTGATAAGGGCGGGTATGAGAAAGATGATGCCAATACTGGCGGACACTGACTCAGCAGACCATGGCCCATACAACGAGTTTCGCCAACGCCTTGTCGCTGCGGCGCACTTATAGGAAAAGCTATCGGAGAACAAATAAGAGCTTTAAAGGATTTCGAGAAGAGCCACATGTCAGATCTTGTTATTTCAGTATTCGGAACGGATAGACCGGGGATCGTCGCTTCTGTGTCAAAGGTCTTCTTTGATAGCGGGTGCGACGTGAGGGATGTCAGCCAGACAACTCTCCAAACTGAGTTTGCAGGCATATTTGTTGTGACACCGCCCGCGGGTCTCGATCCTGCCGATATCGAGGAGAGAATCAAAAAAGAAATTGTTTCCTTCGGTCTTGATGTTTTCGTAAAACCCATGGGACAACTCGAAGAGGTCACCCATCCCAAGGGTGGAGAACCCTTTGTGATTACGGCAATGGGCCCTGATCGTCTTGGTCTTGTGGCAGGCCTCACCCAGATAATAGCAGGATTCGGGGTAAACATTGTAAACCTCAAGGCCATATTCAGGGGAGGTAATGATCCCAGGCGAAACATCATGATCTACGAAGTGGACATACCATGCAATCTGGATCTGACCGACTTTCGAGACGCGCTTGCAAGGAGGGCTGTTGAGCTGAAACTTGATCTCAGCATTCAGCACAGAGATATATTTGAGGAAATAAACAGAATATAGCGGAGGAAAAGACTCCAGTAAATGCTAACGGAAAGAGAAATACTATCAACATTGGAAATGCTCAAAAGTGAGCATCTTGATGTCCGAACCGTGACTTTAGGGGTAAGCCTGCTTGACTGCTCCAGTCACGATGCGGACGTATTCAGAGGCCGCGTAAGAACAAAAATACTCACGCTTGCCGGGGGCTTGGTGAAGGTCTGCAATGAGGTGGGAGACAAATATGGTATCCCTGTGGTCAACAAGAGAATCTCAGTAAGCCCTGTAGCTGTTATCGGAGCCGGGTTTTCATCAAAGGAACTGGTAAAGACCGCCAGGTTGATGGATGAAGTTGCAGCAGATGCGGGCATTGACTTTATTGGAGGCTTCAGCGCCCTTGTTGAAAAGGGTCTTGCGAGGGGAGACCTGGCACTCATTGAAGCGATTCCTGAAGCGCTCTCGGAGACTAAGAGGGTATGCGCATCGGTAAACGTCGCTTCAACAAGGGCAGGGATCAACATGGACGCCGTTTACCTGATGGGTAAGACAATCAGGTCGGCTGCACTGGCTAGCGCTTCATCTGACGGCCTTGCCTGCGCTAAACTCTGTGTCTTTGCTAACATACCCCAGGATATCCCATTCATGGCGGGTGCGTATCTTGGTATAGGAGAGCCTGATGCAGTCATAAACGTGGGAGTGAGCGGTCCCGGTGTGGTCAAAAAAGCCATTGACAGAGCCAGGGCAGTCTCAAATGACCTTCATCTGGGAAGACTATCAGAGATTATCAAGAGGACCGCCTATAAGGTGACAAGGGTTGGAGAGCTTATAGGCAGAGAGGTAGCAGCCAGACTCGGGGTTCCCTTCGGAGTGGTGGATCTTTCTCTTGCCCCCACACCAAATGTGGGAGACAGCGTAGGCGAGATATTTCAGAGCCTGGGTCTGGGAAGTATCGGTGTTCCCGGTTCAACTGCTCTTCTCGCCATGCTCAATGACGCCGTTAAGAAAGGGGGGGCCTTTGCAAGCTCATATGTCGGGGGCCTAAGCGGCGCATTCATCCCTGTGAGCGAGGACCTCAATATCGCCGAGGCGGCCGAGAAGGGTTTCCTGAGTATTGAGAAGCTTGAGGCGCTCACCAGTGTTTGCTCTGTCGGTCTCGACATGGTTGCCATACCGGGAGACACGTCTGCTGAGACCATTTCCGCGATAATAGCAGATGAGATGGCCATAGGAGTTGTGAACAAGAAGACTACGGCGACCAGGCTCATCCCCGTGCCTGGTAAAAAGGCTGGTGAAAAGGCATTCTTTGGAGGTCTTCTCGGCGAGGCCACAATTATCGGCGTAAGAGATGGGCAGTCAAGTGATTTCGTAAGAATGGGGGGCAGGATACCCGCTCCCATCCAAAGCCTTGTAAACTGACACGGGAGGGGCCGAAGGCTCATTATTAATTCATTCATCTGAGACCTTTGCTTGAGTAAATGAATGACTGGCTTAGGGCATCTTCGGGATAATGAAAGCGGTAGCGGTTGTATTAGCGTAAGCTCAAAAATATGCTAAGAGCTTAAGACTTCCTGGGCAAGCAGAAAGGAGCGATTATCGAGCTGTTCATTTTGGCGGGAGCGGCGTGCAATCCCCTTTTTCATCGCAGTAAGGAACGGGCTTCAGATAGAGGCCCACCTTGCCGCTCTCCGATACCCTCCATAGCCTTCCAGTAACGGTATCAAGCATAAACTGATCCTTGGCGGATTCCGATATCTGCCCGAATACATACCTGCCTTCCTGAGTCGAAAGGGAAACCTGTGTCTTTGTCTGGGCGGTCGGCTGGGCTGGAAGGCCAAAAGGCTGTGAAAAGGCCGATGATGCTTGCAATACATAACAACAAGCGCAGGCAATCAAAAATGCCCATCGCGAGAGTAGGTAAATCATGGCTTCCTCCCTTAGAGTTATATGAAAATGCGCCTTCCCTTTATCCCTCCTCCATTGACGGGGAAGGGAGGGGCGGCGGTGATTTTCCTGCTTCGTTGTGCCCTATCCGGGCATGGCTGTTAGATGGCAACCAAGTGGTAAGTACGATCTTCATTTTACATTACATGTGATTGAATGTCACCAGCAAAGGTATCAGAACGGCTAGTGATAAAGCAAAACGTTATAGGCATGAAGTTATTACAGAACTATTGGCTTTACTTGCTCGTTGCTGATATAATAAATTCGATGTTGTTCGGCGTTCCGGGCTCTGCCCGGGAGTCCAAGGCATTTGGCAAAATATGGATAGTACGTGATACCGGCTTACGCGGGGGATAGCTTTGCGCAGATCAGGACATGCAGACCAGTAATCAGCTTCTGTAGGTGCGCCTTTAGGCGCAGGGCATACGGTTTCCGTGCGGCTGAAGCCGCACCTACCCCGGATTTTTTTAGTTCGTGTCCATCCGGAAATGGCTATTTTCACCGATTTCGGCGTTGGGCTCAAATTTTTATCCTCGAAATACGTCAATGTATTCCTGTGGTTAAAATTATCGCCCGCCTTGAACTCGACGAAACTATCTCATTTCCGGATGGACACTAGTTCATGCGTTATATTAATTTATTGAGATAATCTTATATTATAACGAAGAAGGCACGGCAGCCGCGAATCAGGGGGTTTGGTTCAAGAGTAAATGGCAAGCGCTAAGGATATTAAAGGATACGACGAGATGATGCCTGGCTGCGACCGAGTCAGGGTCATATTTTCTCTCTTGCAGGCATTCAAGGAGAAAATAAAGGAAGTCGCGTCAACACGAAGTGCGTCAACTGGTGAGATAGAACTTGTTCATATAGGTAACGGACTCAAGAAAGAGCTGTCAGTTATAAAGGCCGAAACTGCACTGCTTCTGAATGAAATTATCGGAAGACCAATAAAACCGATTGATGTTGAAAAGCACATTGGCCGCATTGAATATCTTGTAGCGGGCCTGGAAGAACTTGAGCCCTCTGTGGTCAAAAGATGGCAGGCGGGGCAGGTAGTTCCCGAACTTATAAAAAAACTTGACGAAACCGCCTTGGAGATAAGGCGGATTGAGGAGAGGATTAGGGGAGTCTCTGTCTCCTATGGGCCGCTTGAGTTCCTGGGTAGAATAGGCCGACGTTTTAAGGCGGTCTTGAAGTCGGTTTTCAGCCCTGCACTGCTTGTCACAAAGATCGTGGGATTTGTGGCGATATTGACTGTAATCGGTTTTATATATCTATGGTTTACCATGGACAAGGAAGAAGATGTTTCTCTGCGTATTACCGTATTGAGCGCCCAGATATCAGCCAGAGAGGAACTGATGAGTCGGCTTGATGAAGAGGCCACCCGCCTTGAAAAGACCATATACGATATGGAGGAAAAGGCTGCGGAGCGGTCCGAGAAACTTACCCTTGTTGAGTATCGTCTTAAGTTCCAGGAAATCAGAGAGGCACGCGAAAAGCTGGCCGTCGAGATATCCATGCTCGACAGAGATCTAAAGGAGAAGGAGGCAAGGCTCTCTCATATCCGCGACATGAACTTTTTTATGAGGCTTTTTCGCATCAGGCCTTGAAGATCAGGCAACCCAGACCGACTCCAGATAGGTGGCATCGAAGTCAATGACAACACCCGGGCGGTTCTTTCCGATATCCCAGGATACAAAATAGGCAAAGTCTTCAGGGCTGAAATTTTCATTATCCATGAGGGAGGAGCCTATAATCTGCTGAGTCCTGCTGATTGCCGCCTTGATCGTCCTGTCAATGGATAGCGCCTGATTTACGGCCTTGAGAGCCGGGGTGGTGTGGATCTGCTCCAGGGCTTCATCCCAGTGTATTGCAGGCACCTTCTGCCTCAGGATGTAAGCGTTCCCCCTGTCTCTTACGATAAGAAGCGGAGGATTTATCCTCACGGCGGTCGCTCCCGCCTTTAGACCGGTCATGGCCGGAGCAAGGCGCAGCAAGACCGCCCTTTTCCTTTCCATCTCAAGTACCTGCCTTGCCTGCATCCTTTCGAATATGAAATCTCTTCCATCTATGGAAATCTCTTTGAGCCTGGTCGGGTCAAATCCTATATCCATCAGGTCTCCTATGGTAATCCTGTATGTTCCAACCCTGTTATGCTGCTTGAGCCATGCAGTAAGGCTTGGGCGGCGGTAGTTCTGGAGACTTTCAATGAATCGAGCCGGGCTTTCTTGAAGCCCTTTCGGCAGGGCTGACCAGATGCACTGCTCCCCGCTCACGAGCACCTCTCCATTGGGAAGTTCCCTCGGGGCATAGGACTTCATGGGGAGACCTGCTATACCGGGAGAAAGCTCAATCTGTTCAACAGATTCGCCTCCGGTGTACCCCAGAAGATCTCCTATTCGTCTTCTGAAGGATATTAGTTTTGTCACGAAACGAGTAAACATGAAACGCATTATCGGAGGTGCTTCCCTCTTTGCTATCTGTTCTTTAAAATATATTAGGAGCGCATCATAGAGGTCTCTAAATTCCTTGATGGTGCGCCTGACCATGATCTCATTGTCGCGCATGTCTATTGCGGCACGCCTTCGCTTCAGGTGATGGATCAGTTTCACTACCGCTTCGCCGAGGTCCCTGTTTCTCAGTTTAGGAGGAACGTATATCATGTATCCGTTGGCCGTCTGCCCCTGCTGTGCTCCAATGACGGAATCCATGGGTTCCCATGCCTGTTTGAGATATATGTCGTAGGTGGGGTCCTCGGGTGGGATGATGTTGTCCAATATGCCTACTGCACCCTTTTCGGCCAGGAAATCACGGAAGTGCTCAATAATGCGGTTTCCCAGGCCTCTTTTTCTAAAGGGAGGAGCAACCTCGACATAGACGAGGTAGTAACAGGGGATGGGTTTGTTGAGATAGATCATGTTGAGTCTTCCGATGTTTTCGCCTGTCTCGGCATTTATCTCTATTACCCTGAAGCCGTTATGGGGTCCATCCGGTGTGAGGCGGTCTGTCTTGGCTCCCGAAACAGTATGTTTGACAAGGTCCCAGAGGTGGTCAAAGAGGTCTGCCATGGCCGGGCACTCTGATGCTCCCGCCTTCATACCCTCCTCAATGAGGCCTATCAGAGCAAGCCTGTCGTGTGTGGTCAGTTCAGAGCGTTGTTTTTCAAAACGGATGTCTTCATTCATATTTACCGCAGGCTTCATGGCGTTTTTAACCCTCTATTGTAATTAAGCAAAAAAAAAGCGGAGCGTGTGCTCCGCTTTAAACATGTCCCCGATGACGACACACGCTAGGCCATCCGGGACCTCCCGTAAAAATAAAAGTAAAGCCCTTTAATCGAATTAATTGTGCGTGTGCAGTGCATGTCTATACCTTTTTCTTAATTTTAACAATTTGTAACGGGCCGGGAAATATATGTCAATCCTTTTTTTCCATGTGGTCTTTGTCCGCCTGTGCAATGAACCACTCTATCTGTCTGCAGACTCCTCTTACTACTCTCACCTCCCTTGCCCGCAGGGGAAGCCTTGACAGGAAACGCCTTATGTTGAGCATCCAGTGCTCGGGATTTTGAGGATTCAAGAATCCTATCCGTCCCAAGACCTCCCCCAGGTGATCATACATTCCTTCAAGCTCGAATCTGTCCGCAAGCCGAGGAATCTCTCGTTCATCCTGAGGGCGGGATGCCATCATTATTTCGTAGCAGAATATGAGAACAGCGTGGGCAATATTAAGGGACCAGAATGACGCAGTCGGTATGGTTGCAATGGTATTGCAATAGCGCAGGTGTTCATTGGAAAGCCCCCTGTCTTCGGGCCCGAAAAGAATGGCGATGGAGTTCTGTCTGGAGATACCGATAAGCTCTGCGGCCAGAGACCTCGGATCCGTGAGGGCCGGTCTCTGACTTCCGGTTCGTGCAGTGGTGCCGATGACATACTGAAACGGCCCCAGGATTTCTTTTAGATCCTCATAAACCTTCATCTCTTCTATTATATCTATGGAGGTTCCGGTAGCGGTTTTTAAAACCCGGCTGAGATCGCAGTTCTTTGGTCTGACTAAGCTTAGATGCCTGAGCCCCGTATTGTTCATGGCCCTTGCTACAAAGCCGATATTTTCGGGGATGTGGGGTTCTACCAGGACAATGCTGATATTTTCCTTATTTACGCTATTTTCCATCGCGCAGCACCTTTATTACGTCTGCCATGAGCAGATCACTGTCAAAGGAAAAGGAGACAGTTCCCTTTTCAACAGAAAAGGAGTTGAGGCTGCAGTTATACTCATCGGCTACCTCCTCAAGGATTTGCCTGAATTTCAAAGCCTCTGGGTGAGCCGGACTATCAACAGACTCTTCAAACATGTCAACTTCAATTACTCCCATATTCGCCTTCCTCATTTATCGTGAAAATACACCCCCCCACCCCGACCCTCCCCCGCGCGGGGGGAGGGAAATCCTCGACCTTGTAGAGTCAAGGTCCGGAGGAGGATTTCCATTAGCGGGGGCGACAAAATTTTTCTGTCATGAGCGTTTGGTATGAAAATTATCCCCCGCCCTGCCATCCCCCCGCAGTGTATGAAGGATCCCTGCTTTTTATCTTGCAGGCTTTGCCTCACTCACTATATCATCCCAAGTTGCGCTGTGAAATCTTATTATTCAAGGCCTACAGATTGCCTGAAGATAAATGAGTTCTTCGGTAAACGGCTATTAGGGGTTTGTATGAAAATGCTCTTTCTTTTTGCCTCTTCCCCTTTACCGTAGAGACGTCGGGATGCAGCAGCATTATTCCCTACCCCTCGACAATGGGGTGGGGGTGATTTTCATGCTTCGTTGTGCCCTGCGATGGCATGTCGGTTAACTGGAGGAAAGAAGGAATTGTCACCAGGCTGTTTTCTAGCAGGGAGTTTTTTGTGGAGGAAAGTCTTTATGGCGCGTGTGCGAAAAGCATCATTCTGGTTGCGCTGGGCTTGTATTATTGCGATCGTTTTTTCTCTGTTGGGAAAAGTCTCTCTTGCGGGGCCGCCTCCAATAGCGGCTCCTGCCAAGAGTGGCGTCTCCTCAGTGGAATTTAAGGGAGGGAAACTTTCAGTATCGGCCGTTGATGCTGATCTGGCCTTGCTACTGAAGGAGGTAGCCAAGAAGTCAGGTATTCAGATAGTTCTCGGCGCTACTGACGATCGGAGGGTTACGGCCTCCTTCAAGGATTTATCACTTGAGAGGGGACTGCGGAAGATATTGAGGGGACAGAACTACTATCTTTTCTTTTCAGTGCCGAAAAAGGGCGATGCCGGCTCCGGTCTCCAGTGTGATGTCTCACGCGTTGTCTTACTGAACAAGGGTGGAAAACCACCGGGAAAAGAGGGGGCCCAGGGGCAAGCCTCAGTGACTGTTACGCGCGATGCCTCCTCTGTGGTAGGTGAAATTATCGGAGAACTTCTTAGCGATGATCCGAACGTCCAGGCACAGGGACTTGAAAGACTGGCGCGAAGCCTCGAGACAATAAGAAACATTGACCCGGAGATTATGGGTGCCTTGAGGCTTGTTATAGGAGAAGAAACAAGAAGCTCCGGGCTCGCCGGCCTGAGGGAGATTCTAAAGAAGGACGGAAGCAGAGGAGATGCCGTCCCTGCAAACTAGAAAATCAGTGCTGTTTCTAAGCTGTGTTGCCTTCGCATTAGTTTTTTGTGCGGTTCTTTCATGCAGAAGCTCCCCCATTGACGACTCAGATGTTAGATATTATACCTTCGAGGTCGTCAACTCATATCCCCATGATCCTGATGCATTTACCCAGGGGCTCGTATTTGAAGGCGGGTTCCTCTATGAAAGTACCGGCCTTTACGGAAGATCAACGGTCAGAAAGATTGATATTAAAACAGGGGTTGTGCTTGCTTCAAGAAATCTGGAGAAATCATATTTCGGAGAGGGGCTCGCCATTGCGGAAGACAGGATTTTTCAACTGACGTGGAAAGAAAAGACCTGCTTTGTATATGATAAAAACAGCATTATCTTGTTGAAGTCTTTTGCCTATCCCGGCCAAGGATGGGGCCTTGCCTATGATGGTAAGGACCTTGTAATGAGCGACGGGACAGGGGTCCTCAGATTCATGGACGCTCCGACATTTAAAGAAAAGAGACGCGTCGAGGTAGAAGATAGGGGGTCTCAGATTTCGTTACTTAATGAACTTGAGTATGTCGAGGGGGAGATATGGGCCAATATTTGGCAGAAGGATCAGATAGTCAGGATATCTCCCGGGACGGGGCGGGTAACTGGGTGGATTGACCTTAAAGGCTTAAGAGACATTGCGGACGCAAGAGATTCTGAGGCTGTGCTCAACGGTATCGCTTATGACGCGGCCGGAGGGCGGCTTTTTGTAACCGGCAAGAACTGGCCCAGGCTTTTTGAGATAAGAATAATAGAAACCAGATAGAGCTGGAGGACTCAATGGAAAATGCGCGATATGATGTTGTGATAATAGGTACCGGCCCTGCCGGGCTGCAGGCCGCGATACACGCTGCCAGGAAAAAGACCTCTGTCCTGGTTCTGGGAAGGGAGCGCAGAAGCAGTGTTTATGGGGCCCATATCGAGAACTACTGCTGCATAACCGGAGTTACCGGAGAGGAGCTTCTCAAACAGGGAAGAAACCAGGTGAAGGCCTCAGGCGGTGTCTTCATTGAAGAGGATGTAACAGAGATAAAGCCCCTGGAGCGAGGTTTCATGCTCCGTCTTGAAGGCGGGTCGGAGATCAGCGCTAAGGCGGTAATAATTGCCATGGGTATATTCCGCAAGAAACTCAAAGTGCGTGGGGAAAAGGAGTTTCTCGGAAGGGGAGTAAGCTATTGTGTTGACTGTGACGCAAACTTCTTTAAGGGCGAGCGCGTGGCTCTTGTCGGAGGAAAAAGCGCTGCGGTGAGCGGGGCCTTGACATTGCTTTTCTATGCCTCAGAGGTTCACCTTATCTACGATGAGCTTGATGTCTCGGAAGCCCTTGCCGGGCAGCTTTCAAACTCGGCCGTGATAGTGCATCCCCAAAAGAAGATCAAGGAAATAGCAGGAAAGGATGCGGTACAGGCACTGGTACTGGACGACGGGTCGCGCCTGGATGTCTCAGGGGTCTTTATCGAGCTGGGAGCAAAGGGCGCTATAGAACTTGCAGGAACCCTGGGGGTTGCACTTGATCCTGAAACCATGCAGTACATAGCTGTTAACCGTAACCAGGAGACAAACATACCAGGGATATATGCCGCGGGAGATATATGCGGTCCCCCCTGGCAGGTGGCGAAGTCCGTGGGAGAAGGCTGTGTGGCAGGCATAAAGGCGGCTGAATACGCTAAGAAGGGCTGATCAGATGCTATTTACTCGTAATTTATAGCTTGATTCGATACCTCGGATGATACCTGAAAGAGTTCTGTTTACGGGTGAGCCTATCCCCAGCGCTGTGGCCTCCCGCACTATAGCTCCGTTTATTGCATCCACCTCAGTCTTTCTCTCTCGCAGGACATCCTGGAGCATGGAGGCGATGTTGGTTGATGTAGCCCTGCATACCTCCAAGACCTTTTCCATAGGATCATCATAGGGTAGTTGAATGCCTTTGGCTCTCACCACTTCCATGGCTTCCTCGACCGCATCCCGCATTATGGGTCTCAGGGGCTGTGTTTCAGGGAGATCTCCGTTTGTAAGCCTTGTTATTGCGGCAAGGGCGTTGATGCCTACATTCACGAGGAGCTTTCCCCATATGAGTCCCTCAACTTTTTCAATGGTTCTTGCGCAAAACCCTGCCGAGTTTAGTGCTGTGGCTATATGCTCTATCTCTGCCTCTTTGCCTGGCAATAGTCCTATTATGGTCTCTCCTCGCCCCGCGTGTCTCACATGGCCTGTTCCAAGGAGAGTTCCACCCTCTGCGGTTATGCCGGCAGTAACTCTTTCTTTTCCAAATATATGCTGGAGCGTTTCGAGGTTTCCAAGCCCGTTCTGAAGCGTCAGGACGATACTGTCCGGCAAAGCCCATCTGGAGGCGTTGAGGGCTGCATCATTCGTCTGAGCCGACTTGACAAAAACGATTATCACCTCTGGGGAAAACGCGGTCCCTTCGGCAAAGGCAGGCACATTGACAGATGTGCTCCTGCCTCCATCTTCCACAATCACTCCCTGCCGACTTATCGTGGCAGCCCTTTGCTCCCGGTAATCAAGGAGTGCCACGTTATTACCGGCGTCCTTCAAGCGGGCTGCAAAGAGGCATCCCATGGCCCCGGGGCCCACTACCAAAATGTTCATAACACCCTCCGCCTAAATCTTTTCCGCCTCTTCGTCGCTCATTGAGAAGGTGTGCTCCGGCGCTGGAAATATCCCCTTTTCTACCTCCTCCCTGTACCTGCCTACGGCGGCTTTGATCTCAGGGGCGAGGTTTATGTATCTCTTGACAAATTTGGGAGTAAAGCGCTCAAAGAGCCCCAGGATATCGTGAACGACCAGCACCTGGCCGTCGCAGTCCTTGCCTGCTCCTATTCCTATGGTAGGTATGGAAATACTTCTTGTTATGAGGGCCGCCAGCTTGTCCGGGATACACTCCATTACAATCATAAAGGCGCCGGCCGCCTCCAGGTTCCTGGCTGATTGGAGGAGTTCCCGCGCGCTTTCCGCGTTCTTTCCCTGCACCTTAAAACCGCTTAATTGGGTCGCGGTCTGGGGGGTAAGACCGATGTGCCCGCAAACGGGGATGCCTGCTTCAACTATTGCCTTTACGGCAGGGCACATGGTGCTGCCTCCCTCCAGCTTTACTGCGTCACACCCCGCCTCCTTGATGAATCTGCCGGCGTTTGCGACTGCCTGTTCCACGCTGAGCTGATAGGACATAAAGGGCATATCGCCTATTACGAAACTATGACCGGCAGCCCTGCTTACCGCCTTGCAGTGATGGACCATCTCATCCATGGTAACCGGCACCGTGGAGCCGTATCCAAGCACCACCATGCCCAGGGAATCTCCCACAAGTATTGCGTCAATGCCTGCCTGATCTACAAGACTTGCCGTCGGGAAGTCGTAGGCGGTAAGCATGGAGATCTTGAGTCCTGATTCCTTCTTTTTCTGAAAATCGGCTATTGTAATCTTGCGTTGTTCCATCGGATGCTCCTTCCATGCGGCGCGGGCCGTTTGATTAAGGTCCTTCAGTCAGGCACTTGGAAATCAAGGATGGGCGCACCCTCAGTCCAAAGGGATCATGGTGGCTCTCATCAGGACCGGCTGTCGTCCCGGTCTATCCCGGAAAGATCCAGGCGGCGCCTCCTGAAGGTACATTTGGTTTACTGCTTGATCGTTCTTGAAATAGGCTGGAAGTGAACCCTGTGGATCCATCCCCCGCCAGCATACCTGGCTGGTAAGCCTATCAAACGGCCGTTTTTATGTCAAACAATTACACCTCTTTTCTGATCTGCCTCCGTTTCTTTCCACTTGCGCCTTGTTTTCGCAGTTGTATAATCTCAAGCCAACTTGGTAAAATAGAGAGTCCCTCGGGTATGGCGAGTCTTTCAGGAGGGGAAGGAATGAGACCATGGCACAGATAGACGCTTTTTTTAAGTTGATGCACGAGCAGGGGGCTTCGGACCTGCATCTTGTCTCAGGCCAGCAGCCGGTATTGAGGATCAGGGGCGATCTGGAGAGGGTGAAATATCCAAGGCTTGAAAACGACGCCCTTAAGGCTATGCTCTATGAGATAACAAGCGAGGAAAAGATAAAGGTATTCGAAGAAACAGGTGATCTTGATTTCGCCTATGAGATACCATCCCTTGCAAGATACAGGGCAAATTATTTCCAGCAGCGATGCGGGATAGGAGCTGTATTCCGCGAGATTCCCTCGAAGATAATGACCTGTGAGGAGCTGGGACTTCCTCCTGTAGTAAGAAGGCTTGCGTCGCTCCCGAGGGGACTTGTGCTTGTTACCGGCCCCACCGGAAGCGGAAAATCAACCACCCTTGCCGCAATAATCAATGAAGCGAACAGGACAAGAAAAGACCATATACTCACCATTGAAGACCCCATAGAGTTTGTTCACCAAAGCGACAAGGCGATTATAAATCACAGGGAGGTCGGCACTCATACCCGATCTTTTTCAACTGCCTTGAGGGGCGCCCTGCGCGAAGATCCCGACATCATCCTAGTAGGCGAAATGAGGGACCTCGAGACCATAAGCCTTGCGATAGAGGCCTCGGCTACCGGGCATCTGGTTTTCGGCACCCTTCATACTACCAGTGCCGCCAAGACGGTTGACAGGGTGATCGAAGTCTTTCCCGTGACCGAGCAGGAACAGATTAGAAACACGCTGGCCGACGGACTCAGGGCAGTTGTCTGCCAGGCGCTGTTCAAGCGTCTTGATGTGAAGGGCAGGGTCGCAGCCCTTGAGATAATGATAGCCACTCCCGCCGTCCGGAATCTTATCAGGGAAGGAAAGACATATCAGATCCCTTCAATGATCCAGACTGGAAGAAAATTCGGGATGCAGACCCTTGACGATGCCATAATGGATTATCTCCAGAAAAAGATCATTGATGCAACAGATGCCTATACAAAATCTGTTGAGAAATCAAAATTTCTTCCCTTTCTCAAAAATCCTCCGGCCGACTTTACGGAGGCCTGATTGTAATCTGAGTGAAAGGGTGTTGTGGGAGAGTAACGTTTTACAAAGATGCCCGGGGTCGTTTGGTATAATTTCAATAAATCGGGGGAATGGCTTTGCGCAGATAAGCACAGGCAGACCAGAAAACCGGTACTGTAGGTGCGCCTGATGGCGCACGGCGGACGCTTCCTGTGCGGCTGAAGCCGCACCTACCACGGATTTTTGAGATCATAATCTTTTTCAACAACGTGCTAAGAGGAGCTTAATAAAGTGCGCAGGATGGATTTCGACCGAATCCTTGAAAATCTGGTGAGAAGCCATGAGGAGGCTTCGGATATAAACATCACCGTGGGGAAACCCTTTCAGGTGGAGTCCTATGGCAGGCTGGTGCCGATTAGCCTTCACCCGCCCATTGAAAGTATAACCCCTTTTCAGGCCGAGCTTTTTGCCCTCAATATCCTGGGAGGCCAAAGGCGGCTGTTGAATGATTTGGTCGTACATGGCTCTTGCGACAGTTCATATCAGCTCGGCAGTATGGCGCGGTTCCGCGTAAACGTATTTTCTCAAAGAGGCTCTTTCTCGACCGTTATGCGCCGTTTGCCTACAAGGGTTCCGAGCATAGAGGAGCTGGAGCTCCCTGACGCATTCCACAAGATGGCCGCCGAGAAAAACGGTATCATTCTTGTTACAGGGGCAACAGGGTCGGGTAAGTCAACCTCCCTCGCGGCGGTCTTAAACGAGATCAATGGGAGGGATGCGGTGCATGTGGTTACCCTGGAAGACCCTGTTGAATTTGTTCATAAGCAAAACAAAGCCACCTTCAATCAGCGTGAACTGGGGACCGATTTTGACAGCTTCGCCTCCGGGATCCGTGCCGCCCTCAGACAGGCTCCGAAGATTATACTGGTGGGGGAGATGAGGGATAGAGAGACGGTTGAGATAGCGCTCTCAGCGGCAGAGACCGGGCATCTTGTCCTGAGCACCCTGCATACCGTGGATGCCGGGCTTACAGTAAACAGGATACTGGGCATGTTCAGCCTTGAGGAGGAAAGGCAGATAAGATTGAGGCTAGCAGATACCCTGCGATGGGTTGCCTGCCAGAGGCTTCTGCCCAATAAGACCGGGGGCAGGGTGGCAGCCTTCGAGATTATGGGGGCGAATCTGAGGGTAAAAGAGAGTATTCTTAACGGTGAGTCCGAGGGAAAGACTTTTTATGAGATCATCGAGGGGAGCCGTCCCTTTGGAATGATGACATTTGATCAGTCCATCTCGGGACTTTTTTCAAAGGAGATCATAAGCGAAGAGACGGCCATGAGGTACGCTTCCAAGAAGTCAGTGGTGGGTAGGGCTCTGGATCAGATAAAGTCGGCAAGGGGCCAGAAGACTACAAACATAGAAGGACTTGCATTGGATGACGATTATGGGAAGAGGGGCGAAATAAAGAGATAGAAGCAGGGAGGTTCATCAGCCTTTATCGGATGAACTCTGAAGTCTGAAACGCAAGGGGGATGTTTTTTGGAGTTAAGTAACAGCTTATCCTTACGAGATACGGTATGGAAATAGTATGCAAGAAATGCGGCGCGAAACTTGTTGTCCCGGATGACAGGATAACTAAAGGCTCCCAGGTGCAGGGTGAATGTCCTAGGTGCAAGACCAGAATTACCCTGGATACGGAAAGACCTGAGGAGCAAGCTCCTGAAGACTTTTTCTACCAAGAGGGAATAATGCTTGCGCTTATCCTCGAAAGCGCAAAAGAGAGTCTGCAGGCGATCGAAAAAAAAGTCGGTCAGATGGGATTTATGCCGATCTGCCCTTTGTCGGCCAAGGAGGCCATTTTCAGGCTTTGCTCGCACCAATTCGATCTGGTAGTACTCTCTGATGGGTTTGAAGGTGCTTCCCTTTCGCGCAGTAGTGTAGTGGAATATCTTAATTCTCTGCCCATGAGATCCAGGAGGCGAATGGTTGTCGCGTATATCGCCGACGCTTTCAAGACCGGCGATGCCATGGAAGCCTACTGCCTGAGCGCCGACTTGGTAGTGAAGAGAAGCGATCTGGAGAAACTGGAAGGTATACTAACCCATTGTTTGGCAGAGAAGAAAAGGAACTACGCCGCCTTCTTCGATTCAATGGCGGAGGGTGGAAGGGAACTATGAAAGGGCCTGTTGAAAGAGAGAGGCAGTATTACAGAATAAGGGTTCAGAACTGCGTCCTCACCATCATGGATGTAAGAAAGATACTCTGTGATCGTTACGGAAGCAGGGATTTTATGAGGGGCTTTGAAAGACTTGAGGCTGAGGCTGCAAATCTGGATATGGCAAATGTGTCTGAAGGTGACATCCTGCTTGTTGAACAGGCAACCAACGCACTGCTGAGCGAACTTGGCAAGATATTTGAGGCGGGAAAAGCAGGGCCTCTTTACATGCGTCCTTTGAATTAGGCCCGGAATGTCTCTCTATGTTCAAGACCTTGCGGAGTGTTTTTCTCAGGTCACCCCGGAGGGGTCAACAGAGCAATCGAGTATCATGGCACCTTTCTGAGTTTTAAGCGAAGTCTCCCAGACAGGTCTCAGCGATTCTATTGATCTGGTATCGCCAAGGGCCCAGACACACCCGCCGGCCCCGGCCCCTGCAAATCTTGCCCCACACCCGGCGGCCGCTGCCTCATCAATGAGTCGCTCGGTAAATGGAATTAGGGCTCCAGGAGTTACCCGCCTCCTCAAGAGCATCTCTTTTGCGAGTGCGGCGCCAGCCTCATGCCATAGCCCTTCTCTTAACGCCCGAGCAAGCTCATGCACCACAGCGTTTATTTCCATCCAGCTCTCTCTTTTTTTCCCCTTTAGAAAGTCAGTGACCCAACCCCTGTTGATGCTCCCTGATACGTGTTTGATGCCGCTATAGGCTGTCAGGATATGTCTGCCTAGTTCCCTTTGCCCGCTTCGGTCCAGGAGTGTCCTTCTTTCGGCCAATCCACCCGGTTCGCCGAAACGCCATATCCACTGATTTACGCCGCCATATACGGCGGCGGCATGATCCTGGGCCCCGCAAAAACCTCCGGCAACAGAGTCCTCTATCTGGAAGGCGAGATGGAGTATGCCTTTCCGGCTTAGGGCTTTTTCTCCGACTGCCTTCTTGAGTTTCGAAAGAGCCTTGACCGCCGCAACAAGGGCGGTGCTTGAGCCGCCAAGCGATGCCTGCGTAGGCACTTGAGTGTCTATTATCATCCGGAGGCCGTGGAATCCGAAATAAGAAACCGCAGCAAACATTATTCCCATCGGCGAATCAAACGGAACATCCTCGATACGGTGTGTCTCTTCCTTTTCAAATCCGGCGGAGCTTATCTTTATCCATCCGTCGTCGAAAGGCAGGAGTCTCATTCTTGTCCTGAGGCTGAGGGCGATGTTGACCGTTGTGGGATAAATCGTTCTGTGCGTAAGAGCAAAAGCCCTTATATCAAATGTTCCGCCGGCATCAATTCTGCAAGGCGCCGAGGCGGAAAGAGGATTTGCCTCAAGCAGAGTTCTTACGGATATGAGGCCTGCCCGGCCTATTCCTTTCAATGTATCATCCTCTTGCGGCTCATGAAGAAGAGCCCGGCTATGGTCTTGCCGTCAATAATCCTTCCGTCCTCCACCATCTTTAAGACTTCCTGAACCTTTATTTCGTGGACGGATAGCATCTCATCTCTGTCCAAATGCTGTTTTGCGGGTGAAAGCTCGGAAGCAAGAAATATCCGTATCTTCTCGTCGGAGTAACCGGGTACAGGGACTATCTCTCCTATTTTTTCCATCTTCCCGGCCGAAAAGCCTGTCTCTTCCTCAAGTTCCCTGTGGGCGCAGGCCAGGGGTTCTTCGGCCTTATTGAGCGTTCCGGCAGGTATCTCCCAGATATAGCCTGCTGCGGCCCTTCGGAACTGCTTTATCAAGAGTATTGTGTCATTATCCTTAAGGGGAACTATGGCCGCAGCTCCAGGATGTCTTATAATGTCAAGGTCAACCGTGTTTCCGTTTTCAAGAGCAAGACGCTCTCTTTCCAGTCTGAATACCCTGCCCAGGTGGATCAGGGTCGTACTCTCAACTTTAGTCCCCATAATATCTCCTTTGTCGAAGCCGGGTCTGGAAACCCTAAGTTATTGATGGATTGTGCGGCCGGGATAGAGCTTCTTCAGCGATCGGACGGTTTCCGCATCTGTGCTGGGGCAGAATATATGATAATTATGACTTGCGGTCAAACGGTTCATCCGTACCCTGGCCCGAGTAACACGTCTCAGTTTCCATTCCCTTTTGCGGGAGGAGATCAGGCTTGTGGGGGGATATTTTCAAGGTAAACGCTCATGACAGCAATATTTTGTCGCCCCCGCTAATGAAAATCCTCCTGCGGCTCTTCACTTTGCGAGGTCGACGATTTCCCTCCCCCCGCGCGGGGGAGGGTCGGGGTGGGGGGTGTATTTTCACGGTAAATCAAGGTGCCTTTTTTCAATAGGGGTCTTGTCGAGTTCCCTCCAGTTTTCAGGCGCGAGCCTCAACGGCCTTCCCGCTGAGGTGGCTAGGCCCTCACTGCGCCTTGAAAGAAATTTTCCCCGCACTCTTTGCTGCATCTCGATATTGAAGCCGGCACTTTGCTCCCTGCTCCTTACAACAACCGCCTCCATGTTACCGACAGTCTCAAAGGAAACAGGAGAGCCTGATTTTACTGAGATGTCATTTATCTCTATGGCCCTCCAGTCGTTGGTCTTTAGATCGCTTCGAATCTGTCTTATTGAGAAATTTCTTGCTCCGGCAAGGGTTTCGATCTGGACAGACTGAGAACTTGTCCCCAGATCACCTACTCTTATTGAGTCTTTGACGTATTCATTTGATCTTGCCTCAAGCCGTATAAGGTTACCTGCGGCCCCTATGGTCGCCCTGTATGAGTTTCCGGTTATCTCAAAGGTGAGTCCGTCCACTTTGCCGACCGTCCTTTTCAGGAAGTATAGCTCGCCCGGAGCTCCTCCCGTAATGAAGTCACTTGACGGCCAAAGCCATTTGACGGCCCCCTTGAGCCTCTTTGCGGGATCTGTCTCAAGCCCGAGTGAGGGGCCTCCGGACTTGTAGAGCCGCTTTCCCTGATCGTCGGATATCTGCACAACCGCAGCTCCGGGGCCGGTTACAAAAGCGGTCTGTAAGGCGTCAAATACCATGTCAAGTGCAAGGGGATGGCGGGACTTGGGAAGTATTACCGACATGGGTATGGCGAAGCACCAGGCGCCTCCTCCGGGAGAGCTTGAATATGTCCTTGTAGGGCTCTGCACATAAACCCAGTCTTGCGGGCCGTTAACGGTCATGAAGTTGGCTCCGGTGTCATAGTGGGAAGGATTGTCATCGTATGGGAGGTTGGGATCCCATATAAAAATTCTCTTTGGGTATCCTCCTGAAGGCCCGTCCAATACCCTGTAAGGTATTACGGTATGAGCCGCTTCCCCGAAAACACTATTGGCTATTGAAAGCACAGGATAGTCTCCTCTTGCAAGGGAGTCCCTTATTGTAAAGAAGGCCGCCTCCGCGTTATTTAGATGGCCCGCGTCAACCACGTCTATGAAATTTTCTATGCCCGAAGCGCTGAATTGCCTGGCCTGGAGCATGTTGATCGCCCTGTGCAGGTCTTCCCTGTCCGGTGAAACTGTGCCTGTATAAAAAGCGGCGGGAGAGCAGAACCCCAGGTAACCGCCGTACTTGAAAAGGGCAAGAGCAAGGAGCGACATGCCGCCGCAGTTTCCGTTAGCCCCGCAGTTTTTGAATATCTCGTAGAAGGCGCAGTCAAGAGGCGCCTCGATGCAGTCCTGTGTTGGGTTTATACCGAGATAGGTCTCACGGAAAAGATACCATGACAGATCACAAGAGCCGATGCAGTTAGTCCCCTGTTCTCCCCAGTTGGTGAAATACCAACCGTCTGTTCTCGGATCAAATACCTGCCCCCAGGCTGAAGGACAAATAGAAATAAGCAAGATAAGTGCCGCCAGTTTATTCAATATTCCCATCTTCTAGCCCCCATTTTGTCCTGATTATGACTTATACCCCCATGCCCGGTAGAGGCAAAGAAACATGAAAATTTCTTCATTTTCTATATTCCCCCGCCCGGCTCGCAAATTCCCGGGAACCCCCTGATGAGCCTTATCAAATAATGTTGTCAGTATCGGTAGAGCGCAGGCGCGGAGGGCTCGGAGAGATGCCCCCTTGTGTCCATGGTCTGGACCCTGTAGTAGTGATCCATGCCACGGAGGGCGGTTGTGTCGGTAAATTCATTTCCTTTGACCACCGGGCTTATCTGCCTGAATGAACCCGAGGCCGAAGGGCCCCTGAAAACAATGAATCCCTCCCAGGAGGCCGGATCAAAGGCCGGTGTCCATTTGACCACTAGCCCGCAGCCTTCCGACGGCTGCGGTCCCGGGGCGAGCAAGACCGGAGTCGGGGGGATGTCCCTTGTGTAGGTAAAGGTGCTTAAGGCTGGTATCTTCGAGATATCAGACTTCTCGCTTTCGTTACCCAGCCAGTCGAGGGCCGAGACTCTGTACCAATAGATATTTCCGGGTTCTATCCCCTTGTCCTCAAAAGAGGCAAGAACTGCGGTGGGATTAGCCTCAGCAGGTATGTCTTCGCATCTTGGGCTAAGACCCTCCCACCTGGATAAGGAAACGGTTCCATCCGTCAAGACGCTTGCGACAAAAGAAGGTGAAGCGTCCTTGTTTTCAGAACGGTACACATGAAATGCCTTTAGATCCTGTAGAGGCGATGCCAGCCATTCGATGATTACGGAGTTGCTCCTGGCCTTCATCGCTGAGATAACAGGAACGGGCGGGGCCTCTTCCTCCAGGAGTTTCTGGCAGACATATTCGCCGATGTCGGGACAACCGCCGGAAAGCCTTCCGGGATACACGTTTCTTGCCGTATCAAAGGCCCTTATCCAGTAGGCGTAACATACGGATGAGCCGGCGGTAACTGAGTAATCGTCGAAAAAGATTTGTCCCGTATCAGCCATCCTCTTTTTCGCCTCAGAGAGCAGCAGTTCACCGACCAGCGAAAAATCACAGGGTTCATTATAAGCTTCTTTCTGGGTCTTGGACTCAGGTCTGTAAGGCATTCCCATGTCGCAGAGCCCCACGTAGATTTGATAACCTCCCAGGTCTTTTTCAGTGTTTTCATCCCAGAATATGCGGTTGTGATCTGCGTATCCTTTAGACCCTTTCATCGTTGTTGGCCCTGGAGGGGTTGTGTCAGGTATCCTCCCAGCCAAAACCGCTGAAGGGGCGCTAATGTTACCGCTTGTGTCCACGCACTGGAGCCTGTAATAAAAATCCTTTTCGCCGAAGGCCGGCACCAGCAGAGGGTCTGTATCCGTCCAGGAAAGGGTTATTGTATTCGTATCAGATGGGTCTGCTGAAACGCCCTTGACAAAGAGGGATGATGAAGGCGCAAGCGCTGCTATTTCCTCCAGGTAATCAAGTTTGTCTGATCTGTAGATGTTGTATGTAGTTATGGCATCAAGCTCCCTGTGGCCCAGGGCATCGAGTACCACCTTTCTCCAGGATACTGAGATGCCTAGAGGATAGGATGAAGCGTCAACCTTCAAGTCGCTCGGCGCACGCGGAGCGGTCTTGTCAAGCGGCCTTGCCGATACGGGTGAATGACTCCATGGTCCCTGCCTTCCAAGGATATCCACGGATGCTACCTTATAGTAGTATTTTATGTTATTGCGAGGCCCGTTTACAAATACGGTGACCCCGGCTGAGCTTGTAACTTCATGGGCAACTGGGGCGCCTTCCTCATCCCACCTCTGGAAGTCCACAAAGCCCGGCTTAGGCCTTGAAAGAGGACCTCCTTCCAGGTCCTTGTCAATATCAAAGACGACGGGCTCCTGGTTTATTTGTAAATAGGTGCCTGAAGCCGATGTTGATCTTCCGACGATAAAACCGGAGGCGGCATCTCTTCTGTTCCATAGCACAAGCACCTTTGTGTCTCCAGGCAGGGCGGTTATTCCTTCAGGTGGATCAGGCAATACGAAATATCCGGCCTTTACCTTGACCTTAGCTGCTGTAAGGCTCTCAGAGCCTTTCTCATTCAATTTCCTGAGCTGATAGACGTATGTCTTTCCGGCAGTAACATCTTTATCCAAAAATGCGGTGCCCCTGGCGAGGCGTATCTTGAGATTTGCTGCGGCCATAATGTCAAGGATGGCCTCTTCCTGTGACGTGAGTCCACTATTGAATGCCTCGCAGCTTAAGGCTGCCTTGGCGCCGAGCCGCTCTTTTGCTCTGAGAGAGGAGAAGGCATCCGATATCATCTTCCACTCGGCTGAGTTCTCAGGGATAATAGCCTTCAGTTGGTCGCATGTCCTTGCGGCTGTGATGGGGGTTTTCCCGTTTATTGGGACTGAAGGAAAACCCGGGGTGGGTTCCTCTCTTCTGTAAACGTTATAGCCTGGCGCGTCTTCAGCTCTTGTCCAGAATAGCACGACATAGGTTTTTCCTGATCCGTCAGTACCTGCGGATACGGCGTACATATCCCGCTGTGCCTCGACGTTGTTGAGCCTTGAGGGCTTTTCATCCGGCCTTTTTCCGATATCCGGAGGAGCCGCGGCGGAGATACCAACCACGGGAAAGGCGAATGAAAAAAACGCAATCAGGCCGGTTAAAAGTAATTTAGGGAATCTCATCAGCTTTAACCCCCCCTGAGGATTCAGAAAATTTACAAGAATCCCTTTCCCTAATTAATGTAGAAACCCCCGGGCCCAAGCCCGGCTGTAACATCCACAGAGGCGCAGATCACCCAGAGGACGCATCCCTCCAGGCCGAAGGTGCCCTCAAAGGTAATCGGCACCGGCCCTCCCATGGCGAGGTTGCACCATCCGGATGCCGACACGAGCCCCCCAAGTATCTCGCCATGGACGCATACACCTGCGCTTCCAAGCACATAGGGAAGTCCTATGATTGCAAGATCGGGCCAGGCAGAGGAAAGCCCGGGCGGCGCCACGGAAAAGGCTCCCAGACCCGCGTAAAGCTCAATGCCGCCTCCGAAGATGTACCAGTTTACGGCAAAAGAGACCTGCCCGTATCCGTAGATGCCCGTCAGGGTATCCGGGAGCTGGGCCTGGGAGACCCCGAAGCGGCCTGTGGTAGTCTGAAGTACCCACGCCTTTGCCTTGGGCACATTGTGTCCCACGAACATGCCCCCTTCAAGTCCCGCTCCGCCTGTCCAACCCGCAACCGTAACTGCCAGACGGCCCTGGAGGAACTGTGTGACCATATCCGCATACCAGCTCACCTGGCCTTCTCCTTCAAGTCCGCCTAAGACGGAGTTGCAGTTGATCCTCGCTGTGACGTCCCCTTCAGCCGATTTCCGGCTGAAGTCCTTTTTAAGGAAAACAGTTCCGGAAAGATCTACCGCAGCCCCCGCCACTGAAAAGAGCATGTCTCCGGAGGCGTAAAAACTGCAGGAATTAGGAGTAACCGAGGTGATTACCTCCACTACCTGCCCGGTCTTGGGAGCCAGTATCCCGGTCCCCGTGCCTACGGCCTTCTCCAGATATCCCCCCAGGACCAGGCGCTGAAGCGTTGGGCCCATAATCCTGATGCAGCCGTTTATATGGCTCAAGCCTCCCAGACGCGCGTAAAGGCCCATATCCACATCATGAGTGCTCGTGGAGGTCATGCATATATCAATTGATTCGTCTCTTATCTCGATGGTTGCATCCAGGTCATCCGAATGGACAAAGGAAACCGATGCAGCCCCTGTTCCGGTAAGGCCGTTCTGAATCTTGATGTTGTAATCCATGTCCGCGTCAGGGAAATCAAGCGTTGAAAGGCGCTCTCCCGTTAAGTCGTCCCAGTTTCCGTGGAGATGCAGGTTCGTGGGAGAAGCCTTGGGCATGCCGGTCTTCGGTATCGTTACGCTGCGGCCGAAATATGGCTTTCCGCTCTCGACATCATACCTTGCATCCCTGATATTGACGAAAGCGCTTCCAAAGAAGTTGATGTAGATGGAGCCGCAAGTTGCAAAATATCCGTCGGTAGCGCCTGGTGTGTATTTGGAAAGGGCCAGCGCGGAGGGCGAGAACTTAATTTTATCGAAGCGCTGGCCGTAGGAGTTATTGTCGAGAAAAAGCTCTCCCAGGTTCCCGTCGGCAAGCATCTCTCCCCAGGTGAGCCGGAAGGGCTTTTCAAAATGCCTTGTTTCGCTTATGCCGGCTGCGGTAAAGATGATCCTTCCTGTTCTGGCGCTCATAACGCCGGCTTTGGCGGGATCTCCGGTAGGGACAAGAAATAGCTTCCAGTATCCGAGCGTGACCCCTGCCGAAGGTAGCACTATGTTGCCTCCAGCAAGATCGGCGGTTGAGGTACACTTCATGTCTGAAAAAGCGAGTCCTGTTATTTCGCTCGGTGCCTTTAGATTAATCAGCCCGGTAATCTCAGAGTCATAGACCGCGCTTGATGCGAACTTGAATCCAGCCCCCTTCTCCTTATTGGCGATTCCGATTCTTGCGTCAAACGAATCTCCCCCGACATAGCCGGCCCGGGATTTGTTTCCGAGGGGTTCGGGGGCATTCCAGTTTTGAGGTCTTGCGCGAATATCTCCGTCAACACCCCTGCCTCCTATTCTAATCCAGCCTTCAACGTGTCTTAAGGTTATCGGATTTCCGGTTGGCCGGTCGCCGCTGAATATGACAAGATCATCCATGTGAATGCTTCCGACTACGATCCCGGTGATAGCCCGGGTTTCCATTTCGGAAAGCATGATGGAAGGTGTTGATGAGGGATGCCATTCAAGAAATGCGGCGCCGTCATCGGGACTGAAGGTTGGTAGAGGCTCAGCCGGTGCATAGAGATAACCGGTAGTTGCGGTTAAGTTCCAGACTTCGATTTCACTTCCAGGGTGTGTCAACTCCCCCCATGAGATTTTATTGGGAGGGTCGAAGACAACCTCACCTGAAAGGCCCATGCCGTGCTTTATGACAAGAGATGTGAAAGGTATCATCTCAATAAATAGGGGGAAAGGTCAACGGGGTAGGAGCGCAGGGGTACGGCAACCTTCAACCGAGCGAAGGGCGATAATGGCCGAGGCGGGA
>Ga0210022_1000463_pt1 | contig 30082 bp, 27 predicted proteins | sample CryGeymeta201520_FD_183984 | JGI IMG/M metagenome (GOLD analysis project Ga0210022, IMG submission 183984) | Groundwater microbial communities from Crystal Geyser aquifers in Utah, USA - Crystal Geyser metaG 2015-20 (SPAdes) (version 2) | ecosystem: Environmental > Aquatic > Deep subsurface >... | reverse complement strand
TTGATGTCAAAGACCAGGAACATATCCTTATTGCTCATTCTCCGTCTCAGTTTGTCAAGGAAATCATCGACGTTCTGTCAAATAAATTGCTCTACAAAAAAATCCAAAAAAATGCCTATTTTTTAGTCAAAGAAAAATATCAATGGAGAACAATTGCCCAAACGCTGGAGTCGGTTTATAAAAATTTATAAATAATATGGTAATAGGAGTCGACGGTAATGAAGCTAATGTCAAAGAACGGGTCGGTGTTTCTGTCTATACTTATAATCTTTTAAGATTTTTTAAAAAGAAAGCTAATCGACAAATTCAATTTAGAATATACTTAAAAAACACTCCTGAGGATCTGCCTGAACAAACAGAGTATTTTAAATACCGGGTTATTGCTGGAAACTTTCTTTGGTCACAAATCTTTCTGCCTCTCAAGTTATATCAAGAAAAAGACGTTGATGTCTTTTTTTCGCCGGCTCACTATCTTCCTCGTTTTTGTCCAGTACCAACAGTGGTAACAATTCATGATCTTTCCTATCTATATTTTCCAGAAGATTTTTTGAAAAAAGATCTTTATCAATTAAAAAACTGGACTCGATATTCTGTCAATAAAGCGACAAAAATAATTGCGGTTTCAAAAACTACCAAAAAGGATATTATAAAAAATTACAGAGTTAATGAAGAAAAAGTAAGTGTAATTTATAACGGCGGCCCACGCTGTCATCCTGAGCCCTTCGACTTCGCTCAGGGTAAACTGGGAGTCGAAGGATCTCAAAACAAGTTAAGGACTCTGAAACCTTATATTCTTTACGTAGGAACAATTCAGCCGAGAAAGAATTTATCTGTATTAATAGAGGCTTTTAATAAATTTATAACGATAAATAAAGATTTTAAGCTTATTATTGTTGGAAAAAAAGGCTGGTTGTATGAAGATATTTTTCAGAAAGTAAAAGAAATGACGCTTGGAAAAAAAGTTGTTTTTACCGATCATGTTTCCGACCAACAATTAGTTTGGTTTTATAAAAACGCCTTCTGTTTAGTTTTGCCTTCCCTGTATGAAGGATTCGGACTACCCGTTCTTGAAGCAATGAATTTTAACTGCCCAACTATTATTTCCTATTCGTCCAGCCTACCCGAGGTTGGTGGCGAAGCATCTTTATACTTTGATCCGAAGAACTCTCTTGAACTGGTGGAAAAACTTAAAGCACTTAAAGATAATAATCAACTACGCGATGAATTAATCAATAAAGGCAAAAAAAGAATCAATGAATTCTCTTGGGAAAAATGCGGCGAGCAAACTCTTGAAGTTATAAAACAAGCAACTGTAAAATGACAAACCATCCTCTTCAATCCGTTTCTTGGGAACAAGCAAGAAAAAAAATGGGCATTGAAACCCTAAGAATAGTTGATGGAAAAAATACTTTTCAATTGACTTTCCACAAAATCCCTTATATCGATTATAAAATTGGCTATCTTCCAAGATCAGCAATGCCAGCAAAAAAAATTCTAAACCAGCTTTATGAGTACGGAAAGAGAAACAAAGTTATTTTCATAAAAATAGAACCCTATTCCCCCGCTGTCATCCCGAGCGAAGCGACCGAAGGGAGCGAAGTCGAGGGATCTAAAAAAGAGATTTCTCGACTCGCTTCGCTCGCTCGAAATGACAAAAGAATCATAAAGTCTCCTCATCCTCTTTTCCCCACCTGGACCCAAATCCTTGACTTAACTAAGTCTGAAGAAGAACTTTTAAAAAATATGCATCCTAAAACACGCTACAACATCCGCTTAGCGGAAAAAAAAGGGGTTGTTGTCAAAGAAATGTCAAATGAAAAAGGCTTTAAGATTTTTTCTCAGCTTTATTTTGACACTTGTAAACGACAAAAATACTTTGGTCACACTCCGCGTTATCACCAGATTGTCTGGAATAGTTTGAAAAACAATATTTCTCACATTTTAATTGCTTCCTATAATGACATTCCTCTAGCAGCTTATGAACTTTGGTATCTTGACGGAATTATTTATTATGTTTACGGAGGAACTTCGGAACAATACCGAAATCTAATGGCTTCGAATTTACTAATGTGGGAAACAATTCAGCTGGGAAAAAAACTCGGAGCAAAAAAATTAGACATGTGGGGTTCGCTTCCTCCAAATTATGATCCAACTCACTCCTGGTCCGGCTTCACCCGCTTCAAAGAAGGGTATGGAACAATTTTTGTGGAATTTATAGGAAGTTATGATTTGGTGATTAATCCTCTACTTTACAAACTTTATAACTTTATCTATTATCTGCGCAATCTTTAAGAGCTTTGAGAATGCCCTCCTTAGTCACCCTAAGGGTGACTAGTCAAAATGGTGAAGTATTATAAGTATTTCTTAAACCAACTAACGCTTTCTTCGACTGCTTCTTTCTCAAAACCAGCATAGTCATGATCGGTCGGAAAGATCCAAATTCTTTTTGGTTCTTTGACAGAGTTAACAATCTTACAAGCATTATCAAGAGTTACTTTTTGATCTCGAGAGGTGCCTAAAATAAGAATAGTGTCAAGATTTTTAAGATTATTTTTAATTTTTTTATCTAATCCTCTAAAACTTTTATACCAGTTTTTGTTAAATTCAAACGGCCCCTTATATTTACCTGTTCCAGGTAATTTTTTCCCCTGTTTTTCTAATTCAAATTCCTTGTTGATTATCTGTTTAAATTTAAAAGTTTCTTTTTCGAAAGCAATTTCGGCTGAAAGAGACACTCTGGCCTTTATATTTATCTTTTTTTCCAATAAGCAGACCAAGGTTCCACCTGTAGACCTTCCCCATAGACCCAATCTGTTTCTATCTACTCCTGGATTATTAATAATAAATTTAACTGCGTCTTTAGCATTTTGTTCTAAGATATCGACTGTTTTATCTCTTAATTCTCCAAGACTTTCTCCTGAACCATAAAAATCAAATCTAAAAACTAAAAAACCAGCCTCAGTTAATGCTTCAGCTGTTTCATTAATTAAAGGACAGCTTTTCCGAGAATTTGTTAAGCCGTGAAATAAAATAACCGTTGGTAGCTTGCTCTTAAAATAATTGGGAGAATCTATTTCTCCAACTAATTCGTATCCTGCTGATTTGAATTTTATTTTTTCTATCTTCATAGTAGTTTATTTAAGGGAAATTTTATTTCCAATTACTGTTAGTGTGTAGTCACTTTTTCTAGATTTAAAATCAGGTAATTTATCTGTTTCAAGGACTCGTGAAATCTCTTTTGGAGTAAAGTAAACAACATCGTCTAATCTTAGATTAAGTCTCTTTGCTATTTCGGTTAATAATTTTTTGGCTGAAATCATAGCTCGAACAATATATTCTCCTCTGGCTGTTCGTAAGAAAATATATTCTTGAAGAATTTTACCACTGTTAATTAAATTCTTATCAAGCTCTGATCTTCCAACAAAAGCCTTATAATCTTTTTTACTGTTAGCTGTTTTCTTGTTTATTTCTTTTAACTCTTCAAATGGATTTCCTTTCGATAATTCTTTAACAAAATCAATATAATATTTTAGATTATAAGGTTCAGCTAAATAGGTCCAGCCAACTTTTACAGCACCAAGCCAGTAAAATTTGTTATAAGTTTCCTTGATTTTTCGATTTATCTCAAAAGTTAGACCATGTTTATTGTATTCTGCGGCGATTTTAAGCAGTGTTTCGTATTCTGTTCTTGAAGCGCTCTTTTTTTGAAAAGTTGTCAAGATGAAAAAGTAGTTATTATAGTCCTCTTCGTTTAAATTGGGATATATTTTTTCTAATCGTTTTTTTATTTCGTCTGACAAAATTTTTTCAATTGTAAAGGTAACCCAAGTCGTTGACGCAAATTTCTCAAGAGCAATATTATATCTTTCAAAAGCGACTCTAAGCTTATTTTTATCTGCTGTTTTGACTTTCTTAGTAATCTGATCTGTCAGTTTAACTAGTTCTTTACCTTGTTTGTGTATTTTTTTTGAAAGCTTTTCAAAAAAATTTGGTTCTTTTTCATAGGCTTGTTTTAAAACAACATATTCCTGTTTCATTTCCTTTACATCAAGGTAATACCACCAATTTTCGTGTTTAATATTCTGCGGTTTAAATTTAATTCCTAGCATTTCATCGTAATATCTTCTTCCCGCAACAATCTGATAAACAATGAGAGTCTCTGCTTTTCTTTCTATTAATTTATACCATTTTATTTTATTAACCATATTTATTCTTGGATTTTTTCAATAATACCTTTGTTGGCATCGACTTTAACTAAATCTCCTTCCTTAAAAATCTTCGTAGCATTACCCGTCCCAACAATACAAGGAACACCTAATTCACGCGAGATAATCGCCGCATGACAAGTAATCCCGCCTTCATCAGTCACAATCGCTGACGCTTTTTTCATCGCCATTATATAATCTGGACTTGTCATGGTTGTCACTAAAATATCACCTTTTTTAACTTTAACAACTTCTTCTTTTGAAAGAACTATTTTTACTTTCCCCTGAGCTTTCCCTAAACAAGCTGCTCTGCCTTTGACGACTAATAACCATTGTTTATTTTTCATATAACGATATTTTAGCATTGACTTGATTTTTTAGCATTTATTTGCTAAAATATTCTCAAATATGACTAAGAAAACGAAAAATGAGGCTAAAAAAAACGCTTATCTTTTGCCAAAACTTGTTAATCTTGGACTGTCCAAACAAGAAGCACAAATCTATCTCGTCTTATTAGAAGAAGGGCCACAAACCGCTAAAAATATTAGTAAATCAATCAATATTTACTCCCCGACCGTTTATCGAACGGCACGAAAACTTGAAAAACGAAATTTGATTGCGATTTTAAAAACCTCTCCGCGAACATTTCAGGCACTTTCTCCCCAGTTGTCAATCCCCTCTTATGTTAAGGAGAAATCAATTTCTTTAGAAAAAAACGCTGATGAAATAACTAAAATTATGAGTCAAAAGATTTTTGCTTCTTCTTCAACTAATGTGAATCTTATTTTTGGAATAAATGAATTATTTACAGAAAGCATTAAACTAATTAATGAAATAAAAAAAGAGTTATTGATCATCTCTATCGGTGAACCGATCATCGAAGATTTACTTCTTTCCATTAATCAAGCCTGTCAAAGAGGGGTAAAAATCCTGATGATTGTTCATAAAAATGACAAAGAAAACAAACAAATATTAGAAAACTTTAAAAAAAACGGTTTCGAAATTCGTCACTATCCAGATTGGGGATTTCATTTGAATATTTATGATTCAAAAAAATCGATTATCACAGTAAATAATCCTCAAAATACTAAAGAAAGAGTTTCTATGGAAATTTTTAGTCTGGGTCTATCCAAAGCCTTACGAGATTATTTCTATTCTGTTTGGGAGAAAGCAACACCTGTTTAGTTTTTAGATTTTTCTTTAAGAGCTACCTTCAAAACCTCATCCATGTGTTCGACGTAGATGAATTTTAGAGCTTTGAGAACATAGTTAGGAATATCTTCTAAATCTTTTTTGTTGTCTTTGGGAAGAATGACGGTTTTTATTCCGGCTCGGTGGGCGGCGATGACTTTTTCCTTAACGCCACCGATTTCTAAGGCTCGGCCGCGTAAAGTTATCTCGCCGGTCATGGCCACGGTTCTTTTCACAGGATTTTTTGTCAGAGCCGATACCATCGCCGTCGTAATGGCAATACCAGCTGATGGTCCATCTTTGGGAACTGCTCCTTCTGGCACATGAACATGAATATCAATTTTATGGAAAAAATCTTCTTTAAGTCCAAACTTTTTATAGCGGGCACGGATATAGGACAAAGCTGCCTGACAAGATTCTTTCATCACCTCGCCCAGATGTCCGGTCAGAGTCAAACTTCCCTTGCCCGGCATCACCGCCACCTCAATAAACAAAACGTCTCCGCCAGCCTGCGTCCAAGCTAAACCAGTAGATATTCCTATCGTATCTTTTTCCTCAATCATCTGCGAAGAGTATTTAAAAGGTCCAAGATAGCGATGAAGTTCGGAAACGCCAACTGTTTTTTCCCGGCTTTTCTTTTCCACAATCTCTCGAGCGATTTTTCTAAAAATAGTGGCAATCTGTCTTTCCAATTCTCGAACTCCTGCCTCTCTTGTATAACGTCTAATAATGATTTTTAGACCATTTTCCGTCAGATTAGCTTCTTTACCGGTCAAGCTATGTGCCTCAAGCTGTTTTTTTATTAAGTGTTTCTCGGCAATTTGAAACTTTTCATCTTCGGTGTAGCCAGGAAAATGAATCACCTCAAGCCTATCCAATAAAGCATCAGGAACGGTGTCTAAGATATTAGCCGTTGTGATAAAAAAAACATCAGAGAGATCAAAGTCTAACTCAAGATAGTGATCGGAAAAAGCATGGTTTTGCTCGGGATCCAAAGCTTCCAAAAGAGCGGCTGAAGGATCACCCCGATAGTCACGGCCAACCTTATCGATCTCGTCAAGCATAAACACCGGGTTTCGTGTCCCAGCCTGTTTTACTCCTTGGATAATCCTTCCCGGCATTGATCCAACATAGGTTCGGCGATGGCCGCGAATCTCCGCCTCATCACGGATTCCGCCCAAAGACATTTTGACAAACTTTCTGCCTAGTGCCCGGGCAATTGACCTTCCCAATGAAGTTTTACCAACTCCTGGCGGTCCGACAAAACATAAAATCGTCGGTTGATAACCTTTTGGCTTCTCTTTCTTTCTCCTAAGTTCCATCACCGCTAAATACTCTAAAATTCTCTCCTTAATTTTTTTTAGACCATAATGATCATCTTCTAAGATTTTCTCCGCCCCTTTGATGTCAATATTATTAGGGGAAACGACTGACCAGGGAAGCTCCACCAACCAGTCAAGATAGTTTCTGATATAGGAAGTTTCCGGGTTAAACTGTGACATCTGGCGAAGTCGTTTTAATTCTTTCTCAGCTTTTTCTTCAACTAGTTTTGGCATCTGGGCTTTTTTTATCTTTTCTTTATATTCTAGAATGTCTCTATCCTCTCCTTTTTCTCCCAACTCTTCTTCAATTGTTTTCATTTTCTCTCGCAAAATCGACTCTCTCATTCCTCGTTCAAACTTCTTTTGTGTTTTTGACGAAAGACTAAACTCTATTTCCAATACCTTAATTTCTTTATTCATATAGTCGACTTCTTTTTTCAGTCTTTCTTTGACATTATTTTCCTCTAAAAGCTGTTGTCTTTCTTCTGGTTTTAGATCTAAAACAACCGCTATCTGGTTGGAAAAATCAAGTGAGCTGGCAGTATTGAGAATGTTCATCAAGAAAACAAAGTCAACCGTCTTACCTAAGTTGATGGCTCTCTTTATCTGCGAGGAAAGATAGCGAACCATGGCTTTGCTTTCTTCATCATCGACGTTTTCTTCCTTTATTTCCTCGGCTTTAGCCTCATACCAATCAATCTCACGGGTAAAGGAAAGAATTTTCATTTTTTTCTCGCCTTTTACCAAAGCGTTTATCTCGCCTTTATCGCCTTGGGCAGTTTTTTCGATTCTCCCTAGCACTCCTACTTGATAAAGGTCTTCTTTTTTTGGACTGTCTAAAGAAGAATTTTTTTGCATCAAAAGAATGATTTTCTTATCTTTTTTTAAAGCTTCATTAATAGCATTAACGCTTTTGGGGCGGCCAAAAACCAAGACGTTCTCGGTGCTGGGAAAGACGATGCCGTCGCGGACTGCGGAAACAGGATAAATGAATTGTTCTGACGCTCTAATTAAAAATGCCATGCTTATTAGCAGTCTGACATATTAATTGCTAACTGTCAAGACCGTTTTTTATAGGTTATACCTATAGTATTATTAGACGGTTCTAATCGCCTAAATAGATGAATTTGTTCAAATTATTAAATAAAATCTTTCACTATTTTTTCAAAATCTCTAAATCTTTCTTTTTCCACCAATGGTTTTTCTTTTATCTGCGGAAGACTTTCCGTGTAAGTCGGTTTTTTAACCTGATAGATCACTCCTAAAGGAAATTTTTCCTCTAAAAGTTCTAAACTTTTGTTTAAGGCGCTGCGAAAATCATCTTTTTGGTAATTTTTTTCCAGTTTATAGCTCCTCTGTAAGTAATATTGATAGGTATTGACTTTATTAAAGGTGACGCATGGCTGGAGAATATTAATTAGAGAAAAACCTCGATGCTCAATCCCAGCTTTGATAATAGTCGCCATCTGAACTGCGTCAGCGGCAAAAGCTTGGGCAATAAAGGTGGCTCCTGATGTTAAAGCTAACACTAAAGGATTGACTGGCACTTCAATAATCCCAGCTGGCGTTGATTTTGATTGATAGCCTTTTTGAGCCGTCGGCGCTACCTGACCAGTAGTTAATCCATAGACGCGGTTATCGTGAACAATTACCGTGATATCATGGTTCCCGCGGCAAGCGTGAAGTAGATGGTTGCCGCCTTCACCATAACAGTCGCCGTCGCCAACCACACAGATAACCGGCAGTTTATGATTGGCTAACTTTATGCCAATGGCGTTGGGTATGGCTCGACCGTGAAGAGAGTGAATTGTATAAGCGTTTAGAAAATCATTCATGTTGCCGGAGCAACCAATACCAAAAACAACAGCGATATCTGATGGCGTTAATCCCAGTTGGACTAACGTTTGCTTTATCGCCATTCCAATTCCCCAGTTGCCACAGCCCGAACACCAGGTAGGCTTGTAACCGGTAAAATCTTGAATTGTGCTCATATTATTGTTTAGAAACCCGTTAACCAGTTAACGGGTTAACGAGTTAACGTGTTTGACAACTTCTTCTGCTGTTATCGGTCTACCATCATATTTTAATATTCTTTCCTTAATCTCAACTCCTGTTTCTTGTTGTAATAGCTTTCCAAACTGTCCCCAAGAATTGCTTTCCACTAAAATATATCTTTTTTTCTTTTGGAAAAACGGTCTAACCTTTTCTTTGTCTAAGGGATAAACATGGGTAAAATGAATCAAAGCGGTATTTCCCAGTTGTTTCTGCGCCTCAAGAACCGCTCCTTTTCCAGAACCCCAACTGACAAAGACTGTCTTTGCCTTTTCTAAATCTCCATAGACTTTTGGCAAGGAAAAATCTTCTTTCAAATAAGTGAGCCATTTTCTATTTCTTTTCTCCACCTGGTTTTTCCTCGGCTCTGCCTCTTCAGTCGTATGTCCATCCTCCAGATGTTCATAAGAATTCGCTTGATAAAAATACTCCGGCGTTCCCGGAATTAATCTCGGCGAAATTCCATCTTTAGTGATTTTGTATCTTAAGAAGTTTTTACTTTTGACATTTGGATTTTGAACTTGATTTGTCATTTGTAATTTGTCATTTGTCATTTCTTTTAAAAATTTTCCCCTCTTAACTTTATAACTCTTAATAAAATCATCAATAAACTTCTTACTTATACTCTCATGGCTTTCTGACAGAAGCATATCGCTTAAAACTATAACCGGTAGCTGATAAATATCTGCCAAATTAAAAGCTTTTCCGGTAAGTTCGACCATCTCTTCAACATCGCCTGGCGCCAAAACGATTTTCGGAAACTCACCATGACCAGCATAAACAGCAAACAAAAGATCACCCTGCTCTGTCCAGGTCGGCATACCGGTCGCCGGACCAGGCCTTTGCGCTAAAAAGATTACTAAGGGCGTCTCTGTTATTCCTGATAAACTGACTGCCTCGACCATCAAGGCAAACCCTCCGCCAGAAGTACCTACTGCCGAGCGAACACCAGTAAAAGAAGTGCCTAAAGCGGTGTTAATCACTGAGATTTCGTCTTCAGCATGACGAACAACGATGCCTGTTTTTTTCTGCCAAGCAGCCAAAGTGGTGAGAACCGAGGAAGACGGTGTCATCGGGTAGCTGCAGAAAAACCGGCAGTCAGCAATAACTGAAGCTAAAGAAAAAGCATCGTTGCCTGTCATCACTAACTTACTCTCTAAAGATTTTTTTATCAGTAAAGGCCTTATTTGCTGCGGATATTTTTTTTTCACATAATCATAACCTGTCTGAGCAAACTGTTTATTAAAGTTAACTACTTCTTCCCCTTTTCTTCCAAACTGCTCTACAATTATCTTCAATAACTCATCAACTTTTCCTCCCAAAACTGCTAAAGAAGCACCGAGAGCGATCGTGTTTTTCATGATAACCGGCCCATGAAGATCAAGAAGAATTTTTTCCAAAGGTATGCTGATTTTTTTATATTTTTTTCCTTTAATCTTAAACTCATCCTCATCAAAAATAACCAAACTATTGATAGTCAATCGCTGCTGGTGTTTTTTAAAAGTCTCTTCATTAAGACAGACTAAGACATCAATTTCCTTTTTTAGATGATGGATTTTTTCTGCAGAAACTCTGACCTCATAAGCATTATGGCCGCCGCGAATTAATGATGGATATTCAATCGTATCAAAAATATAATAGCCGAGCCTACTGGCAATCTTGGAAAAAACCAAACCAGTCGTCATTATTCCAAACCCAGCCTCTCCGCCAATTTTCCAAGTAAAATCAATCATAAAAAATCCTAAATTATAAATCTCAAATCACAAATAAATTCTAAATATCAAATTACAAATTCCAAATCGTTTAGAATTTAGAGTTTACTATTTGAAATTTATTTGGAACTTGGAATTTAGAATTTGGAATTTTACTTCGGAAATACTCTGTTTCCCTTCTCGTCTTCAATAAAAATCGCCGCTACTGGACAAGCTTTAGTTCCTTCAATGATATTCTCAATTGTATCTTCATCAGCTGTTTCCAAGATAACTGCTTTAGCTTCAGAGTCTAGAGCAAAGGCTTTGGGAGAAACGGCGATGCAGGTAGCCGCACCGATACAGAGATTTCTATCTACCCAGATTTTATAACTTTTTACTTTAACCGGTCCGGAAGGATTTTTTGCGTCTTTGACCTTCTGATTATCCATAAAAAAATAATAATTAGTAACTAGTTAAATGATAGCTTTATTTTTTTACTTTCGCAACTGCCAATGACGGTAACGCTCGTCAATACTCTTTTTTTCTTTCTCAACATGTTCGTGTTTCTTTTTTAACTCAGGAGGAATTTTTCGTTTATGTTTCTTTAAATATTGAAATAAAGCTTCGGACAAAGCATCAATGGCTAAGATCGAACAGTGAATTTTAATCGGCGGCAGACCTTTAAGAGTCTTAACAATATTATTTTTACTAATCTTTAACGCTTCCTCAATTGTTTTTCCTTTAACTAGGTCGGTAACAACACTGCTGGTGGCAATAGCAGCGGCACAACCATAGGTACGGAACTTTACATCGCTAATTATCTCTTTATTTTTTGACTCTCTGATCTTAAGATACAAAGACATAATATCGCCGCAGATGATATTACCCGCTTCACCATAACCATCAGGACTTTTAATCTCGCCAAAATTATGAGGATGACGAAAATGCTCAATCGTCTCCTCGGTGTAAAAAGTATTACTCATAGGAAAAAATAGAAATTTTTCTAATTTTTTTTACCGTATTAATAATTTGTTTAATAGCATAATTAATATCTGTCTTTTTGGTAAATCGGCCAAGACTGATTCTTAAGGAACCATGAGCTTCTTGCGGTTTTAAGCCGATAGCTAATAAAACATGGCTGGGAACAAGAGTTTTTGACGAACAGGCTGAGCCGGTAGAGACCATCACTCCCTGACTATCAAGTTCCAAAACTAATGACTCACCTTCGGCGCCGAAAAATGACATATTAATGTTATTGGATAATCTTTTTATTGGATGACCATTAAGTCTGGTTTTTTTAATACTTTTTCTTAATTTGTTAATCAGATAGTCTCTCATTTTTGACAGTTTTTTATTTTCTTTTTTTCCTTCTTTTTTCAAAATCTCAGTGGCTTTGGCAAAACCAACAATCCCAGGAACATTGACCGTTGACGAACGAAGTTTATTCTCATGGCCGCCGCCGTGCAAAATCGGCTCAATTAAAACGCCTTTTTTCACATACAAAATTCCTACTCCCTTCGGCCCATAAACTTTGTGAGAGGAAGCAGTCAAAAGATCAATGTTCATTTTATTAACATCAATCTCAATCTTGCCATAACTTTGTGAGGCATCGGTATGAAAATAAACATTTTTTTCCTGACAGATTTTTCCAATGGCCTCAATATCTTGCATTGTTCCAATCTCATTATTACCATGAATCACCGAAACCAGTAAAGTATTTTTTTTGATTAGTTTTTTAAGCTCACTCAAATCGACAAAACCGTCTCTGTCAACCGAAAGATAGTCAATCTCAAATCCTTGACTCTTTAACCAATGGCTGCTTTCTAAAACACAGTCGTGTTCAATCCGTGAAACAATTAAATGATTTTTCTTTTTAAAACGGTTGGCAAAGGCTAGTCCCTTAAGAGCTAGATTATTGCTTTCCGTAGCTGAACTGGTAAAAATTATCTCTTCCGGATTTTTCGCGCCAATAAAATCAGCAATGATTTTTCGGCTTTTTTCCACTACCTCTGCCTGTTCGCGGCCAAACTGATGAAGAGACATGGTGTTGCCGAATTTTTGGGAAAAATAAGGAAGCATGGCTTTGACGACCCGGGGATCTACCGGTGTTGTTGCCGCATAGTCAAGATAAATTTTTTTCATAATAGATCCATCAATCTCGTTTTTTTGAGTTGATTAGTTATTGTCTTTCTTAACTTATTGCTAGAGTCTTTATGTTGGCAGATGCTTTCATACCGACATTGATAAGCGGCATCTCCGCATCCATATAAGGAAAAATCGTCTTTGAAAATCTTTAAATAATTGTAAAGGGAGATTTTTTTAATCTTTTTTCCGATTTGATAACCGCCACCTTTTCCTTCATGACTAATTAATAAATCGGCTTTGACTAACTGGGCGGCAATCCGCGCTAAAAATCTCTGAGGAAGTTTCGTCTCTTTGATTAAATCAGAAAGTTTGACTATCGTCTTTTTTTTATAAATATAAGAGAGCAAAATAATTCCGTAATCAGATTGTTTGGTAATCGTTAACATATACTTATTTAGTAATAGTTTAGCAGACAAAAAATAATTGTCAATAGTTAAACTAGTGGCATTCGGGGAATTCTATCTAGTTTTTCAATATCTTTGACAAATATTTTTCTTTCCGCTTTATAAGAAGCAACAACGCCAATCATAACTGCGTTATCACCGGTAAGGTATTTAAAAGATGGGGGCATAACTTCACCCTGATATTTTTTTACCAACTCCCTCATCTTTTTTCGTAAATATAAATTAGCGCTTACTCCTCCGACTACAATTAAACGTTTAATCAAAGTTTGCTTAATCGTTTTTTCAGTTTTTTTAATGATGGTGTCAAAAACCGCTTCTTGAAACGAACTCGCTAATTGCCCTAAGGACACCGCGGCGGTGGAGATATTATAGGCTTGTGGTCTTTTTTTTAAGAAATAATAAAACGATGTTTTTAATCCGGAAAAGGAAAAGTTTAGATCATTAGACTTTAACATCGGCCGGGGAAAATGATGGAAGTCTTCGTTATTGACTTCTTTAGCCAATCTCTCAATTACCGGTCCGCCCGGATAACCAAGGCCTAAAAGTTTGGCCGCTTTATCCAATGCCTCTCCAGCCGCATCATCAATCGTCTCGCCGATTACTTCGTACTTCAAATGGTCTTTAAAAATTACCAGACTGGTATGGCCGCCGGAAACAATTAAAACTAGGTAAGGAAAGTTAAAGCCATGCTTTGGATTACCTTGACTATTTTGGACAAAGGCAGAATAGATATGACCTTCAAGATGATTAACGCTTATTAGTTTTTTATGATATTGTTTCGCTAGTTCTTTAGCTTTTTTAATCCCCACTTCCAAAGCCACTGCCAAACCAGGTCCTTGGGTTACAGCTATATAATCTATTCCTTTCATTGAAAATTTTTTTAACACTTCTTCAACAACGAAGTCTATTTTCTCCTCATGCGCCCGTTTCGCCAACGACGGCACCACGCCTCCCCATTTCTTATGAATCAGGACTTGCGAATAGATAACGTTAGACAAAACTTTTCGACCATCAGTGATGGCAACCGAGGTCTCATCGCAACTAGTATCGATGGATAAAATTATCATAAAATTCTAAGCACTAAATAACAAATCACAAATAAATTATAAATCTCAAATTCTAAATAGTTTAGAGCTTTTGATTTAGTATTTGGAATTTATTTGGAACTTGGGATTTAGAATTTAGGATTTAATTTTAATTTCTCTTTTCTTCTCGTTAACATACTTCATCTTCACATATATAATTTTTCCCTTGCTTTTAAGTAAATTAATAATCTCTCCTGCCTTTTCTCCCCACTCAAACGCCAAAATATTCCCTGGTTTTAATAATTTTTCTATTCTTAAATGCTTGAATTCTTCTTTTTCTTCAATCTGATATAGATCAAAATGATAAAAATTGCCATACTCATAATAAATGACAAAGGTTGGTGAAACAATGTTTTTTATTCCTAGATGCTTTCCTATTCCTTTAACAAAAATAGTTTTGCCGACGCCTAGTTCGCCTTCGATAATAATAACAAGAGGTTTTCCTCTCCGTATGTCATTCCAAAATATTTTTTTAGCGATTTCCTGAGTTTCTTCTGGAGATTTTGATAAAAAGGACTGAGATTTTAAAAAATTAACATCGCCTCGTCTTAAGATTTTCACCTCTGGTTCTGTCAGATCAATAACTGTTGACGGCTTGTTTCTCGGTAATTCTCCAGCATCAACTATTAAGTCAATCAATTTTTTTTTACTGTTAGGCAAATCATTTAATAATGATTCAATTGAATAATGAGGTGACCGACTTGCTATGTTAGCTGAAGTGGCAGTGATTGGTTTATTAAATTTTTTAACTAAGACTTCGATGTATCGATACATCGGAATTCTTATTCCTAAGGTTCCTTTTTCTGATTCTAAAAGCGGACAAACTTTGTGTTTTGATTTTAAAATAGCTGTAAACGGACCAGGCAAAATTTCTTTTAATGTTTTTAGCTGTTTTTCATTTATTTTGACTAAATTTTTCATCATCTTAAAATCAGAAACGAAAACCGAAATCGCTTTGCCAGCAGGACGATTTTTAAATTCTATTAATTTCCTAACCGCTTTTTCACTTGTTACATCTACCAACACACCATAAACTGTGTCTGATGGAAAAATTACTAAGCCTCCGCTTCTTAAAACTTTTAAGGTTATTTTAAGGATTTTTGTGGTATTATTTTTTGTTAATTTAAGTTTTATCATTGAAAATTCAATGAAAATTGAAAACTGAAAATTGAAAATTAATGATATTTTATCAAAAATTCTGCTAAAATTAGGTTTATGGCTAATAATAAGAATGGCTTAAAAATGAAAAAGTTTGAATTTAAAATCGATTTAAAAACTATTTTTATCTCCCTTTTTATCTTTCTTTTTCTTTACCAGGTTTATAAGTCGGTGAAAACAGAGGTTAAACAAGCACTACCGGAAAAATCAATCACCTCAGTTATCCAAGAAGCAAAAAATGATCAAATCAAACAGATTGATGTGATTGGTAATAAATTAATTGTTTATTATAAAAACAGTAAACTTGCTCTTTCTTATAAAGAACCAGAAGAAAGCTTAAAAAAAACTCTTCAGGATGATGGGGTAAAGACTGAAAACATCCAAATCAATGTAAAAGATGCCGAGACTTCGTCTGGACTAATGAATTTTCTAGGTAATATTCTGCCAACGATTTTAATGGTCGCTTTTTTTATCTTTCTTTTTCGTCAGGCTAAAGGTGCCCAGGACTCGGTCTTTTCTTTTGGCCAGTCGCGGGCAAAAAGATTTATTAAAAGCATGACGAAAACCACCTTTTCTGACGTGGCCGGCGTTGATGAAGCAAAAAAAGAACTGGAAGAAGTAGTTGATTTTTTAAAACATCCTGGCAAATATAAAAAATTAGGCGCTCGCACTCCTAAAGGCGTTCTTCTTGTTGGTCCTTCTGGCTGTGGAAAAACTCTTTTGGCAAAAGCGGTTGCTGGTGAAGCCAACGTACCTTTTTTCTCAATCGCCGGCAGTGAATTTATGGAAATGCTCGTTGGCATTGGCGCTGCCCGAGTCCGCGATCTTTTTGATAATGCGAAAAAAAACGCTCCCTCAATTATTTTTATCGACGAAATTGACGCCATTGGCCGCGCCAGATCAATCGGTATGATGCCCGCTCATGACGAACGAGAACAGACTTTAAATCAGATTTTGGTGGAAATGGATGGTTTTGCTCGTACTGAACAGGTCGTCGTCGTTGCTGCCACCAATCGCGGTGATCTCTTAGATACGGCACTTCTTCGGCCAGGTCGGTTTGATCGAAGGATTATCGTTGACTACCCTGATGTTGAAGGAAGAAAAGCGATCGCTAAAATTCATGCCAAGGGTAAACCATTTGCTAAAGAGGTTGATTGGGACAAAGTCGCTAAAAGAACGGTTGGTTTTTCTGGGGCTGACCTGGAAAATATGCTTAATGAGGCGGCTATCTATGCTGCTCGTCAAGAAAAAACTGCTATTAATATGGAAGACATAGAAGAGGCGGCCACCAAAGTCAAGCTTGGTCCGGAAAAAAAGAGAATACAGTCTGATTACGATAAAAAGCTTACCGCCTATCATGAGGCCGGTCATGCGATTATGTCTCATTTTCTTCCTTTTACTGATCCAGTCCATCGTATCTCCATTGTTTCCCGAGGAATGGCTTTGGGTTTTACTTTAATTCCACCTGCCAAAGATAAACTTCATGAGACTAAAACTCATCTTTTGGAACAAATTTCTGTGATGATGGCTGGGCGAGCCGCTGAAGAAGTAATTTTCAACGAGGTGACTACCGGCGCCGCCAATGATTTTGACCAAGCTACTCAAGTTGCCAAAGCGATGGTGGTTGAATACGGAATGAGCGATCTAGGACCGATTAATTACGGCCCAACCATTGATGTCACCGAATGGGGAAAGAGTTATTTTGAACAAAATTCAATCTCTCAAGAAATGATGGCAAAGATTGATAAGGAAATAAAAAAAATTATTGACCTATCTTATGCTCGAGCGTTGGATGTCATTAAAGAAAAAAAGCCTTTGCTTGATAAAGTGGCTACCGCGCTTTTGAAAAAAGAAAGTCTCGACCAGGAAGAGTTTGAGAAAATTGTTGGTAAGAAACCCGTTAACCCGTTAACAGAATAATCAATGAACACTCTCTTATTAATTGATGGCAATCCCATCATGCACCGCGCTTTTCATGCTCTTCCCTCTTTTAAGGCGGATGATGGTACGCCAACCAATGTTCTTTACGGATTTTTTTCTATCGTTCATAAACTAATTACTGATTTTCATCCTGATTATCTTACCTGTTGTTTTGATACACCGCTGCCAACCTTTAGAAATAAGCTTTTTAAAGCGTATCAAGCGCAACGGCCAAAAGTGGAAGATGATTTTATCGTTCAAATTCCTCTGGTAAAAGAAGCGCTTGATAAAGCTGGAATCTCCCATCTGGAAAAAGATGGCTTTGAGGCTGATGATCTGATTGGCACGGTTACAAAAATTTTTTCCCAAAATGATATTCGCGTTTTGATTGTCACCGGTGATAAAGATCTATTACAACTTGTCAATGATAAAGTTTTTATCGCCTCTCCTCAATTAGGATTGTCACATATTAAAGTTTTCGATAGTATTGAAGTAGAAAGAAAGCTGGGCATAAAACCTAAACAAGTCCCTGATTTTAAAGCTTTAGCTGGTGATCCTTCGGATAACTATCCAGGCGCTCGCGGCATTGGTCCAAAAACTGCTGCTTCGCTTTTAACTCAATATCAATCTTTAGATAATATCTATAAAAATATCAACTTTATTAGTTCAGAAAAAATTAAAAAAGCTTTGACTGAAAGTAAAGATGATGTGTTTCTTTCTCAAAAGCTAGCGACCGTGGTCACCAATGTTCAGATCACTCCTAATATTGAAGAGATGAAGTTTAAAAAATTCAAATCAGAGTTAAAAGACTTTTTATTAAAATATCAAATCCATTCTTTAGCCAAAAGAATCTTTGAAAAAACTAATAAAAAAAGCCTGCCTGCCGGTAGGCAGGAAGATAAATCTAAAGAAAATCAGATGGGGTTGTTTTAATTTGCTATAATTTCTTCATGTGTGGAATTTTCGCTGTTGTTAATGATAAAACTAATCATGCGGCTCAAACTGTCCTTGCTGGTCTTAAAAAATTAGAATATCGTGGTTATGATTCCTGGGGAATTGCCATCAAGCCAACTTCCCTCACCCCCGGTGTGCAAAAACTACAGGTTGAAAAACATATTGGTAAAATTGGCGAGGCAAAAACTAATTTACCTGAAGGAACTATTGCCATCGGACACACCCGCTGGGCCACCCATGGTGGCGTCACCGACGAAAACGCCCATCCCCATCTTGACTGTTCAGGAAAATTAGCGGTCATTCACAACGGCATTGTCGAAAACTATCTTGAGTTTAAGGAAGAATTGATAAAAAAAGATCATCAATTTTCTTCGGAAACCGATACTGAAGTCATCGCCCACTTGATTGAGGAAAAAGTCAAACACCAAAATCTGGTTTCGGCAGTGTTTAAAACTTTTAATGACCTTGTTGGCAGCAACGCTATTGGCGTCATTGACTTTGAATCAGAAATAATTATTGCCGCCAGAAATGGCTCACCACTCGTTATTGGTGTTGATGAAATCAATCATCAATATTTCCTAGGCAGTGATGTTCCAGCTTTCCTAAAATACACTAATAAAGTTCATTTCTTGGATGACGGCGAAGCTGTTGTTATTACAAAAACAGGAATAAAACTTTTTGACTTAAAAACTGGAAAAGAAAAAAAACTTAACTGGCAAACTCTAGACTGGAAGTTAGAAGACGCGGAAAAAGCTGGCTTCCCGCATTTTCTTCTCAAAGAAATTCACGAGCAAAAAGAAACTATTACTAAAGCCGCTTTGATTAATGAAAAAGAAATCTTAGAAATGGCTAAACTAATTAGGCAAGGGTATAAAACAGTCTTTATAGGTTGCGGTACTGCTTCTTACTGTGCTTTAGCCGGAAAATATTTTTTTGCTAATGCCGGCATAACATCAGAAAATTACGGCGCCTATGAGTATTTGCCTTTTTTAAAATTTACCAACAATAAAACTTTGCTTATAACGATTTCTCAATCAGGAGAAACCGCCGATACCTTAATTGCTTCAAAAGCTGCTAAAAAACGAGGAGCAATTATTGTAGCAGTTGTTAACGCCCGAGGTTCAACCCTGGAACGAATGGCTGATATCGTTCTTCCGGTTGGTGCCGGTCCGGAAATCGCCGTTGTCTCAACTAAAGCCTTTACCGCCCAGCTTGCCACTCTTTACCTATTGACGACGGCTATCACGAATAAGTACGATGAAGGAAAGAATAAAATAAATAAACTTGCAGATGTTTTAAAAGACTGGCTCAACCCTGTATTAATCAATCAATTAATTGATACAGCTAAATCATTAATGAAGGAAGAGCATATTTATGTTATTGGTAAACATCTTAACTATCCAGCAACTTTGGAGTTTGCTTTAAAAATCAAGGAAACTTCTTATCTCCATGCTGAAGCTTTTGCTGCCGGCGAACTAAAACATGGAGTGATTACTTTGATTCAAAAAAATACTCCTTGTTTTGTCTTAGCATCAAACGATGAAACGAAAAATGAAATACTTTCAAGCACGGCTGAACTGAAAGCTCGCGGAGGAAGGATTATTGGCGTGGCTCCGTTTGAAAGTCCTGAATTTGATGAGTTAATCAAAACTCCAGACTTAGGAGATCTGACAATTTTCGGAAACATCATTGTTGGACAGTTATTGGGCTATTACTTAGGCATCGGTCGTGGCGCCGACCCAGATAAACCGAGAAATTTAGCGAAAAGCGTAACGGTCAAGTAACTAATAAAATAATATTAATGGGAAAACTATCTAAGAAAAAAACCGCCTTAATAATCGCCGGCATCATAATAATTCTTCAAACAATTTTTAACCGCTCTTCTATCCCCTATCTAAATAATTTTCTCCCTTTATTCTCTCCCACTCCTACTTTAATTAAACGTTTAATTAAAGTGACTAAAGTAATTGACGGCGATACGATTGTTATTAAAGGCGGACAGAAAGTGAGATACATCGGCATTAATGCGCCAGAAATTTATCGAGATACAACCGGTAAAAAAACCGGGGAACAGTGTTTTGCCAAAGAAGCCACTGAAGAAAATAGACGGTTGGTTGAAGGCAAAACTATCCGGCTAGAAAAAGATGTTTCGGAAACCGATAAATATGGAAGACTCCTTCGCTATGTTTATGTCGATGAAACTTTTGTTAATGACTATCTTGTTCGTCAAGGCTTTGCCAAAACAATGACCATTAAGCCCGATACTAAATATTATTTAAACTTCAAACAAGAAGAAATAGAAGCTCGAGAAAATAATCGAGGATTATGGAAAGATTGCTCTACCGTGACACCAACCAAGCCCCAATAAAGGCTAAGGTATTATTGATATTGTTTTTCACATTACGGAGTCATTAATGAAAGAAACGGTGCCAAAAAAAGCAGAAATATTGAGGAAAAAATCCAATCAGTTTCAATGCCGCCAATCTGTTCTGCTACTTCTTTAGGCACAAGTAAGACTAACTTACTAATTATCTTATTATAGCACAATGCCGTCGCGTTAAAAATTATCAAGCAAATTTTAAGAGGAATTTTTTTGACGGTAAATAATTCTTATTAACTAACATCATAATATTTTTTGATTTTAATAGTTTCGCTAAATAATTAAGAATAAGATTAAAAATAAAATAACTTAAATAAATTCCTATCGCAAAATTAACTCTTTCTACAAAAACAACTGGGATTAAGTTCTTCCAAACTTGAGGTGGTAATTTTACCGTATAAAGAAAAATAACCGATCCGACCGCATGGGCAGTAAAAGTACTCCCTAAAGATTTTAACAATAATCGTTTTGGGAAAAAACTAGCAAAGATAGGAATAAGCCAATATAAAGAATATGCCCATACTTGTTTTCCAATTGGATGATTGATAAAAAGAAACATGCAAATTAAAGCTATTAATCCTTTTTTTTTACTCATCGAACCAAAATATAAAGCAGCTAAAGGTAATGGTAAAAGCCTCAATAAACTAATAGTATCAAAGCTCTTTTTAACTGCCACAAGATCAATTACTTTGACTGATAAAACAGAAATTAAGCCGCCAAATGAAGTGATAAATGCTCCAACCGTCGGAGCAAAAAAATCAAACAAAGAAAAACTTTGAGTTGAACCAATAATTTTTAAAAAAGGAATCTGTAGTGCTAATAAACCCAATAGAGTAAAAATTAAAATAAAAAGAATCTTTTTAGTATTTTTCATACTAATAAATATAGCAAAAAAAATCTTGATGTCAAGGGTAAAAAAGAATAAATAATTACCTAATTAATTAGGATAATGGCAGTATTTATATTTGACTGGTTTCCCGTCAGCTTTTAACTTACCGCACCAGCAAGGATCGTTCCGGCCGAGTTTATGATGAGTAGTCACTGGTGACTGGTTATCTTGCCTGCCGGCAGGCAGGTTGGTGACTGGTGATTGGGAAAACGGATCAACTGCTGCCGCTGACTGATAAACTTTAGACTCATCTTGTTTTTTTTCTGTTTTCATCTCTACCTCAACCTTAAAAAGACGTCTCGTCACCTCAGAATTAATATCGTTAATCAACCGCTCAAACATCGAATAAGCTTCATTTTTATACTCAACCAAGGGATCAAGCTGGGCATAACCGCGAAGATTTATTCCCTCTCTTAAATCCTCAATTGCTGTCAGGTGATCAATCCAATATTTATCAATCGCGCTTAGATAAATGGCCTTGATTATCTCGTGCCATAAATTTTTAGCAAACTTTTTTTCCCGCTTTTCATATTCTTCTTTAACCTTTTCTTCTAATAACTTAACTGCTTCTTTGCTATTTCCCTTTTTAACTAATAAATCAAACTCTTTTCTTTCTATGGGTAGAATAAGATTCAATTCTTGAAAAAACTTCTCTGTCTCTTTATTTTCTTCGTTAATACCCAGAAAATAATTAATCAGATTTAACAACTGTTCGTTATATGAAGAATAGACTGCTTCTTGAAAATCACCACTGACAATTTTTCGTCTTAAACTATAAACAATCTCTCTTTGCTTGTTTAAAACATCGTCAAAATCAACCAGATGCTTACGGATATCAAAGTTAAAACCTTCAACCTTTACTTGAGCCTGTTCAATCGCCTTGGAAACCATCGGGTGAGTCAATGGCTGGTCTTCGGGAAACTTCAAAAAAGTCATCAAGTTGGAAATCTGTTCGCCGCCAAAGATTCGCATCAAATCGTCTTCTAAAGAAACAAAAAATCTTGACTCGCCAGGATCGCCCTGCCGACCAGCCCGACCCCGTAACTGATTATCAACTCGTCTTGACTCATGTCTTTCTGTGCCGATTACGTAAAGTCCACCCAGCTTGACGACCTCATCATGTTTCTCTTGCCATTTTTTCATCTCTTCAGATTTGACATTTGACATTTGAGATTTGAGATTACTTGGCGATTCACCGCCAAGTATGATATCCACACCTCGTCCAGCCATATTGGTCGCGACCGTCACCGAGCCTTTTTCACCAGCCTTAGCAATAATGGTTGCCTCTCTTTCATGATTTTTTGCATTTAAAAGCTCATGAGGAATCCCTTTTTTATTCAAAAGAAGCGACAGATGTTCATTTTTTTCAATTGAAGTAGTGCCAACTAACACTGGCCGACCAAGCTGATAGTTTTTGGCAATTTCCTCCACCACTGCTTCGTACTTACCTTTTTCTTTTTTATAAATCATATCTGATTCGTCTCGTCTTATCATCGGCAGATGAGTGGGGATAGAGATGACATCGGTTTTATAGATTTTATGAAACTCCTCTGCTTCGGTAACAGCCGTTCCTGTCATTCCAGCAATTTTTTCATACAGGCGAAAATAGTTTTGCAGAGAAACAGTGGCTAATGTCTTTGATTCTTGTTTGATAGCCACTTTTTCTTTGGCTTCAATCGCCTGATGTAATCCTTCGGAAAATCTCCTTCCATATAACAGCCTGCCGGTAAATTCATCAACAATAATCACTTCGTTGTCTTTAACAATATAGTCTTTGTCAACTTTAAAAAGAGTCTGCGCTTTTAAAGCCGCTTCAATATGAAATAAGCTGTCAAAGTCCTTCTCATAAATATTAGTCACTCCCATAATTTTTTCAATCTTTTTTACTCCTTCCTCAGTGAGATTGGCCGTCCTTAATTTTTCATCAATTATATAATCGGTCTTTTCCTCTAAGCGATTAACGATTTGAGCATACTGATAGTATTTATTTGTATCTTCTTCATAAGGAGCCGAGATAATATGAGGTGTCCTGGCTTCATCAATGAGAACCGAGTCGGCTTCGTCAATAATGGCATAGTGAAAACCGCGCTGGACCAGTTCCTCTGTTGAGGAAACCATGTTATCTCTTAAATAGTCAAAACCAAATTCGGAATTTATTCCGTAAGTAATATCAGCCAAATAAGCCTCTTTTCTCGTGATTGGCTTAAGGTTAGACAGTCGCCAATCTAAAGCTTCTTTGTCTTTATAGGTTCTATCATAGATAAAGGATTTTCCAGAGATCATCGAAGAAACAGAGAGGCCTAAAAAATCAAAAATTACTCCCATCCAGCCGCAATCGCGGCGCGCCAGATAATCATTAACTGTCACCAGATGAACTCCATAGCCTGTTAAAGCGTTAAGATATAGAGGAAGTACTGCTGATAAAGTTTTTCCCTCACCGGTTTTTTGTTCGGCGATACGACCTTCATGAAGAGCAATTCCGGCAATAAGCTGGACATCGAAGTGACGCTGACCCAAACTCCGCCTTGCCGCTTCGCGAACTAAAGCATAAGACCAGGGTAAGGTTCCATCAAGACTCTTTTTTCCAGACTGAACTAACTCTTTGAGTTTTTTAGTCTCTTGGGAAAAATCTTCATCTTTTAAGTCTCTTGTTTTGTCCTCAAGTTTATTTATCTCGTCAACTTTTTTTTTCAGACGGTTGATTTCACGCTGATTGTAGTTAAAGAATTTAGTTAGAAAGTTAAGCATTTATTTTATGAAATACTCTTGCGGTATGATCAAAATTTTTATCACCGAATAATGATTATCTTTATTTGTCTCGCCGGTTTTTTTGACGACAAAATGAACCGTATCACCTTCTTTAAATTTAGAAAAACCAGTAGTTTCTATCTCTAAAGTTTTAATATTAAGAATCATCTGTTTAGTCGAGGTTTCTATATCTAAATTAAACTCTTCTTTTGAAGAAGTAGTCACCTTCAAAGAGTAACTATCTTTGTTGACCTGACTTATCTTTCCTGAATTAACTAAATACTCCTCATCAATAAAAATCGAGTTGGCATCGACGGTCTTATCGTGAACCACTCCATTAATAATAATATAGTCGTTTTTATTAATATCTTCTTTTTTTACTTCTTTAGCCTGATTGCCGGAAATCCTGTAGTACTTAGTTAAAGCATCGTCTAATTTAACTAAATATTCTTCTTGTTTTTGCGTCTTTATCTTAAAAAAACCAGTCTCTGTTTCAAAAATCCGACCGCTAATGGCCTTATTATTTTCTTTCCTTAGTTCGGATACTTTATTGGCGACTTTTTCTTTTAGAATTTTAATATCTTTTTGCTCAGCTACCGGCAGAGTTACGGAAGAAGTGGCAGTCGGAACTACTGTTTCCGTCTGGCCGTTAACAACAAACGCCGTTGTTAATAATAATATAACAATATAGCAATATAACAATAGTTTGTTCATACCACTTCGCTATAATTTCTAATGTAATTTTTAATAGCTTCGTTAGGTATTATCACTTTTATATTCTTAATTAATTTTAATAACCCCTAACGGAGTTATCAAAGTCTTTATTTGATAACGAAGTGGGGTCATAGCTCGTTCTTCAAATAATAAACTCTTAATTCTTTTTCCTGAGAACGAAGAAGCTGATTATGAGGATAGGCAACGATTTTAATCGTATTTTCTCCAAGAGCTAGGGGAAAATCAGTCTGGAAACTGTTATTGCTAATATTCAAAATAACTTCTTTGATTGGAGATTGAATGACGATGAGCGAGTCTTTTTCTGCTTTACCGGCGATACTGATACTTTCTTTGTCAACAATTTCTTCATCATGTGGTTGACTCATTTCCAAAGTTTGATAGCCGGTGACAACCGCTGCTTTTTCCTGATTAAGAGTGGTCGTCGGAGCAATGGCTTTGCTATTTTCTAACTCTTTCTCGGAAGTCTTGGTTACTAAAAAGAAAGCGACCACTCCGCCTAACAGTAAACCCATAATGATAGCAACAATCGTTTCTTTTTTCATAATATTATCTTTTTCAATTCTTCGGATAATCTATTGATTATATCACTTATATTATACCAATATCCTTTACTTTCAAAAAGATTGTCAGCAGTCGTTTTTAAAAGAATCGAGGCAAAAACAGCTGAATTTAAGCAATCGTTCCTGGCATAAAAAGAAACTGTCAAACCAGCTAAAACATCGCCTGTTCCTCCTTTGGTTAGGCCCTGGTTGCCACCTTCAATGACATATGTTTTGTCACCATCTGATATGATATCAACAATTGCTTTCAATAAAATAACGCAGTGGTATTTTTTTGCTGTTTCTCTGATGATAGTTTGTTTTTGTTCGAGAGATTTTTCTCTGATTAAGACGTTAAATAAATTCTCAAACTCAATTTGATGTGGTGTAATAATAGCTGGAGTTTCTAATTTTTTAAGCCAACCTGGCTTCATCATTTGTAAACTTCCTGCGTCAAAAACAAACCGTTTTTCCGGAAAATCTTTTATTAACTTGTGGGTTAATTCATATGTATGTTTACCTTCTTCTTCGTCGCGCATCATTCCTGGCCCAATTAAAATAGCATCATCTTCTTTAAGATAATGAATTAACTCTTTTTGCGGAACAATAATGCCATTAATAAATTTTTTCTTTAAAGAAAGAAATACTTGTCTATTTTCCTCAGTTGATGAGTAATGAACAATGTCGACAAAATGAGAAGCGACTTCAGCCGCCCAGAGGGAGGCGGCATGAAATAAGGAAGAGCCGCCAATGATTAGAACCTTACCGTTTTGGCCCTTGTGACTATTAGGTTGTGGAAGGGTAAACTTTTTAAATAAGCTCTTTATTAATTTAGTATCTGTAGTTTTTATAACCATAATGCTATAATTTTATAATATTATGATGACTCATGTCCAATTAAGAGAAAAGTTTACTAAGTTTTGGAAACAACGCGACCACAAAGAAGTACCGCCAATTCCTTTAGTTCCCCAAAACGACCCGACCACCCTTTTTACCGGTAGCGGCATGCAGCCTTTGGTTCCTTATCTTCTTGGCGAACCTCATCCCCAAGGTAAAAGATTATATAATATTCAACCTTGCTTCCGCTCTCAAGACATCGAAGAAGTCGGTGATAACCGTCACACGACTTTTTTTGAGATGATGGGTAATTGGTCTTTGGGCGATTATTTTAAAAAAGAACAGCTCGCCTGGTTTTGGGAATTTTTGACTGAAGTAATAAAACTTCCTAAAGAAAAACTTTATGTCTCTGTTTTTGCCGGCACAAAAGATTTACCTGCCGATGAAGAGTCGTTGCAAATTTGGAAGAAAATAGGTATCCCGGAAAGTCACATTTTTAAATACGGAGTGGAAAATAACTGGTGGTCGCGCGCCGGAGCGCCGGAAAACATGCCAATAGGCGAGCCAGGCGGTCCTGACTCTGAAGTCTTCTTCGAATTCACCCAAGTCCCCCATAACCTAAAATACGGCAAAACCTGTCATCCTAATTGTGACTGTGGCCGCTTCTTGGAAGTCGGTAATTCTGTCTTCATGCAGTATAAGAAGGAATCAGACGGTACCTTCCAAGAACTGTCAGCTAAAAATGTTGACTTTGGTGGAGGGTTGGAACGAACCTTGGCTGCTTTAAATAATGAACCGGATGTTTTTAAAATTGATCTATTCAATAAAATTATTAAGGTCATAGAAAAATATTCAAAAAAATCTTATTCTAACGATATTTATAAATTAAAAATGCGGGTGATAACCGATCATTTAAAAGGAGCTTGTTTTATGGCGCAAGCAGGCATTGAACCAAGTAATAAAGAACAAGGATATATTATGCGTCGATTAATTCGAAGAGCTATGGTAAAAATGATGGAATTAGATATCGTTCCGTTAAAAATAGTCGAACCTATTTGTACAATAATAGTAAATACTTATTATCCCGTTTACTTTAAACAAAATGATTTTATTAAATTAACAACAATTATTGGAGAAGAAATTGATTCATTTGAATTAACTGTTGGCAAAGGTGTTAAAATCCTACAAAATCAGCCATTAATAAACGGAAAAATATTATTTGATTTAAAACAAAGTTATGGGTTTCCCTTTGAATTGGCTGTTGAATTACTAAAACAATGGGGTAAATCGATTAATAAATTAAAAATCAAGCAAGAATTTGATACCGAATTTAAAAAACATAAAAATCTCTCCCGAACTTCTTCTGCCGGTATGTTCAAAGGAGGATTAGCAGATCATTCGGCTCAAACAATAAAATATCATACCGCGACTCACTTGCTTCACCAGGCGCTTTTTGATGTTCTAGGAGATTCAATCAAACAAGAGGGATCTCATATTACCGGAGAAAGACTGCGTTTTGATTTCTACTCATCGATTAAACCAAGTTATGAACAGATTAAAAAAGCTGAATTGATTATTGATAAAAAAGTCAAAGAATCATTGCCTGTAACACTTAAAATTATTCCTCGTGAAGAAGCTTATAATATCGGCGCTCGGTCTTTTTTCCGAGAAAAATATCCAGAAACCGTCAAAGTTTATTTTATTGAAGGATATTCTAAAGAATTCTGCGCCGGACCACATGTTAAAAACACTGCAGAAATCGGAAAGATAAAAATCTACAAGTTCGAAAAAATCGGCAGTAATTTATATAGAATTTACGCTAAATAAGTTATAATTTTTATAATCGTTATAAAATTTATTAAACATGAAAAAAGATATTATTGCTTTTCCCGATTTTGAAAAACTTGATCTACGGGTTGGAGAAGTTAAAGAAGCTTCGCTTGTTGAAGGATCTAAGAGTTTAATTAAAATGCTCGTTAATCTGGGCGATGATTATGGAACCGTAGAGATACTGGCTGGATTGGCTAAGCTTTATCAACCAGAAGATTTGATCGGTAATAAATATGTTTTCTTAGCCAATCTTGAACCAAAGAAAATCATGGGTCGCGATTCCAACGGAATGATACTAGTGGCTGATGATCCGGAAAAATTTACTCTTTTTCCCCTTGACAAAAATCTAAAAAATGGTACTGTTATAAGATAAATTAAAAATTTAATATGCCAAAATCTAAAAAAACCGAGGAAAATGCTTATTGCCCTCCTCCTCGCTCAAATAATGTTATTTATGTGATGATGGGAATTTTAACTCTTTTTGCGATCTTTCTTTTTATCAAAGTTAGCAAGCTTGAAAAAACAGTTAGTTCGGGAGCCACTGGAACTACTGCAGCTCAACAGGAGTCTCCTTTATCTGTTAAAAATCTAAAAAAATACGCTAAAGAACTAAAGCTTAATACTGGCAAATTCAATAAATGCCTTGATTCTGGTGAAAAACAAAAAGAAGTAGCTTCACAAGGAAGTTATGGCGCTTCTCTCGGAGTTCAAGGAACACCAGCATTTTTTATAAACGGCAAATTTTTAGGTGGTGCTTTTCCTCTTTCTGCTTTTAAAGAAATAGTTGACAAAGAGCTTGACGGAACAAGTTCAACTAATTGTGTTGATTATTCTGAGACTAATTTACAACAACAATGTGATCAAACTGGGACAGATACTAGTAAAGCATTCAAACCTAATCTAAAAGAAATTAAAGTCGGAAATGCTCCAATAATAGGTGAAAAAAATGCTAAAGTCACTATCATTGAATTCTCTGATTTTGAATGCCCATACTGCCAAAGAGCTTATAGTACTGTTGAACAAATAATGAAAGATTATCAAGGTAAAGTCAAACTTTATTACATGCAATATCCATTACCTCCAAGTATGCATCCGAATGCGGAAAAAGCTGCTGAAGCTTCGCTTTGCGCCGCTGATCAAGGAAAGTTCTGGGATTTTTATCACAAACTATTCCAGGGTGACACGACTCAAAAATAAGTCAATTTCATTAATAAAAATCCCGTCTGAAAGGCGGGATTTTTTTAACTAATAAATTAGCTTATAATTTAACCTATGAAAGCATGAAAGCAAGTATATCTGTTTCAATGATATCAAAAAACGCTGCCGACATAATTAATAGATCTCTGCAATCAATTCAAAATTGGGTAAAAGAGATTGTTATAGTAAATTCCTTCTCCTCTGATAAAACTTTAGAAATTGCTAAAAGATTTAATGCAAGAATTTATAAACATAAATACCAAGGGGAAGGTAAACAAAGAAACTATGCTTTAACAAAAGCAAAAGCTATCTGGGTGTTGGCATTGGACGCTGATGAAATTATAACTCCTGAATTAAAAAGAGAAATACTTAGGATAATAAAATCTTCAAGATTTTCTGGATATAAAATCCCCATCCAAAATTATTTTAGGAATAAGAGGCTAAATTATGGAAAAGAGAATTACTACAAAATGGTTTTATTTAAAAAAAATAAGGGTTTTAGCACGACGCACGAAATTCATGCAGTTTATAAAGTTAAAGATAATAAAGTGGGGGTTTTAAAAAATAAGATAAACCATTATTCTTATCGTTCACTTTGGCAGCTTTTTACCAAGTTTACTAGTTATGGAGTTAGAGAGGCAAAACAAAAAAAAATGCTTGGTGAAAGAATATCGCTAAAAAAAATTTTATTAAATCCACTCCGTATGTTTTTATCCAGGTTTATCAAAAACCAAGGTTATAAAGACGGATTATTTAGGATTCCAATTGATCTAGGATTTGCTTATATGGAATTATTAACT
>Ga0210022_1000461_pt1 | contig 30194 bp, 21 predicted proteins | sample CryGeymeta201520_FD_183984 | JGI IMG/M metagenome (GOLD analysis project Ga0210022, IMG submission 183984) | Groundwater microbial communities from Crystal Geyser aquifers in Utah, USA - Crystal Geyser metaG 2015-20 (SPAdes) (version 2) | ecosystem: Environmental > Aquatic > Deep subsurface >... | reverse complement strand
CACTTTCTTGCCAACCGGAAAGTAGGGAAACCTGCCCACACTGGTGACCCCCGCCCCCCGGCTACCGATGCTCTTCGGTTCACTGGGCCAGCTTGCGTACCTGAGTAGGTACGATGATACAACGCATTGGGCAATCCGCGACGGCAGCTTTGGCGCTCTGGTTCTCTGTCTGCGGCGCCGCGGCTGCCGTCTCCGTGCCGCTGCAGGACTTCCAGTTGCCGCAACTGAGCGGCCTCACGGCGCGGCTGGAGGCAACCCGACAGGGCACTCCCGACGCGGTGCGGATCGTGTTCGACAAGGACGACCCGCAGCGACGAATGCTGTTCGTGCGCGCAAAGCCGACGGGGGCCGCACCGGGCGCAAGGGCAGTGGCGTTCCGGTACCGCCTGCAACTGGATCGGCCGGCCAGGGCGCGCTTCGCCGCACTGGTCCGCGAGGCCGACGGCGAGAGCTGGGTGAAGGTGGCGCGACCCGCCGAACTCGCCACTGAATGGACCGTCGCCCGCGTCTCCGTTGCAGCCATGCGGCCGACTGACTTCAGCCCGCTGGCCAGCGGCACCATTGAGTGGGGAACGGTCCGCTGGGTCTGCCTCGGCCTCGTGCTGGACGGCTCGGCAAAAGGCACCCTCGAAATCAGCGAGGCCCGCCTCACCGACGAGCCGCAGCACCCTACCGCGCCCCTGCGACTGACGGGCGAGGGCCCCGGCGCCTGGACGCTGCACAAGGACGCGGCGGCTCAGGGCACACTCACCACCCCCAACGAAGGCCCCGTCGGTCAGCCCTGCCTCAAGGTCGAGTTCACGTTCCCGGGCGGCCGGCACATGTTCTGCACCAACAGCCTGCCGATGCCTTCAGTCGACTTGGAGGGCTACCGCGCCCTGCGGCTGACCTACAAGGCGACGCCTCCGCCAGGGATCAGCGGCCTGTTGGTGCTCCTATCCGAAGACTCGGGGGCCTGCTACCGCGCCGACCCCATGCCGACACCAAGTGCGGAGTGGAAGACGAGCACAATCCCCCTGGACCAGTTCCGCCTGGCTGAGTGGACCCAGGACCCCGACGGCACGCTCGACATGGAGAAGGTGGTCAGCGTGTGGGTGGGCGCCCATGGCGTTGCCGCCGGCGCCGGCGGGGCGGGGACGCTCTCAGTGTGCGACCTGGAACTCGTCCCGTTTCCGCGGTAGAAATCGCCAGTGTTCGCGCGTTGCATGAACACTCCGGCACAAGAGAACCCGCGTCAATCCGAGCCGCGAACGTGAGCGAGCGGCCGCCGTTTGCCTCGCGCACGCTGAGGGCTTTCGGGCGGTGGGCGAGAGGCGGACGCGATACCCGTTGCGGCCGGCGTGGAAAGAGATCTTCAGCTCGATCTCCTCGGTCTGTTTGGAGCCGAAATGCAGGATGCTGTCCGCCCCGCCGTGTCTGTCAACGTGGTGAACCAGCCTCCCCTGCCGAAGAGCGTGGAGGAAGGCAAGAACCTCCATGGAATTCGACTTCCCTGAGCCGTTGGGACCAATCAGCACGTTGCGAGGGCGGAACTCAACCTCTTCAAGGCACTGGAGGCTCCGGAAGCCCTTGACAGTGATATATACTCGCGAAGGTTAGGAATACACCGAAGTGGAAGTTCGCAGAACTTCACCCGTGGGCGTGTGGTGAGCACCCAACACACTGCTGTGCACGCAGAGGCGTCGAACTTGTGCAATAGCTTCGGTGTATTCCTAACCTTCGCGAGTATAGTCGAGTGTGCCCGCGCTGTCTGCCATCTGCATCTTCTCCACACTCAGCACCCGTTCGCCGGTTGGTAGCACGAGGGGCAAGCAACAGCCCTGACAGGCTCGAGGAGCTCTTGGTCCGACCGAACCTACTCCAACGTCGGCCGCGCAACCTCTCCCCGAAGCTGGGCCTCGCCGCCGGCCTTCTCGTAGACGCCGTAGAAGATTGAGCAGCAGTCGAGCCAGAGGGTGAGGCGGTGGAGGTCTTCGTCGGGGAGCTTCACGTCGTGGTGGCCGGCTTGGAGCATCTGGTACAGCTTCGAGGCGTGGGCACCGAACTGACCGGGGGTAGTGGTGTGACCGTCGTGGTAGTCGTAGAAGCCGTAGTTGGGGGCGAGGCTGTTGTAGGAGGCGTACCAGTGGTTCTGGATCGGCTCGCGGCCCAGGTTGGGGGCTTTGTCAGGATGCTTGGCGTGGCAGGTCACGCAGTGGCGGTCGAGCACGGGCTGAACCAGCCGCGGGTAGCTGAATGGGTTGGCAGCTTCAACGTCGGGCTGTAGCGTTGAAGGCTCGCGCTGCATCGCCAGCGGCGGGCAGGCGGGGGGCTTCACGGCTTCCGTCTTCGGCTCGTGGCAGCCCTGGCAGAGGAGGCGCTCGCCAGCTTGCAGGTAGGTGGCGGAGCGCATGGACTGCACTGCCAGCCCCTTCGCGTCCAGTGCCTGGAAGAAGATCTCCTCTTCCGCCGGCACTTTGAAGTGGGCGCTCCCGTCCGCTTCGACGGGCACCGTGCCCAGCACAGAACGGGCGAGCAGAACCGAGTCCTTCGCCGAAGGCTCGCGCAGACCGATCTCGTGCGGCGGCCGGCCGGAGGGTTCGGTCATGGGGAATACTTGGACAACGCGCAGTGCCGTGATCTTCGTACCCTCGGGCCACGGCTTGAGGCTGTCGTAGACGTTGACCAGAGCGATAGTGCCTTCGGCCGGAGCGAGCTGACTGCGGCGGGCGGGCTGTTCGCTTCGGTTGGCGTTCAGTGCCTGGCGCGGGTAAATTGGCGGCGTCGGGCGCGCGCGAAGGGGAATTGGGTTTTCGCAGCCGAGCTGCGGATCGCGGTAGAGCAGTTCCTTGTTGCCGAAGCTGTCCACCAGGTACAGCCCGTACTCGCCTGGCGCGCCGGGGACCCGCATGGCCATCGCGGCATCGTAGGCGCAGAGGTAGTAGCCTTCCCCCAGCGGCCAGGCAGTGCCGTATGCTTCGCTGCCGCCTTGGGTCTCGGGGAAGCCGACCTCAGGGGTGAGCCGCTTCACCGGCGCCATGGCGTCGTCGTCCTCGACGTTCGGGTCGAGGACTACCAGCGAGCCGAACGCCTGGCCGTGATGCGGCGCCGCCGTGGCGACGTACTTACGCGAGCCGGGAATCGCGCGCACATCCAGCTCCATGTCGGGCCGGAGCTGGCGCGGAGCGAAGTTCCCGTGGACAGCGCGCGAGTCGCACCCGTCGGGGGTGGTGATCCACGGCATGTGCGCGGTGCAGCCGAACCGGTCGACGTAGTCCCAGCGGGTGTAGATGATCCGCCCGTCCGCCGTGACGCTGGGGTTCCACTCGTTGGTCTCGTGGAAGCTGAGGCACCGGATGCCGCTGCCGTCGGCGGCCATGTCGAAGAGCGTGTAGTTGGGGCACACGCGGCCGCAGCGCAGGTAGCCGCCGCGGCGTTCGCTGATGAAGGCGACGCGCCCGTCGGGAAGCCAGCAGGGAGCAAAGTCGTTCCACGTGCCATCGGTCAACTGCTCCAGGCCGGTGCCGTCGACATTCACCTTGAAGAGGTGGTAGCAGCGTCCTTCGACCCAGTGTCCTTGGGTGGGATCGGTGTGGTCGCGGTGGTTTCGGTCACCGGCGCACTCGACGAAGGCGAACAGCACCGTCTTTCCGTCGTACGAGAGAGACGGCGATAGGAACGCGCCCCCTTCGGTCTCGGGGCCGGTGAGGGCGCCGACGCCGTTGTACTGGAGCGGCGGCGAGGCGGCCGGTCCGCCGGTCAACTTGTCGCCCTTGAGCCGCCCGCGTTGAACCACGGCGTCGCCCAGCAGGTCGCGCACCTGCGGGCTGGGGCCGAAGGGATCGAACAGCACGCAGAGCCCGCCGCCCGGCTGAGCGGTGATCCCATAGAACTGGTCGCACATGTGGTTGTAGATCGACCGATGGCGCTTGAGGAACAGAACCTGGTCGAAGTCGAGCAGTGGGTTGGCGAAGGCGATCTTCCGCCGCACCGCGCAGACCCGCCGGAACAGGGCCAGCCGCGCGTCGGCATCGTCTACCTTGGTGTCGGCAACGGCGGTCCGCAACGCTTGCAGCTCGGTCTCAAAAGGGCGCATGTCGGGCGCGGCGGGCAGCCGCTTGAGGTCGTCCAACAGGGCCGCGGTCCGGCGGAAGGCGACGTCCACCGGATCGCGATCGGACTCGAGGATCAAAGCCTCCTGCCGGAACACCTGCGCGGCAATCCGCGCGAAGTAGTTGCGGTTGCGGAGGTCGAACAGAAGCGTCCGCCACTCGCGCTCCACTTCGTCGAACTTCGCCCATTCGGCCAGCAGCGGTGAGGCCCCCGAGACCGGCTCTGCCCTGAACTGCACGCCGTCAGCCAGAATCCCCAACTCGGCGATGGAGGTCCACGGCCGACCGTTGACCTCCGACAACCCGACCAGCTTCACGTAGCGGCCCTTGACGGCAGCCGGGAACTTGACCACGTTCTCGGCGGTCCCCTTGGCGAGGGTGTCCTTGAGAACGGGGTTGCCGTAGTCCTTGTCGCTGTCGCTGACGAAGCACTCGTAGTCTTTGATCGTGCCGTTGCCGCCGCCTTCTCTGGGCAGGTAGGTGAACCCGGCAATCTCGAAGGTGGCGCCCAGGTCCACAATCATCTCGTGCGGGTGCTTGGTCTCGTTGAACGTGAAGTCGGTGTGCCACATGCTCTGCGGGTTGCCGTCCATGGCGCGGAAGCCTTCGTAGCCGGGGGCTTCGCTGTCGACGCGCACCTTCACGGTGACGGACTTCGGCGCCGCAAGCGCGGCCCCGGCGAAGACGAGCGCGCAGAAGAAGGAGCAACTCGGTAGAGCGGGCAGTTTGCGGTTCATGATTGACTCGGGTGGGGTGCTTGCGGCGTTGCCGTTAGGTCTTCGTCTGATTCTACCCGAGCAGGCTCCGCTGCGGCACGAACCCCAGTTCCTCGCGGATCCGCGTGATGTCGAACACGGGGTCGCGCTCGTGGCTGGGCTGCTGGTAATGGGACAGGTCAATCTTGTCGGCGTCGTCACCGTACCACGCCCGGAGGAGCTCCGGCACCGTGCCGGCCACACACGCCTGGGCGCCGACCGCGTTCATGATCCGCACGCCCGGCTTGGGCGGCGCTTCGGCCGCCAGCGCGAAGCAGCGGACGGCGTCGCTGAGGTACATGAGCGAAATCGACCCCAGGGCCCACGGCGTGACCGGGCCGGGCTCGCGGGGAGTGGGGACGCCGTCGTCCGGAAGGATGCTGGCCAGGCGAAGATTGAGGATGTCGAGGGCGTCGTTCTGCAAGCAGAGATAGCGCGCGACCTCCTCCATCAGGTACTTCGAGACACCGTACCCGTCCCGGTCGAGGCAGGGGTGTTCGTCGGGCATCGGCAGTTGCAGCGGGCGGAACTTGACCGACTGGAACCCCGTCGCCGCGATGGAGCTGGCCAGGACGAATTTGCGGCAGCCGCGGTCAATCCAGTACCGCAACAGGTGGTGCGTGCCACAGACGTTGACACGCAGGCCGTCCTCCTCGCTGCAGCCGCCCGTGACGGCGGCCAGGTGGATGACGACGTCGGCGTCATACGGGTCGAGCTTCGTCAGTTCGTCGGCAACGGAGAAGTCGCCGACCACGGTGGTCGCGCCCCCCGCCTCGGCCGGCTTCCGCGACAGGCACACGACTTTGTGCCTGCACGACATGGCGTCGGCAAGCGCGCGGCCGATGAAGCCGCTGGTGCCGGTGATCAGTGCGTTCATGCGATGGTCCTTTCAGGTTGCCACTTGCGCGGAGCGAACGCCCCAACTTGTCGGGGGAAAGCGCGTTCGGGCCCGGACGAGTCCGGGCGTCCGGAGCGGGGCGTCATGCCCACTGGATTACTGCGCCGATCACGTCCTTCGCTTGGCCTTTGTTGATCCGGTCGAACAGCGCAGGCGACTCTTCCGGCGTGACGCGGTGCGTAATGCAGTGTTCCCACTTCAGCGCGCCCAGGGCCATGTTCCGCATCACTGCGCGACGGCACGGCGCCATGCCGTCGTCGCACGGGAAGAACATCTGCAGGCGCTTGCCGTGGGGGGTCAGGAAGTGGAGCGACACCGGGTCGGCCCCGTAGTTCCCCTGCCAGACGAACTTGCCGAGAGGCTTGCACAACGCGATGGCAGGATCGAGACACGCGGGGATTCCGGTGGACTCGAACACAACGTCGGCGCCTTGGGGAGCGAGCTTCCTCAACTCTGCTTCGACGTTCTGCGTGCCGCCACTGATCGTGTGGTCGGCGCCGAGTTTGCGGGCGACCTCCAGCCGGTTCTCTTCCAGGTCGATGGCAACCACGACACACCCGCGGGTCACGCACGCCGCGACGACGCCCAGCCCGATCATCCCCACGCCGAACACCGCCACCGTCTCGCCCATCCGCGGGTTGGCCATATCGACGCCGTACAGCCCAACGGCCGGCATGACGTACAGGCTGGCAACCTCCTCGGTGACGCCTGCCGGCAACAGCGCGATTCCGTGCGTGTTCTTCGGATCGACCAAGGCGTGGGACGAGTGAGTCCCGGTGACTGCCGACACCTTCGTCCCGTCCGTCAACTCCATCACCTTGCTGTCGCGGAAGTACACCGCGTCGCCGACGCGGAACCCCTCGACCTGCTCCCCGACCTGCTCCACGACGCCGACTCCCTGATAGCCCGTGCAGAGCGGATACGGCCCCCACGAGATCTTGTTCTGAATCAGCGCAAACTCCGTCCCGATGCTCACGCCGCTGCAGTGCGTCTTCACCAGCACGTGTTGCGGCCCCGGGTCGGGCAGGATTACGTCCTCAAGGCTGAAGCTCTGTTGTTCGTCGCAGAGGAGTGCTCTGGCTTGCATGGGGTCTGCTCCTTCGATGGCTGTCAGCAGTCAGCGGTCAACTCTCGGCGCCCGGCGGCCGCGACTGATCGAGCCAACTTCGCCGCGCTGGCCGAGTGTTCCTTCAGCGGCCGCATGGGAGGCGCCTCACGACGATGGCTGCCGCAGGCTCGGCCTTGCCTCTTGCGCCGATGGTCACCCGCGCCTATCCTGTGTTGGTTGGCAGTTAGCGCTCAGGAAAGGTCACCCGGATGGACGATCGCCGCCTCCCGCCACCCCAGCTCTCTCGTCGGCAGTTCCTCGCTCGATCCGCACTCACGGGCGCCAGTGTCGCTGTCGCGACGGCGCAACGCGGGGTGTCGGCAGCGCCGCCGTCGCCTCGCCCCAACTTCCTCTTCCTCCTCACCGACGACCAACGGTGGGACATGGCGGGGTGTGCGGGGAACGCGCTCATCCGAACGCCGAACATGGATGCGTTGGCGCGCGAGGGAGTACGGTTCGCCAATGCGTTTGTTACCACCTCGATCTGCGCCGCCAGCCGCGCCAGCGTGCTCACGGGTCTTCACGAGCGGACGCACCAGTTCACCTTCGGCACTCCGCCGTTGCGGGACGAGTTGGTGGACCTGAGCTACCCCAAGCTGCTACGGGACGCCGGGTACCGGACGGGGTTCGTCGGCAAGTTCGGCATCGGGGTCGAGCAGGGCGCGACGGCGCGGATGTTCGACTCGTTCAAGCCGCTCAACCGGACGCCCTACTTCAAGCGGCAACCGGACGGCTCGGAGCGACACGAGACCGACCTCGATGGCGACGCCGCCGTCGACTTCCTGCGCGGCTGCAAGCCCGATCAGCCGTTCTGCCTGTCGGTCAGCTTCAACGCGCCGCACGCAGAAGACGCCGACCCGAAGCAGTACTTCTGGCCCAAGGCGTTTGACGACCTCTACACCGACGTGCGGATGCCCGTGCCCAAGACCGCCGACCCAGCGTTCTTCGAGCGGCAGCCGGACTTCCTGAAGAAGTCGATGAACCGGGAGCGGTGGCGGTGGCGCTTCGAGACGCCCGAGAAGGCGCAGGAGATGACCAAGGGCTACTACCGGATGGTCACCGGAGTGGACGCCGTGATCGGGCGCCTGCGCGACGAACTGGTGCGGCTCGGCGTCGCCGACAACACGGTCATCCTGCTGTTGGGCGACAACGGCTACTTCCTCGGCGAGCGCGGCTTTGCCGGCAAGTGGCTGATGTATGAGTACTCCATCCGCGTGCCGCTGCTGGTCTACGACCCGCGGGTGCCACAGCGGCAACGGGGGGTGGTCCCGCAGCAGATGGTCCTCAACCTCGACGTGCCAGAGACGATGCTCGAGCTGGCCGGCGTGCCCGTCCCCGCGACGATGCGGGGCCGCAGCCTCGTGCCGCTGCTTCGCGGGGAGACGCCAAACTGGCGCACCGACTTCTTCTATGAGCACCTCTTCGAGAACAAGACGATCCCGAAGACTGAAGGCGTCCGCACAGAGCGCTGGGCGTACCTGCGGTACTTCGAGCAAGTGCCCGTCTACGAAGAGCTGTACGACGTCGTCAACGACTTCGACGAAGAGCACAATCTCGCCGGCGACCCGGCGCAGCGGACAGTCCTGAACGCCCTCCGCAAGCGCTGCGATGAGTTGCGTGACCGGTATGGCGGTCCGTTCGTGCCGCGAGCGAAGCAGTAGTTCCCGTCGGGAATGCGCCGCCGATCCGAGCCGCGACGGTGACGGAGCGCGTGACACGTTGACTTGTCTCGCGAAGCCGGCGGCGCACGCGCTCCGTCACCGCGGCTCGGATTGGTTCACACCATCGTCCGTTGAGGCGTTCATGCGGCAGCGCGAACCTGAGTAATCCCTATGCAGCCTTCCCGCAACATGCCGCGAGTCAGCCGCCGTTCCTGTGGCGGCAGGCACGTGCTCGGTCTGCTGATTGTCACCGCCACGGTCGTGTACCTCTCCTGTCGGGCAGGCGCGTGGCTGGCAAACCCCAAGATTCCCAAGTTCCCGCACCTCGGGCTGCTTCAGCCTGGGCAACAGGTGGAGCGCCTCTCCCCCGCCGCGTACCTGCGAGTGCCCACGCCGGACTACCACGACGTCACCTTGGTTGACGCCTCCTGGCGAGCGATCGGTCCCGGTCTCGCCTTCAATCGGGTGACGGTGCTGCGGGCGGGGCAAGAGGTCGACACTATCGCCGTCGTCAGGATCGCCCCCGCAAAGAACGCCCTCCAGCCGATCACCGGATACCGGGCCAAAGGCGTCTGCGACATGCGGACGTTGGCCGACTGGCAGAAGCAGACCGCGGCGCCCGTCGTCTTCAACAGCGCCCAGTATATGGCAGAACCGCGCGGGCGCCCTTGTGCGCTGCTCAAGTGCGACGGGATTGCGTATGGACCGGACTTCGTGGCGAGCATCCGCGGCGCGCTGGTCAGCCAACCGACCCGGGCAGGGCTGCCAGCCGTCGACCTGCTGGACTTCGACTACACGTTCGACGCACAGCGCGCCAGTCGCTTTTCGCGTTCCCGCACAGAGGCGGCGTACGAGGCAACCATCGCGCCGCGCCTCAAAGCCTATCGGCAGGTCGTCGCCCACTGGCCCATATTGCTGGACCAAGCGGGCCGAATCCGGGTCGACCAGACCGAGAGGCAGGCGCGTCGCACCGTGGTCGCCAAAGACCACGACGGCAACCTGCTGGTGCTGGCCACCGAGGGGGAGTATTTCACCCTTTACAACCTCGGCCGACTGCTGAAGGACGATCGAGGGAGCCCCCGCCCGGCGTTCGACATTCGCACGGCGATGAACCTGGATGGCGGGCCCCCCTCGGGGCTGCTGGTCAATACCGCGTCGCTGCAGTATGCTTCGAGCGGGCCGGTGGGAGGGTCAGGCACGGACCTGATGGTCCTGGGCGTGCAGATGGCGATCCCGACGGTGATCTGCGTGCAGCCCAATCCGTAGCTGCGGAGGGCTGTCCGCGGGTTGCCCCGGTCTTGGCGTTGGGAGTGCCGTCGTCATCTATCCCTCAAGACGGACCACAACATCGTCAAGGAGCGAGCAATGCCCTCGAAAGAGAAACGGGGACGCGCTGACTCACTTCCCAGCGATAATCAGGTCCAGCCGCTTGCTCGCCTCGGCTTTATCGCCGGGACCTCCTTCGACGGTCATCCAGCCGTTGTAGCCGATGTCGGCCAGCGCTCTACGGACCACGGGCCAGTTGACGCTGCCGTCGCGGATGTCGACGAAGTTGCCGCCGTGCCCATCGGCGTTGAGCTTGAAGTCCTTGACGTGTACCTTCGCGATTCGCTTTCCGAGCACCCGGACCCACTCCTCGGTGGGCGCGTACTTGACGTGATTGCCCAGGTCGAAGTACGCCTGCACCCATTTGCTGTTGAAGGCGTCGATGAAGTGGGCGTAGTAGTGCGGGTCGACGAAGAGGTTGTTCCAGACGTTCTCGAGGGCGATGACCACCCCGGTCTCCTCGGCCGCCGGGATCAGCTTGCTGATGCCCTCCAGGGACGTGTCGTAGGCGCGGTCGTGCGCGGCGATGTAGTCCCGGTACTTGTCGTTGTCGCCCGCTGCGACGGAGACCAAGTGCCCGGTCTGCTTGTCGTACTGGATCTTGAAGTCCCACGCCTCGGGCATCGCCATGCCGCCGATCCGGCAGGGCACCAGCAGGATCGCATCGGCGCCGTAGGCTTGAGCCGCACGCAGGGCCGCTTCCGTCTGCTTGAAGGACGCCTGCAGCTCCTCGGGCTTCTCGCTGTTGAAGGCCATCCACCCACGCAAAACGGAATGGATGCGGAGCCCGAGTCCCTCCGCGATCTTCTTCGCTTCGGCCGCGTCCTCCGGGCTGACGACGCCGGCCTCCACCCCGTCGAATCCCGCTTCCTTGATCGGCTTCAGGACCTCCTCGGTGGGCTGGCCGACGATCAGGGCCTTCTTCAGGCGCTCCGCGTCGGCAGCGCGCGCGCGGCTCTGTAGACTCAGGGCCCCGCCGGTGGTGGCGCAGGCTGAGGTCGCGAGAAACTGCCGTCGAGTGAAGTCATTCGCCATAGTGGAACACTCCTTCGGTAGCGCGGCTTCTCCTGTCCGGGCAAGCCGGACAGGAGTTCCCCGGCGGTCTGTGGTTCGATGATAGACGGCTGCCCCTCGCACGTCAAGCCTGCCGGCGAGGCAGGGCGGTGGACGACATCGGCAGAAGCGGCTACCATAGGCAAGCGGGCCAACCATGCCACCGCAACATGCCGGGCAGTCCGAACGAATTCCTGGGAAGGTGATCTGATTGAGGGAAGATAAGCTACTGACAACCAGCTGACGCCAGTTCATCGCCAGCGCCGCCAGTGCGACGTTCGCGCTCACAATGGCGCAGCGCTACGCGCGCGGCGAATCGCCCAACGAGAAACTCAACATCGCCTGCATCGGGTGCGGCGGCAAGGGCGAGAGCGACGTGGGCGGCGTGTCCAGCCAGAACGTCGTCGCCCTCTGCGACGTAGATGAAGGCAAGGCCGCCAAGTCCTTCGAACGCCACCCCCACGCCAAGCGCTACAACGACTGGCGGGTGATGCTGGACAAGGAAGCCAACAACATCGACGCCGTGACCGTGTCCACCCCGGACCACACCCACGCGCCGGCCTCCATGGCAGCCATCCAATTGGGCAAGCACGTCTACGTGCAGAAGCCGATGACCCACTCCATCTTCGAGGCGCAGAAGCTCATTGCGGCTGCACAAGAGAAGAAGGTCGCCACACAGATGGGTAACCAGGGCCACGCCTCCGAAGACACCCGCCGGATCTGTGAGTGGCTGTGGCAGGGCGCAGTCGGTACGGTGAAGGAAGTGCACTTCTGGACCAACCGACCGATCTGGCCGCAAGGGCTACTCGAACGGCCCAAGGACACCCCAGCAGTGCCCAAAGAGCTGAACTGGGACGTGTGGCTCGGCCCGGCACCAGAGCGTGCGTACCATCCGTGCTACCACCCGTTCGCCTGGCGCGGCTGGTGGGACTTCGGCTGCGGCGCCATCGGCGACATGGCCTGCCACATCATGGACGCCGGCGTCTGGGCCATGAAGCTGACGGGACCGTGTACCGTGGAGGCGCTGGCGACCCACTTCAACGCGGAGGGGTTCCCCAGGAAGTCCATCATCAGCTACGAGTTCCCCGCCCGCGGCGAGCTGCCCCCGCTCAAAGTCTACTGGTACGACGGCGGCGAACTCCCGCCGGTCCCGGACGCGTTGGATGAATGGGTGCACGAAAACCAGGACGAGAACAAGCGCAACAAACTGCCCACCGGCGACAACGGCCAGATGTACGTCGGCGACAAGGGAGCTCTCACTGCGGGCACCTACGGCGAGGGGCCGAAACTCTTCCCGGAACCGTGGGGCAAGGAGTTCCTGGCGACCAACCCGAAGCAGATGATCCCGCGGTCGCCCGGACACTACGAAGAATGGATTCAGGCCTGCAAAGGCGGCGACCCCAACAGCGGCAACTTCGACCACGCCGGCCCACTGACCATCACTGCGCTGTTAGGCAATGTCGCCATGCGCGCCGGTGAGAAAGTCAACTGGGACGGTCAGAAGATCACCAACGTCGGCAAAGCCAACGAGTACCTGCAGCGGGAGTACCGCAAGGGCTGGACGTTGTAGCAGCCCACTACCGCAACCGCACAGGAAACACCAAACGCCTCCGCTTCCGCCCTGGAAGCGGAGGCGTTCGTGTTCGAGACACCCGAGACCGCTGGAGGCGCCTCACGGACTCGTCGGCGTTGGTGGCGGCGCAACCGGCGACAGCACGACTACGTCCGCACCCGAGGCGCTGGTCGTGAACCGGCCATCCGAGACGCGCGCCACCCCGTAGTGCTTGTCGCTCTTGCCGGTGAGGCTGAGGTTCCCGTAGACGGTGTGGCTGAAGGTGAATGCTCCGCCCGCGCCGGTCTTGGGTCCCAGGTTGGTTGCGCTCCCGTCCGGGGCAATGGCGCTTACCGCCACACTCAGGTTGTCGCCGTCGGCGTCGGAGGCGACCACCGTGTAGGTGACCTTCCCGCCCTGGAACGGGAGCGTGGCTGGATCGACACTGAAGCTGTTGATGGTCGGCGCGTGCCGGACGGGCCCGGTGCCGGACGAGCCTCCTGAGCCGCCCACCGTCACAGTCGTGGGCGCGCCTCCGTTGATAGACACGGCCGGCCGGCCGCAGCGATCGGTGAAGGTCCAGGTCTCGGTGGTGCCGCCTCTTGGGGTGGCGAGGATCCCCCCTGCGGGGAACTCGCAGCCGCCGCTCCCGGCGCTGTACCTCAGAGCGAGGTTCGACGCGGTGAATGAGAACGACCCCGCCGACGGGCTCGTGTACGTGCCGGTTGCGTTGAGGGTGAAGTCGCCGGTTGTCTCCGAGTACACGTAGGTCCCGGCAAGCGTCAGGTGTTCGTTGACGCCGCCCCCGGTGACCGTCAGGTCCAGGGACGCCTCCAGTACCCAGCAACTGACAGCCACGAAGCGCACCGTGCCGGTTAGCGCTTCGCCGGCCACAGCGAGGTTCGCGAAGGCGAAGGTGATGGTCGCCCCGGGCGCAAGGCAGGTGGCATTTCCGTGAAGGCCAGGGCCGGTGAGGGTCATTGTGTATCTGCCGCTCACCGTCTTCCCGACCAGCGCGTCCGTGCAGCCGGTGCCGTAGTCCACAGTGATGAGCCACGGGTCGGGCGGATCGTCGGCAGCGCTCGCCCTGTTGTCGGTCACCTTGGGGCAGCCCGCGGCCAGGGCCGCGCGGCTTCGGGCGCGACCCACGTAGCCCTTGGGCCCCAGTTGCGCCGTCAGAATGGCACACTTCTCGAAAAGCGTGGTGACTACGCGCGTGGATTGAGGCGCGGCCGGTTGTCCGGTCCCGCCGCCGGAGGGCGGAGGCGTGGTGCCGCCCCCGGAACTGCTGCCTCCGCCACCTCCCCCGCAACCCAGGCAGAACGCGACCAATGGAACGGCGAGGACTCGTTTCATGATACAGTCCCTACCTTTGACAGAGAGTCTCGGGAATCGCGGAATCCTGTTCACAGGCGGCGAGTGCGAGGGCGGCGCCAGCAGTTGAGGGCGCAGCGCTCTGAGAGGTCTCCGCAGTAGAGGCGAGGATACCCCTCGGGATTCTCGCCCAAACGACTGGGCCGACGGCGCAGAGCTCGCCGCTCCACCCAATGACAGCACCCGGGAGGGATCAGCAGGGCCGGGGGCGAACCCCTCACGATCACAGTTCCTTGCCCGTCGAAGGAGAGCCGACTATGTTCCAGAGAGCCCTGCTGAAAGAGGCCGACGTTGAACCGCTTGCCGCGGGTGTGCTCACGGTGCTCGAGACCGTTGGCGTGCTGTGCCAGAATGGGGAACTCCTGCGGGCGCTCGACGCGGCCGGTGCGCGCGTTGATCCCGCCGCGCAGCGGGTGCAGTTCCCAAAGCCAATGCAGCGGGAATACCTCGAGCAGTTCCGCACGGAGCACGCCCCCGGCGACGACGACGGGCACTGCGCATTCACCGCGCCCGGGATGCCGGGTCTCGGAGGGCAGATCGCTCAGTTCTTCTACGACGACAAGCAGAAGGCCCGCCGACGTGGGAATAGGGACGACTTCGTCACGCTGACCAAGCTCGGCGAAGCACTGCACGGCGACGCCGGGGTGGGGCACTCCCTGCTGCTGACCGACGTGCCGCCGCTGCTGGAGCCGTTGGCGGCGGCGCTGCTGATGGCCGAGTATGCCTCGCACCCCAGCCCGGCCTTCGCGTGGAACGTGCGGCAGGTGGACTACCTCGTGGAGATGGGCGAACTGCTGGGGCGGCAGGACTGGTTCAGTTGGGGGGCGATCTGCTTTGCCCACCCGCTTCGCTTCGACAAGGACGTCGCCGACAAATTCGTGCGGCGCGTCCGCGCCGGAGCGCCGACGGGGCTGACCGCCATGCCGGTGGCCGGGGTGACGACACCGGTGACGTTGGAAGGCTTCATCGTCGTGTCCGCCGCCGAGCACCTGGCCACGTGGATTGCGGCTCGGGCGCTGAACCCGACCGTGCCGCTTGGCGGCTCCCTGTGGGCCGGCACGCCCGACCCGCGAACTGGGGAGGTGAGCTACTCCTCCTTCGACGCCATGCTGTACGGCTGCACCGCCGTCGAATTCCTGCGGCGCTGGTGCGGTCTCGAGGTCGTGGTGGGAGGAGGCGAGTACTGCAGCGCCAAGGAACCCGGCCTGTACGCGGCGCAGGAGAAGGCGTACAAGGCCCTCACCATCGCCGCCTTCACCGGGCGTCACCCGAGCCTCGGGCAGGGCATGTTGGACGACGGCAAAGTGCTCTCGCCTGTGCAGTTGCTCCTGGAGCGCGACCTGACCGGGGGGGTCGCGCAGTACAGCAGAACCGTCAACGCAACCCCGGAAGCGCTCGCGTTGGCAACCATCGCCGACGTGGATGTCGGGCTGACCAAGAGCTACTTCGAGACAACACACACGCTGGAGAACTTCCGCGAGTGCCTGTGGACCCCGACGCTGATCGACCGCTCCGGATGGCGCGGCGCCGACCAGGAGGCAGCGATCCTGGAGAAGGCCAGCAGAGAAGTGCAGACACTGCTCGCCGGCTACCGGAAGCCCGCCGTGGACCCGGGGACGCTCGCGGCGATGCGCGGCGTCGTGGACCGGGCCAAACGCGAACTGCTGTAGCCGCCGGTCACCGAGCCTCCGGCCGAGACAGGATGACGGTGTTCGTCTGCGGCCACCCTAAGAGCGAAAGCCCCAAGTCCTGCAGGGAGCCCGGGAAGAGCCCCGACCGCGTCAGGTCTCCCGCGGCGCCACGCAGACCGCGATTGGCGTTGGGACCCAGACTCGGGAGGTTGAGCACAGAACTACCCAGCGGGGAGTTCACCGTGGTCTGACCGCCGTCTCTGGTGACGCTGCCGTACGGCTGGAACTGGCTGTTGAGCCCGCCCCGGGCGAGCCCCATGAAGTTGTTGCGGCCGTCCACAACTGTCCCGCCGAAAATCGCGACCACATCGTAGACGCTGAGGTACTTCAGCGGGATCAAGACGGTGCGGACGTTCTCCGAAGGCTTGGGGCGCGGGCGAGTCTGGGCTGAGCTTAGAGAGGCGAAGCAGAAAAGCAGCGAGGCGGAAAGGAACGCGGTTAGCGAGCGAACTTGGCGGTGCATCATGCGGAGCACTCTCCTCGGAGATCGTGATCGGTGCGCTGTCAGACGCTCAGTCGAGAGTTTGGGTTCCGGCCAGGTTCGGAACCCCGCTGGCACCTGCCCGGAGAGCAAGGCGGAAACCAAAGAGCAACTACCCGTCAATGTCGGCTGAGAGCATCTCGGCAAGCGTTGTCCACGGAAGGACCTACTCATGCCCAAACTCATCCTCTTCTGCGCCCTTCTCCTCCCGCTCCTACTCGCGAGCGCGGCCCACGCCCGCACGCTCCATGTCTCCCCTGAAGGCAACGACCGCTGGAGCGGGCAACTTGCCGGCCCGAATGCGGGTGGAACCGATGGCCCGCTTGCCTCGCTCAGAGGCGCGAGAGACGCCCTCCGCAAGCTCAGGGAGGCTGCTTCGCTGGCCGAGCCCGTGCAGGTCCTCGTGGCTGCGGGAACGTACCAGCTTGGAGAGCCGTTCGTGCTCACGCCGGAGGACAGCGGCGCCGAGCAGTGCCCGATCACCTATGAGGCAGCGCCGGGCGCGGTCTGTGTCTTCGAGGGCGGTCGGGAGGTTGGCGGCTTCAAGCCTGCCGGCGGCGGGCTGTGGACGACTACCGTGCCCGAGGTGGCGGCAGGCAAGTGGTACTTCGAGCAGCTCTGGGTCAACGGAAGGCGAGCGGTGCGCGCGCGGACACCCAATGTCGTCCGGCAGGGCGAAACGTGCGTCCCGCGCTACTTCTACACGTGGCGCAAAGTCGGCTACGGTGTCGACCCGGCCACGGGTCAGAAGGCAGACTTGTCCAAGCGCGCCTTCGTTGGGCGACCCGAGGATCTCAAGCCGCTTGCCGGTACGCCAAAGGACCGGCTAAGCGACGTGACGCTGGTCGCCTATCACTCGTGGGAGTCGTCGCGGCACCGGCTCGCGTCCGTGGACCCCGATTCCGGGATGCTTGTCGCCACCGGCCCGGCGCCGTGGCCGATGATGATGTGGGGACCGAACCAACGGTACCACCTGGAGAACTTCCGCGAAGCCCTGGACGAACCGGGCGAGTGGTATCTCGACCGCAACGGGACGCTCACTTGCTGGCCGCTGCCCGACGAAGACTTGGCGACTGCCCGTGTTGTCGCGCCCGTGCTCACGGAGTTCGTCCGCTTCCTCGGCGACGCCCAGGCAGGGCTGCCGGTGGAGCATGTCACGCTGCGCGGGCTGAGCTTCCGGTACGCCGGCTACACGCTGCCCCCCGAGGGGCACGGCGACAGCCAGGCGGCGGTGAGCGTTCCGGCAGTGGTGCTGGCGGACGGCGCCCGGCGCGTTACCCTCGACCGGTGCGAGGTGGCGCATACGGGAACGTACGGCGTCTGGTTCCGGCGCGGCTGCACCGACTGCGCCGTTCGACAGTGCCACGTCCACGACCTCGGCGCCGGTGGCGTGCGCATCGGTGAGACAATGATCCGCCCCGACGAAAGCGAGCACACGGGGAGGATCGCTCTGGAGAACAACCTGATCCACGCCGGCGGTCGGATCCTCACCGGTGCCGTCGGTATGTGGATTGGGCAGAGCAGCGACAACCAAGTCACCCACAACGACGTCTCCGACTTCTTCTACACCGGCGTGTCCGTCGGCTGGAGCTGGGGCTACGCCGACACCGCCTGCAAGCGCAACAAGATCGAGTTCAACCACATTCACCACCTGGGCTGGGGAGTGCAGAGCGACATGGGCGCGGTCTACACGCTGGGGATCTCCGAGGGCACCACCATCAGCAACAACGTCATCCACGATGTTTGGTCGTACGGCAAATACGGCTGGGCAGGGCTCGGGCTGTACAACGACGAGGGCAGCACCCACCTCACCCTGGAGAACAACCTCGTCTACAACACGAAAGACATGACCTACCACCAGCACTACGGCAAGAAGAACGTCATCCGCAACAACCTGCTGGTACTGGGGCGCGACTATCAGGTGTCCGTCCACCGGGTCGAGCCGCACCTGTCGGCAACCTTCGAGCGCAATATCGTCTACTGGAAGACCGGCAAGCTCTTCTGGCAGCCGTCGCTGGACGAACGAAAGCTGCGGTTCGACAACAACCTGTACTGGTGTGCCTCCGGCGAGCCCGTCGACTTCATGGGGCTGACGTTCGCGCAGTGGCAGGAGGCCGGCCAGGATACCCACTCGCTGATCGCCGACCCGCTGTTCGTCGACCCCGACAACTTCGACTTCCACCTGAAGCCCGACTCCCCCGCCCTCAAGCTCGGCTTCAAGCCCTTCGACTACACGAAGGCAGGCGTCTATGGCGACGCCGACTGGGTCGCGCTGGCGAGCAGCCTCAAGTACCCGCCCGTCGAGTACGCCCCCGACCCGCCACCCGCGCCCCCGCTGGTTGTGGACGAAGGCTTCGAGGACTACCCCGTCGGCGCGCAGCCGACCGACGCGCAAGTCAACGTCGAGAACAAGGGCGACGCGATCATTGTCACCGACGAGACCGCCGCTGCCGGGAAGCAGAGCCTGAAGTTCGCCGATGCCGACGGGCTGGCGCGCAGCTACGACCCGCACCTCGTCTACAACCCCGACTACGTCGCTGGTGCCGCCCACTGTAGCTTCGACCTCCGCCTCGAAGAAGGAGCCGAGCTGTGGCACGAGTACCGCAACTGGAGCGCCGTCCCCTACACCACTGGTCCCAGCCTGCAGATCATCGACGGCAAGCTGAGAGTCAAGGACAGAGAGCTGCTGGAGGTACCGGTCGGCAAGTGGTTCCACCTCGAAGTCACCGTCGCCCTCGGCGACCAAGCCACCGGCACGGGGAGTCTGACGGTGACGCTGCCCGGACAACCGCCGGAGGAGTTCAGCGATCTGCCGGTCGCCACGCCCGGCTGGAACAAGCTCTCCTGGGTGGGCTTCGTCAGCAACGCCACGACGAGCACGGTGTTCTACTTGGACAACCTCAAGCTGACCAACGCCCCGTCCGCCGAGTGAGCCGCCAACGCTTGGGAGCAGTGCAAAGGCGGCTCAGCTCACGGCGCCTCATACGGCTGCATCTGCACGAAGTTGTACATCAGCTCCTGCCCGATGGGTCCGCCGGGCTCGGCCGCGCTCTTCCAGTCCGAGACGGTCAGCTTCGCCGTGGTCCCGTTGGCGCGGAAGACCCGCCAGTGGTAGTTCATCCAGCCTTTGTGCTCTTGAGTGTAGGGGCCGAAGTGGTGGCTGTAGCAGTTGGCGAAGACATGGGTGAAGCAGTTCGCCGGAACAAGGGTAACGCCCTCGAGCTGGATGGAGAGGGCGTTCTCCTGTTCGGCCGACAGGTCTTTGAAGTCGGCGCTGTAGAGGCGTAGCGAGTAGAGCTGACCCGCCTTCAGGTTGTTGATCTCCTGCGAGAACACGTTCGGCTTGTCGGCGGAGCGTTTGGTGACGAGGACGGTATTGCCTTCGTCGGTCTGCGGGTAGCGGCCCTGAAGCCAGCCGAATCCCGGACTGGTGTCGAACCGGATCGTGCCCTCTGCCGCCGGTTGCAGCGTCCAGCCTTCTCCCTGCCGCTCGAAGTCGCCGTTGGTGAGGTGCGTCAGCAGGTACGGGTCGTCACCCAGTCTCTTCGTGCTGCCCTCGATGCCATAGTGCCGGAAGAGCTTCGCGCCCCAGCGGACGGTCTCTTCATCGGCGTAGCTGGCGAGGTAGGTCATGAGCCCACCAAGTCCCTCGAACGCCGGATGGTTGGCGGCCAAGTTGAACTGCATGTCGAGGTAGGTCTTGTAGTTGACGTGGGGGAAGGTGTCGAGCTGCTCGGGCGGGGCGCTGAAGTAGCCGAAGCAGACAATCAGGTGCGGCAGCGACCCTGGGCACTGCTCGCGGTACTGCTGGGCTGAGTCGACCAGCCGGGCGTTCAGGAACCGCCACGCGTCGGCTTCGGTTCGCTGCTCCTTCAGGTAGCGTTCCCACGCGATCCCACAGCCGTGCTTCACCAACGTGGCGACGAACTCCCGGCCTTCGGGGCCGTTCCAGAGATCGCCGGCGTAGGGGTCGTACACCTTGTCGCGGTACTCGGGCAGCGTGAGCACCTCGTCGACCGCCTTGGCCCAGATTGCGCACTCCGGGTCTGAACCGCCGAACTCATCGGCGATCAGCCCGGCGAGGTGCGTCGCCCTGAGTGCCTCGCTCTCCACGAGGAGCGTGCGGGCCGTCTCCACCGTCAACGGTTCGTCTGCTGTGCCTCGAGGGACGGGGCACCGAACAAGCCACTTCCCGCCCCGCTCCTGCCACTCCCTCGCGAACGGCTCGCCGGGCAAGCCGACGAAGGTGTTGACATTCGGGAACACGTACTTCCGGTGAAAACCGCCCTGGTACGAGCCGAACTCACTCACATGCGGGTTGCTGTCGAAGCGGGCGAAGACGAGGGCGGGGACTCCGCGCACGATCAGCCCCTCAACCTTCGCCGCGCTGACGGTGTACTTGCCTGCATCCAGTACGCGCATGGTCTCGTGCGCATCGCCATGGGTTTGGTCGAGCGTGACTCGCCGAGGCTCTTCCGTCGCCTCTGCAACCAGCTCCACCTCCGCGCTGCCTCGGTTGGAGAAGAACACCCATCCTCTGCGCGGGTTGACGAAGGCGTGCGCCTTGCCTGACCCGTCGGGGCCGGCGATGTGCAGGAACTCCGTGACGAGGTTGTTCAGCCGCCGCGCGCCCTGTGGTCCGCGAGGGAAGGTTGGCAGCGGGGTCCAGGTCACCTGTGTGCTGCCGGGGAGCCCTACGTCTTTCCCGTCAGCCGTCTTCGCAGCAGCACGGACCGCATACGTGCCCGACCGCGCGTTGCCCATGGGCAGGGCCAGCGTTGCCTTGCGGTCCAGGGCGAAGTCTCGCGAAGACGCCGAGGCGAGTGCGGGGCCGGCAGGCCGGCCGTCGCCCGCCACCCGGAGCAGCTCGGCCCGGACAACCAGCGAGGGCGCGGTCTCCCCGAGCCCGCGCTTGTCAACTTCGACGAGCAGCCGCTGCTGACTGGGGACGGGGATGGCCGACACAGCCACGCCGCCGGACAGGTTCGTCGTGCTCGCGTGGTGGCTGATCTCCTCCGCCGTCAGCGCCCGGTTGTAGGCGAGCACCTCGGCGAGCTTGCCGCGGAAGTGGGCGTCCTGCGTGAACTGGCGGTCGCCGTCGCTGCGTCCCATCCAGAAGTGGCCACCGGAAGCAAGGGGCGTGGCAACCGGGTTGGTGCTCCTCAGCTCGCCATCCACGTAGAGCTTCAGCGTCTCGCCGTCATACGTCGAAGCGAGGTGGCACCACCGGCCGAAGGGTAGGCTGGTCTTGGCGTTGTTCCCGCCCGCGGAGGCGTAGGTCCAGACCTGCTCCCTGTATTGCGTCAGCACGTAGCTCGCGTAGGCTTTGCCCACAATGCCCGGCTCGCCCGCCTGCCGCTGCGGTTCAGCCCAGACCCAGGCGACGAGAGACAGTGTCTTACGCAGGTCCAGGGCCGGACCGGCGCCACAGTCCACGCAGTCGTCAACACCGTCGAATTCGAGCGCGTAGCCCTTCCCGTTCGGCACCCACTTGGCGCCGCTGGTCTTTCCGTCATTGCCGTTGCCGCTTCGGTCGTGAAGGACCGTGCCGGAGCCTTCGTCGAAGGTCCAGTGGGCGACGACGTCCGTACCGGCACCGGCCGCCGGGCTTCCTCCAAGCAGGAAGAGCAAGAGTGTGGCTGTGTTCATTTCACGACTCCTTCGACGACGCAGACCACGGGACGTAGGGGCGGTGCCTGCGCGCCCGCCCAGCCGGGGCAGACACGCAGGTCTGCCCCTACGCTGCCCCGCGTCTTCGGGGGTATCATATCTGTCCCGTCAACAGCCGCCAAGTGGGGATTCGGCAATCGGCGATTGCCGGTTCGCGGAGGGCCCCTACGTGCTCGAGTTCACCGATTCGGCTGGCGAACGCGACCGAATTCTGGAGCAGTGCGAGGCAGACCGGACACCTGACACCTGACGCTCGACACCCACCCTCACAGGAGCCCCTCAATGCCCAACACCCTCTGGCACACCCACCCCGCAGAGCAGGGCAATCGCATCAAAATGAGAGGCGTTGCTCATGTCTGTAGCACCTTCAGCAGGTAGTCGTTATCCCAGCCGGCTTTCAGTCGCTTGGCTTTGGTGCTGCGCTGCTGGTCCAGGCGGCGTTCGGACTCGACCAGAGCAATCGTCTGCAAGCCCTCCCAGTGTTCCCGTCCGGACAGCTCGGCGGGCGCGGGGGTGATCCAATACCGGCGCGTCTCCTCTCTGCTGTGGCGTTTTTGTCCGACGCGTGCTCGTAGGAGTGACGCAGCGTTTTGCCATCGATAGCCACCACCTGTCCACCCAGCGCCTGGGCAACCGCTTTCACCCACTTCAGGAAGCTCGAACTCTTCGAGTTCGCGGCTTGCAGTTCGGTAGGTGAAAGCAAGGAGAATACCCGTCCAAAGGCATCGTGAGAGGGGATTCCATGGGGCAATTCCAAGCAGGTCTCGAACCACTCGCGTTTTGCCTCGCCATCGGCTTCCACGTCCACCCACGTATCGGCAGCGCTGATTACCGCGCAAATTGTGATGACCAGGATGTCCAGCAATTTGTGGTCGGTTCTCCCTTCCACCCGGGGATCGGGAAGGTCGGCAACGCATTCCTCAATCGAGGTTTCCGTGCTGCGTTTCATGGCTGTAACTCCTGCTGCGAGGGGCTGTTGCTGCAACTTCTGCCAAGGGCTTGACTCCTTGACTCGCTCCGACAAGAACGGTACACTCGCAGCCGACTTTATCACCCTTGGGCGATCGCGTCACCGGGTTTGTCAGACTCGAGTTTTGATGCGATTGCCCTGCCTCCTCGGCGGATTCGGCGTCCATGTCAGCACTGCCTCTTCGAGCGCCCTCCCTGCACAACTGGTTGATCGCGTTGACCGTCACCACACTGGCTACCGGCAAGGCGGCTGCGGTCGTGTCTGCACCCAACGGTGTCCACGTCCTCTGCCTCAATACCTACCTCCGCCCCAACTACGCGCAACTCCTTTCGGGCATGCTGGACCTGGACTATGTGTCGGGCTTGCTCGTCTACGTCGAGTGGCGGCATTTCGAGCCGGCGGAGGGGCAGTACCAGTGGTCGATCTTCGACACGGCTCTCGCCGCTGCGCAGGCGCGAGGCAAGGTGGCCTCTTTCGGGTTGCTGGTCCAGGCGAAGTCGCCGGACTGGCTGCTGAAACGGTGCCAGGTCTTCACCTTCACGCACCCCCATCCGAGCGTGGGGACGGTCACCGCGCCGGTCCCCTGGGACCCGGTCTACAAAGCCGCTTTGTCGCGAACCATCCGGGCGCTCGGCGCTCGCTACGAGGGTCACTCGGCGTTGCACAACATGGTCCTCAACGGGCCGTCGTCCCTCTTCGGCGTCGAGACCAACTTCCCCGTGAAGGAACTGGCGCCCGAGGCAGCCGTGAAGCTCGACTACACCCACGAGAAGTTCGAGGCGGGCTGGAAAGAGTCCATCGATGTCTTCGTCGACGCCTTCAAGCAGACGCGCCTGTCGCTGGGACTGCACCACGAATTGAGCTTGGGCGAACGTGACCTGGCGATGCGGCTCCAAGTGGTCCGGTCGATTCGCGACTACGCGATCCATCGGGAGTCCGAGCACAACGGCAAGCGGCTGATCGTGCGGCTGCTCGGTCTGGGTACCGAACACCCAGACTTCTTTCCCGGCCCGTTCCACGAGACGGGCGAGGCGACGACCGACTACCTCGCATTGGTCGAGGAGGTGCGCGACCGGGCCGATATCGCCTACGAAGTAGCGCGCATCTGGCGGCTGTCCAATCTCGGCGGGAAGCAACAACCGCTGTCACCGACGCGCTTTCAACGAGTGCTGGACCTGGGCATCTCGCACCATGCCAAGTGGCTCCAAATCAAGGACTTTGACGTGTGGGACCCGCGGCTGAATCAACCGTACGCCCCCTTTGCGTCTGCATTGGAAACCGCCCACCAACGGCTGCGCGGCGACGAGTTGCCAACCCCGCGGCAGAAGCCGCCGCTCTTCGCCGTCTACTACACCTGGTACAGCACGGCTGTGGGTCCCCACGGGAAGTGGTCGAGTTGGGGTCAGCCGACTCCCAGCCTGCTTCGCCCCGCAGGCTGCGACCCCGACAAGTTCGTCGGCCCCGACCGGTTGCGGGACATCAGTAGCTGCGAGTACCCGCTGATCGGCCCCTACGATAGCGACGACCCGGAGGTCGTTCGCTGGCACCTCCGCTTGGCCAAAGCCGCTGGCATCGACGCCTTTCTCGTCGACTGGTGGGGACCCGGGGGGTGGCAGAAGGCGCCCGGGCTCACGCAGGACGCTTTCGAGAAAGTGGTGCTGCCCATTGCCGAAGAAGAGGGCTTCAAAGTCTGCTTGTTCGACGAGACGGCGCAGTTCGTGAAGGACTTCGCCCAAGTGAAAGCGTGGGCGGCTGACTACCTGGCGAAGTACCAACACAGTCCCGCCTACCTGAAGATCGACGGTCAGCCGGTCTACGTGATCTACCAGGTGCCCTTTGCACCGAGGCTCACGCCAGAACAGGCGACGGAACTGCACAACTTCGTCGAGGCGCGGGTCGGTCCGGTCTACTGGATCGTGGACAAGATCGCCACCGGCTCCGACCCCGCCACGGGCGCGTTTCAGGCCTTCGTCGTGAACGAGGAATGGCTCGCGCTGGACTGGGTCGATGCCTTCTGCGGCTACGGGACGTTTGCCGTGCAGCGGCAGATTGAGTACCGTCAGATCGCTCCGCGGTTCGCCGTCTTCGCCACCCTGGCCCACGAGCGCGGCCACCGGGTCCTGGTGCCGGTGCACCCCGGTCACGACAACCGCAAGCTTCAGGAAAAGCCCTGGGTAATGCCGCGCCGCGACGGACAGACGCTCCGCGATTTCCTGCTTGCGGCTGAAGACGCCCCTGCCGATTACCTCCTGCTGACCAGCTTCAATGAATGGCCCGAAACCACCGTCGTCGAACCCGCTCGGACGTGGGCGGATCCCTACCAGTACCTGCGAGTGCTGGCCGAGTGGAACGGCGTGGCGTTCCGACCACCGCCGGTGCCCCGCTGAATCCACCCCTGCCCGAGTCATCCGCGCCCGCCGGTTGGGTGGACGCCACGACAGGTGAGAATGCTGCCCCACCGTGGCTGCCGGCGCGCAGCCGGTAGCCGATCCACGCCCTGGCGGGCGCAACCACGAGATGCGTTCCCCATAGGAGTCGCCCATGCAAACCGACACCCTCCCCTGCACAGATTCAGTCTGCGATTGCCGCGCGGCGTTGAATCGGCGCGACTTCGTGAAGACAGCGCTCGCCGGCACTGCCGCAGCCGGCGCCGGCGAGCTGCCGGTCGTGGCGGGGCCGTTCGACAGCAACAACGAGTACCTGCAAGTCATCCCCCAAGACAAGCGGTTGGAGGCGCCGTGGGTCGCTTCGTTGTTCGCCCGCGGTGAGAAGGAAACGTACTCCGCACCGGAGGCGCTCCGGCACATCGGTATGCCGGTCGGCGGGCTGTTCGCGGGCACGGTGTATCTCGGCGGCGCCGGCCGCCGGGCCGATCTGGGCAGGGCAGGCGACCAACGCAAGCGTGGCGAGGACGGTGGCACGGAATGGCGCTGCGCAATTGCTCTTCACAGACTGGCTCTCCGTTTCTCCCCACGGGGACGAGGCGACGCCCTCCGCTCCTGGCGTGTCGCAGGCCGAGGAGCATACCGCAAGCCTCCACCGTCGGCCAACCAGCCTCTGCGTTCGTAGAGCCCGCCTCCCCGGCAGAGCGGGATCCGAGTATCATGTGGACCCCAGGGGGTAGCCCACCATGTAACACCCATCCCTGGGGAGCGGAACAACTCCATGAGTGAGCACCACCCAAACCAACAACCAATCCGCGTCGGCGTCGTCGGCGTGGGCCGCGGGCAGAGCTTCGCCCAGAGCGCCAACGAGCTGGTCGGCATGCAACTGGTCGCGCTATGCGACACCTGGGAAGAACGCCTCGCGGAAGTCGGCCGACAGCACGGGGTGGCGACCTACACCGACTACGACCGGTTCCTGGAGCACGACCTGGACGCAGTCGTCCTGGCCAACTACTTCCACCAGCACGCGCCCTTCGCCGTCAAAGCACTGGAGGCGGGGCTGCACGTCATGAGCGAGACTTCGGCGAACACGACGCTCGCCGAGGGCGTCGCGCTGTGCCGCACAGTAGAACGCACCGGCAAGACCTACATGCTGGCCGAGAACTACCCGTTCACCGCCTTCAACCAGGAGTTGCGGCGGGTGTACCGGACCGGCGAGATCGGCGACGTCACCTACGCCGAGGGCGAGTACAACCACCCGATGGCGCCCCGCGACCGGCTGCGGATCTCGCCGGGCCGGCGGCACTGGCGCTCGTGGATCCCCTCGACGTACTACTGCACCCACGCCCTGGCGCCGCTGATGTACATTACCGACACCATGCCGCTGAAGGTGAATGCGCTCTCCATCGCCTGCCGCGAAGTGGACTGCGAGACCGTCCGCGTGGCCGATCCCGGTTCGGTGATTCTCTGCCGGATGGACAACGGGGCAGTGTTCCGGATCTTCGGGCTGCTGCTGCCCGGTCACAGCAACTGGTACCGGGTGCACGGGTCCCGCGGCGCCATGGAGCTCACCCGCGGAGGGGGCTACTTCGGTCCCGGTCAGGTCCGCCTCTGGCACGAGCCTTGGGACGTGAAGCCCGGCGAGGAGGCGGAGCGCGTCTACCCACCCGAGTGGCCCGAGCACGGCGACCTGGCGGAGAAAGCCGGCCATGGCGGCGGCGACTTCTGGACCAACTTCCACTTCGCCAACGCCATCCGCAGCGGCGAGCCGCCGTATCTCGACGTATACCGCGGGGTCGCGATGTCGTCCGTCGGCATCCTGGCCTGGAAGAGCGCTCTGACGGACGGGCAGCCCTTCGAAGTGCCGGACTTCAAGGACGAAAAGAGCCGCCAGGCATACAAGGACGACCACTGGTCGCCCTGGCCCGAACACGCCGGTCCCGGTCAACCGCCGCCAAGCTTGCTGGGCACGCCGACTCCCAGCGAGGAAGCCATCGCCTCCGCGCGCGAAGTGTGGGACGAGATTGGGTACCGCGGCGAATAGCGGGGGAGACCAAGCCGGAGGAAGTGGCTACGGCAGCCCGGCACGGTCCTTGCCCGGACACCGTTCAAGACCGCCGAAGGCGTACGGAATCCGGTCCTCGAATGCGCCAACCTCGGGCAGCGGCTGCGTTCGGCCGATCTGGTACCAGTAGGCAGTACTGGTCCAGTCGCCCTGCTTGTCGTTTGCGTGGCCGTGCTCGAGGGAAAAGCGGAGTGACTGCTCGAAGTAGACGGGGTCTTCGACGTGGAAGCGGTACTGGGAGTGCTTTCCGGTGTAGTCGCTGTTGCCCTTGAAGCTGTAGCCGTAATAGGGCGTGCAGTGTGCCTGCCCGAGTTGGGCGTAGTTCCACGCGCCACAAAAGTAGTCCTCGGTGCCGGTGCCGTGCAGGTTGGGCGGCCAGACTTCGCCATCGACGAAGAACATGTCGTCCCCCTCGCCCCACCAGCCAGCCTGGTTGGTGTCGAGGTGTAGCGCGCAGCCCACGTAATGGCCCTTGCCGGCGGCGTCGAGTACGAGGTAGTTGTCCTCGCCGGTGGTGTTGAGCCGGTTGGCGCTGCCGCGATCATCGGGGCCCGTCTGGCAGCCCTTGTCCACGACCAGCTCACGGCGCCAGTTGGCGTGGAAGCGGCCCAGTCCCTCGGGTATCTCGTTCCATTCCTGGTAATCGACGTAGAAGTACAGAAAGCTGTCCTGCGGGGAGTCGTTGGTGACGGTTATCTTCGCGCCTGATGCGAACGGCATCGAGAACCACGAGTTCAGCCCCAGGTAGAACGCCTGCAGCGGCAACGACGTGAAGTATGTCGCCTTGGCGTGCCCCAGTCCGAAGAAGTCGCCCAGCGGACACTGAACCGACGGTGTCTCCTCCCCGTCCCAGTACATCCGCAGCACGAGCCGGCGGAGGTTATGGTCATTCTCTGCGGTGGTCATCCAGAGGTGCCGGACGCAGCCGGCCCCGGCCATTTGCGCCAGGACCCGCGTCTCACCCGCTGGCATCGGCCAGTTGTCGGCATTGCCGCCGGTCTTGTCGTACGATGAGAAGCGCCGCGAGCGGACGCCGCAGCCAAGCTTGGCCAGGTCTCCGAGACTTGTAGTGCCGAAAGTCATGTCGATTGGATCTCCTCTTCTTGGAACCGCGAAGACGCAAAGGCCGCGAAGGTGCGTCCAAGGCGGCCTTGGCGTCCCTTGCGTCCTCTATGTCCTTGTCCCTGGAATGCCGACCAACTTGTGGCTACTCGCCCGCGCCAGCGGGAACCGTGCCCGCCCAGAGGCAGCCGCGGCGGAGCATCAGCCGGAAGTTTTCGTCGCGGCAGGAGTCGGGGTTATGCCCCAAGGCGAGGTAAAACAGCCGACCGTCGCCCCACGACTTGGTCCACGCCACGGGCATCGCGTCGCCCTTCCAGAGCGCCGAGGCGAGCACGTGGTTGCGTGGGTCCCAGTCGGTGATGTACTGCTCGTCGGTGACGAGGAACTCGTCGAGTCCCTCGGTGATGGGGTGCTGGGCATCCTTGATGCTTACCTGGTACTGGCGGTACGCAGGGTGCGTGACAAAGTAGCCGCCCACCATCGCCCGGTACTCCGGGCAGCCGCGGAACGAGTCGGCTGCAGAGTGGACGCCGACATAGCCCTTGCCGGAGGCCAACCAGTTGAGCAGTCCGTTCTTCTGGGCATCGGTAATTTCGCCGATGGTGTAGTAGAAGACCAGCAGATCATAGGCGTCCAGCCCCGGCGCGACGAGCGCCTCGAGGTCGTCCTTGACATACGTGATCTCCAGCTCCTCCATCGGCTCCAGCGCTTCCATGATGGCCGCGCCGCAGCCCTCAAAGTCGTGAATCGTTCCACCTGCGAACACCAACGTCTTGATCTTTGCCATTTGGTTTGGTCCTTCCCTGTTTTGTTGTCGGTCGGTGACGCCCACAAGGGGCTACGCTACTGGGTCATGTTGGGGGCTGGCCGGTGGACGCTGAACATTCGGTGTTGGATGTTCAATGTTCGACGTTCGCCCTTCATCCTCGCCTCGCTCTGCTACCCGCCGACGCGTTGTTCCAGTGCCAGCGTGATCGTCGGCGCGTCGCACACCTCGGCCGGGCCGAAGTACTGAATGGCGCCGGGAAAGACGTAGTCGTCGTTCAGCGCCCACGCGTCCCGCTGGGCAGCGAACATCTGGAACGGTCTGCCGTTCAGGTCGACGAGTGCCTTCCGGATGACCGGCTTCGGCGCGCCCTTGCGCCTCTCGAGGTTTAGCATCATCGTGACCGGGGTGCCGCCTGCCAACCATTCGTCGGCGGGCTTGGTCAGGTTCTGCACATTGGCCGTGTAGCCGGTGAGCTTGCCGCGGACCAACTGCGCGGCGGCGTGGCCCAGCGAGTAGCAGTAGTCGGCATCGAAGTTGCTCGGGAACGCGCAGCGGCCTTCGTAGCCGAAGAAGTGGCCCAGGCAGTTGAACCTGATCTCGCCCTCGCCTTTGGCCTCGTAGTGGGCGTTCAGCGCGCGGATCTTGTCGGAGACGAGATCCATGAGCAACCGCTCGGTCTCGATCTGTGAGACGAGCAGATTGTCGTGGGAGTCACGCTTCAGCAGGACTTCCTGGATGCTCTCCGGCAGGAAGCCGTAGAGGCGGGCGCTCTCGGCGGTGAGTCTCGTCATGAGGTACTGGAACCGCTCGGAGTGGTCGGGCAGACCCAGGAGGTACTCCTCCTCGTCCCCCAGTACCGTGCCCAACTCGTCGATGAGCTTGCGGAACTCGGGGATGAACTCGACCAGCCCCTCGGGGACAAGCAGGACACCGTAGTTCCTGCCCGCCGCGGCGCGTTGCAGGACGATGTCGACGATGCCGTCCACGATCTCCTGCAGGCTGGCGCTATTGGCCTCGATCTCTTCGGACACGAGCGTGAGATTCGGGTGGGTTTGCAGGGCGCACTCCAGGGCGATATGGCTGGCGGCGCGACCCATCAGCTTGACGAAGTGCCAGTGCTTCACCGCGGAGGTGGCGTCGCGGCAGATGCTGCCGATGAGTTCGGAGTACGTCTTGGCGGCGGTGTCAAAGCCGAAGGAGGCCTCAATCTGCTCGTTCTTCATGTCGCCGTCGATTGTCTTTGGCACCCCGACGACGCACGTCGGCGAGCCCTGGGCCTTGAGG
>Ga0210022_1000422_pt1 | contig 31930 bp, 28 predicted proteins | sample CryGeymeta201520_FD_183984 | JGI IMG/M metagenome (GOLD analysis project Ga0210022, IMG submission 183984) | Groundwater microbial communities from Crystal Geyser aquifers in Utah, USA - Crystal Geyser metaG 2015-20 (SPAdes) (version 2) | ecosystem: Environmental > Aquatic > Deep subsurface >... | reverse complement strand
CATGCCGGAGTGGCGGAATAGGCAGACGCGCTGGTCTCAAAAACCAGTGAGGGTAACCTCATGCCGGTTCGATCCCGGCCTTCGGCACAAAAAAGACCGCCCATCGGCGGTTTTTTTATTTATCCTCAGCTAATCGTTTATTTACTTAGCTTTTACACTTGTTTTACTTAGCTTTTACGCTCAGCTGATCGTTCTAATATCAACAACGTTATCCGGCTTACCCAGCCGCTCTTTACCCAATAATCCCTTATCAAGCCCTTCATCAAGCTCCTTATCAACCTGCTCGCTTATCTCATTGCTTACCTCATGATCCAGCCCCACGGCGATAACCGCGATGTCGTCGTTGAGTTTGCCGTGGGCGAAGGATTGGGCGGCCTCGACAAGCCGGTTGGGAATGGTTGCGATTTCGGGGTCGTCCAGTGCCAAGAGCGCTGCGCTTATACCGTCCTCGCCAAAGAAATCGCTGTCGTGGCGCGCTTCAAGCAGACCGTCGGTATAGAGCAAGATAACTTCCCCATTGGATAATTTTTCAGCGCTATTATCATATTCCGTATCATCGAGAACACCGATAGGCATCGAACCGATTTGCATCTGCCGCACCGAATGCTCTCTGTAATTGGCGATAATCGGCGCGGGATGTCCGGCGATCGAACAGAGGATTTCGCCGGTTGACGGATCGATTGTGATATACGCAATGGTTATGAATTGGCCCGACGCCATCTGGGATGTAAGGACGCTGTTTGCGTGCGCCAATACCTGCGCGGGCTGCTCGTATTCGTAGGCGAACGCGCGTATCGTCATTTTAGCGAGAGCGGTGGCCGTTGCCGCCTGAAGACCCTTGCCCGAGACATCACCCACAACGATGCCGATTCTGCCATTGGTAAACTCGATGAAGTCATAGAAATCGCCGCCCACCTTGGAGCGCTCGGTAGCCGCGCGGTAGAGCAGGCCAAGCTTTATGCCGTCAAGCTTATCCGGCACCGCAAGCAGGGCGTTTTGCAGCGTCTCGGCAACATCACGCTCGCGTTCGTAGAGCTTGGCGTTCTCAATCGCCACAGCGGCCTGGTTTGCAACGGCCTCAAGCAGTGCGACATCCGCGTCGCTAAACGTCTTACCGCTGGCCGAGGCGACCTGAATAACTCCTATAAGCCGATTGCCGGTAAAGAGCGGCGCTACGGCAACCGCGCTAATACCCCTTACGAGCGCCTCTTTCGATGCCCTGGGGTCGTGGCGATAATCGTTGGTAAAGGCCGATTTGCGAATCTTCAACACCGTTTCCGCAAATCCGAGGTCCTCCGGAATATCCGGCAGCCGCATCGACTGTAATGAGTTGGCTTTGTGCCGGTACTCCAGCCTGCCGTTCTCCTCGTTATAGAGCCCGATTGCGCCCATATCCGCCGCAACCAGGTCGACCGCGTTGGCAACAATCTTCTCTAAAAGTTCCTGAAGATCAAGGCCGGACGATATATCAAGGGCTACTTTATTTAAGATTCTCAAATCATCATTTGAGGCCTTAAGCTTACGCTCCGATTCGCGTGCCTCCTCGTAAAGGCGCGCGTTTTCTATCGCTACAGCCGCCTGGTTCGCCAGCGCCATCAAAAGCCCCATTTCCTTTTCAGTTATTCTATCCTGCCTGGTAAGCGGTGTATACAGCCCAATCACGCCGAGCGAGCCGCTGCCGGATATCAATGGAAGGGCGATTTCGGAGTCTATGCCGGCCTGCAAGGCCACGTCTTTAAATAGAAACTCCGACTTGGTTAGGTCTTTAATAACGGTCGGCTTCCCGGTCATCAACACCTTACCGGCCACACCCTGCCCCGGCGCCATCTTCATAACGCTCAAATCTACGCCTTCGTTCTCGCTCCAGAAATGGTCGACCTTAAGTTGCTTCTCGTGCTCATCATAGAGCGCAATCCACACAGTCCTGGCGTCAAAGTAATTTCTCAGGGCGTTTGTCACCGCGCCCTCGACAAAGGGGACGTTAAGCGCCAGATTCATCTTCTCACCCGTCTCGACCAGGCCGCTTAACTCATTTACGTACTCTTTAAGATTGATCCTCATAGTATTAAAGCTCTCGGCAAGATCCTCGATCTCATCGCCGGTCTTAATGAGCCCGATTTCCTCGTCAAAACTACCTCTGGCTATCGCCTTTGCCTTATCCGCAAGAACGGTGATAGGCTTAACTATGCGCTCACTGATCCAGAACCCCAAAAACACCGCAAGCAAGACGATAATGCTTGCGGCAACACCACTCCTCACAATGTCGGTCCTGATCGGGGCCAGAACCTGCTCAACCGGCACAAACGAGCCCGCGCTCCAGCCAAGGCTATGAATCGGAACTTGCGAGCCCATTCTATATGAGTTATCAATCGGGAAGGTCAACCCGGTCGAAGTAAACTCCTTGCCGGACGATGCGACTTTTATAAACCGCTGGGAGCCCCATTTTCGCTCGGATAACGGCTTTTTTGGATACTGGTTCTGGTAGACAAGCATTCCGTTGTTATCGGTGATATTGTAGCCGCCCCCCGGCACCTCAAAGACGAATATCTCATTAAGCCGCGTGGAATCGACGGAGGCTACCATAATACCGGCCAACCTCGACTTGCGCCAGACCCCCGTTATAATATCAAACCCCATCCCGCCGTTCTCGTGGACATGAAACGGCGTAACGAACCAGTCCCTCTCGGGGGTTAGCCTTTTAAGATCAGAACGGGGGTTATGTTTATCGTGCGTAAGCTTTAAGCCAACCAGTTTCGGGTCGGTTGATGCGTAAATCTGCCCGTCGGGACGCACGAAATCCATGCTAAAGACCGGATAGCGATTCACGATTCTCGCCATGTACTCGCTGGCCTTGCGGCGGGTGTAGTCATTCTCGGTGATAGCGATTCCTACGGCGCGCTCGGTTATTCCGACCTCTTTAATAAAGTGATCGAAGTTGCTCGAGATATCGCGCGCGAAAACAAGCCTTGATTGCAAAATATCGTGCCGCTTATCTTCATAACGATTGTAGTGAGTAAAGATGATTACGATGATCAAGGGAATCGTTATTGCGAGATAGCCGAGCAGCAGTTTTTTTCTAATACCGTTCTTAGATGTAACAGTGAACATACCATGATTATGGTTGGATACGCTGTCGAAGTCAAAGGTTTGCAACATAAAGAAGTCCCGATCTTTCGACCGGGACTTTCATATCAGTCAAGCCGTCTGCCACGACCTAGAAGCCCTCGCCAAAGCTTCTATTTATTCCGTCTTGGCTGATATACATGGTATCGGCCGCAGGCGACAATGCTTTAGCGATATTTTAAAATATTTCTGGAAATTTTTAGGATAGTTTTTGTTAGGTGGTTATGTAGCCATTACGTGCGGTTTTAACTTTAGCTTTGCATGTCGAGAACAGAGGGTTTTCCCGAGTACTCGGTGTAATAGCCAATGTTTCGGAGCCTCGTATAACGCTTCTTGACCAGCTCATTGGGGTCAATTGAGCTGAGGTCTTTTAAGGCCTTCGCAAGCTCTTTCTTTAGTCCGCGGGCGACTGAGGCCGGTCCGTGGTGGGCTCCGCCCAGGGGCTCCTTCACGATAACATCGATAATCCCAAGCTCCAGCAACTTGTCCGCATGGAGTCCCAGGACCTCCGCCGCTTTTTCGGCACCCCTGCCTTCACCTTCGCCATCCCAGAGGATACTCGCACAACCCTCGGGCGTAATAACCGAGTAGTAGGCGTTTTCCAGCATAATGATCCTATCACCAAAACCGATAGCGAGCGCGCCGCCGCTTCCGCCTTCGCCGATCACGGCAACGATTACGGGCACTTCAAGAACGCTTAGCTCAAGCAGGTCCTGCGCAATGGCCACCGCCTGCCCCCTCTCCTCGGCCTCGATGCCCGGGTAGGCGCCCTGAGTATCGACAAATGTTATAAGCGGCAACCTGAATTTATCGGCCAGTTTCATAAGGCGCAGAGCTTTTCTGTACCCCTCGGGATGGGGCATGCCGAAGTTTCGCGCGATGTTTTCCTTGGTGTTGCGCCCTTTCTGGTGTCCGATGATCATGACCTTCCGGCCGTCAAGGCGGGCAAAGCCCCCGATGATCGATTGGTCATCCCTGAACGCGCGGTCGCCGTGAAGCTCGATAAAGTCTGTAAAGATAGCCTCGATGTAGTCGCTGGTACGCGGCCTATCGGGGTGTCTGGCAATCTGCACTCTTTGCCAAGGGGTAAGGTTTTCGTAAGTCCTGATGTGCAGCTTTTCGATCTGCTTTTCCAGGTACGCAATCTCCTCGGCAATATCCGCCTTTTCGGCTGATTCCAGGTGTTTGAGCTGCTCCAGCTGCTCTTCAAGCTCGACAAGCGGGCGCTCGAAATCATACGAGAACTTTCTCATCCGACCACCCCGTTAACATCAAGGTAATCGAGCAGTCTCGAGATAGTGCGCTTCATATCCACCCTGTTCACAATCATATCGATCATGCCGTGATCGAGATTGAACTCGGCCGTCTGAAAGTTTTTCGGAAGTTTTTGCTTTATGGTTTGTTCGATAACGCGCGGGCCGGTAAAGCCGATAAACGCATTCGGCTCGGCGATTATTATATCTGCAAGGGTTGCGAAGCTTGCGGTGACACCACCCGATGTCGGGTGCGCCAGCACCGATATGTATGGTAGTCCGCGCCTGCTGTGGTGGGCGATTGCCGCGCTTGTCTTTGCCATCTGCATAAGGGATATCATGCCCTCCTGCATCCGGGCGCCGCCCGAGCTGCTTACTATTATAAGCGGGCGGTCTTCATCGGTTGCAAGCTCGGTTATTCTGGCGATTTTCTCACCTACGACAGAGCCCATACTCCCGCCGATAAATCTGAAATCCATCGCCGCGACGGCCACGTTGCGCCCATCGATCTGCGCCCTTCCGCATACCAGGGCATCGTTCATCCCCGTTTTAGCTTTTGCGGCGGATATGGAATCAGTATAAGATTTACCGGCCACAAAACATAGCGGGTCTTCGGGGCACAGGTTCGCCCATAACTCATCGAAGCTGCTGGCATCTACCAGATAGTGAACGCGCTCGTAAGCAGAGAGAGGAAAGTGGAAATCGCATTTCGGGCATACCTTGCTGTTTTTCTCCAGCTCTTTTATAAATATAGGCTCACCGCAACCCGGACACTTTTCCCAGACGCCGTCTGGTACGGCCCGTTTCTCAAGGGTTGGATTTTCCGGTAGGCGCTTGTCTTGCTTTTTAAACCATTCACCTATTGGCATATTTCTCCGCTTAGAAACACCAAATTTCTGGTGTTTCAGCCTCAAATCTTTAGTGTTAGATTCAGTATTTAGCCTCTAGAAAGTATAGCGTTTTGCGGCTTAGCTGTCCATTGCCTCCCGTATTTTCGATATGTAGGCTGCGGCCGCGTCGGTGCAGGTTTCTCTGTCGGCACCGATTAAACTTACCAGGGCGCTACCTATAATAACACCATCGGCGATATCGGCGACTTGCTTTGCTTGCTCGGGTTGTGAAATCCCGAAGCCGACGGCCAATGGCTTGTCGGTAACCTTTCTAACCCTTCCAATAAAATCGGTCAAATTTGAGGGAAGATTAGTCCTTGCCCCAGTGACACCGGTTAAAGAAACGCAGTATATGAAGCCCCGAGACATATGGGCTATCTTTTTAAGCCGTTCGTTGGTGCTGGTGGGGGCGGCGAACATGATATTTGCCAGGCCGTATTGAGCGGCGGCTCCACTCCAGGGAGAGGCCTCTTCGGGGGGCAGATCCGGGCAAATCACGCCGTCTACACCGCTTTCGGCAGCATTTCCGGCAAAGCGCTCAAGGCCATAGCGGTAGATCGCGTTGTAGTAGGTCATCACGGCAATCGGCGTCTCTATCTTTTCCCTTGCCTTTTTCACCAAGTCAAAGGCAATATCGGTGTTGACGCCCGTTGTCAGGGCCACTTCGGAGGCGGCCTGAATCGTCGGTCCGTCCGCAAGAGGGTCGGAATAAGGAATGCCGAACTCTATTAAATCGGCACCGGCCTCGGCGACCGAAATCAGAAGGCTAAGCGAGGCCTCGATATCCGGATAACCGGCCATAAGATATGGCATCAAGGCGCTTCTCTTGGTAGCTCTTAGTTGCTTAAATATCTCGTCAATGCGGTTCAATTTCGTTACCACCATTTTACAACCTCACCCCCAGCGCATCCGCGACAACTTGAACGTCTTTATCCCCGCGTCCCGAGAGGTTGATAACAATGATATCGTCTTTGGATGTTTTGTCGATCATTTTTTCCAGATAGGCGACTGCGTGTGCGCTTTCAAGCGCAGGCAGGATACCTTCCTTCTTGGAGAGCAGTTGGAATGCGGCGAGCGCCTCTTTATCGGTTATCGAACTATATTCGGCAAGGCCGTTGTCTTTAAAATAACTGTGCTCGGGGCCGACGCCGGGGTAATCAAGACCGGCGGAAATCGAGTGGGCCGGCAAAATCTGGCCGTATTCGTCCTGCAGCAGGTAGCTAAGCGAGCCGTGAAGCACGCCTTTATCCCCCTTGGTCAGCGGGGCGCCGTGCCGGCCTGTGTCAAGGCCATAACCGGCGGGTTCGATGCCGATCAGCTTGACGCCTGTTCCGACGAACGGATAGAAGATGCCCATGGCGTTGCTTCCGCCGCCGACACAGGCGATGATGTAGTCGGGCATACGCCCTTCGATCTTAAGCATCTGCTCCCTGGTCTCGTCGCCGATTATCCGCTGAAAATCGCGCACCATCATGGGATACGGGTGCGGGCCGGCAACCGAGCCGATCATATAATGGGTTGTTTCAACGTTGGTGACCCAGTCGCGGATCGCCTCGTTCATGGCATCCTTTAACGTCCTGGTTCCGCTGGTGACAGGGATAACCTCGGTTCCCAGAAGGTTCATCCTGAATACGTTGAGGGACTGGCGTCTCGTATCTTCCTCCCCCATGTAAACCTGGCACTCGAATTCAAAGAGTGCGGCGGCGGTTGCGCTTGCCACGCCGTGCTGCCCCGCCCCGGTTTCGGCGATTATGCGTTTCTTGCCCATGCGTTTTGCAAGAAGCGCCTGGCCTATCGTATTGTTGATCTTGTGGGCGCCGCCGTGGCATAAATCCTCACGCTTAAGATAGATTTTTGCCTTGCCGTAGTGCTTGGTCAGTTGCTCGGCGAAGTAAAGCAGGGTCGGCCTGCCGATATATGTTCTCTGGTAAAATTCAAGCTCGGTTTTAAATTTCGGGTCGTCCTTGTACCGCGCGTACGCAGCTTCGAGTTCCTCGAGCGCCGTCATCAAGGTTTCCGGCACGAACTTGCCGCCGAATTCACCGTAATGACCCCGCTCATCCGGTAATACATGTTGCATTCGAATTTCTCCTTTTGCCTAAAAATATGTGAGACCCATTCTCTCCTTGGCCTCATGGAGGGTTTGCCGGGCGATCTCCCTGGCCCGGTTGCTGCCTTCGATGAGAACTTTGCGGATATATTCGGGCCTTAGCGACAGGGCAAGCCTGCGGTCTCTAATCGGCCCGAGGTCGCTTATGATGTCATCGGCCAGCTTCTGCTTCATATCCGAGTAGCGGATATTTCCCTCGTCGTAGAGCTGCTTGAAATGGTCACAGGTCTCCTTTGATGAGAAAAGGCTCATGAGCTGGAACAAGTTTTTTGTACCCGGGCTCATCTCTCCCCCACCGGGACCGATGTCCGTTACCGCTTTCGCCAGCTTCTTGCGGATGACGTCCGGCGGGTCGGCAAGCGCGATATAATTGTGCGCGCCGAGGCTTTTACTCATCTTTTTCATGGGCTCGGTGAGCGACATAATTCTCGAACCCCCCGCCAGATATGCCTGCGGTTCCGGGAATATGTCCCCAGATTTAGACCCGTACTTATATCCATATTTAGATCTATATTTAGAATTAAAAGAGCGAACGATTTCCCTGGTCAACTCCAGGTGGGGGAGCTGATCCTCGCCGACGGGGACTATCGTACTTTTATAGAGGACGATATCCGCCGCCATCAAGACCGGATAGCTCAACAACCCCATATTTACCTGTGTCTTTAATTGCCTGGCTTTCTCTTTGTATGTCGGAACCCGCTCAACCCATGAAACCGGGGTTACCGAGCTCAAGAGCCAGGCCATCTCTGTATGTTCAGGGACAAAGGACTGTATTAAAAGAATGCTCTTATTAGGGTCAAGACCGGCTGCCAGGTAATCCAGCGCCGTGTCGAAGACCCGCTTGGGCATGTCTTCAGGCTTGTACGGCTCGGTTATCGCGTGATAATCGACGATGCCGAATATCCCTTCGAAGCTGTCCTGCAGTTCGATCCAGCTCTTTATCGCTCCCAGGTAGTTACCTATGTGAAGCTCGCCCGTCGGCTGGATTCCGCTGAAATAGCGCTGTCTCATTTACCCTCTCACCTGTTTACCGTTTCACCGGTTCTATCCTTCACATTCCCTTATTACCTTCATAAATTCGCGAAGTTTGCGCTTATCCTTTTTGCCGGGTTTTAGCTCAACGCCGCTGCTCACATCAACAGCAAACGGTTTTACAACCTTTATGGCAAGGGCGACGTTTTTGTGGTCAAGCCCTCCTGCCAGGATTAACGGCTTTCTGGATTCCAGGTTTCGCACCAGTTCCCAATTCAAGTGGATGCCGGTCCCCCCGTATTGCCCGCGGGCATAGGCGTCTACCAGATAGGCGACGACATTGCTTGCGGGGTCGAGCAGCGTTTCGGCTTCAAACTCGTTTTCGTGGAAGATCCAGTCTTCTATCTCTGTGTAGTTGCGCATTCTAAAACCCTTGATCACCCTCTGGTGGAATTGCTGGCAGTAGTCGCCGGTCTCTTCGCCATGAAACTGCAGGACATCGAGCTTGCAGTAGTTGGCGATCGCTTTGACTTCACGGGCCGGGTGGTTTACAAAGACGCCCACCGTCGCTATAAACGGCGGCAGTTCCGCGATAATCTCAGCCGCCTTATCGGGCTTTACTTTGCGCGGGCTTTCCGCAAAAACAAAACCCAGCGCATTAGCCCCCAGCTCCGCAGCCAGAAGCGCATCCTCCATATTCGTTATCCCACAAATCTTTACCCGCGTCACTTGCCGCCCCATCCTTTACCTGTCATTCTGAGCACCGGCAATTGTCATTCTGAGCACCGGCAATTGTCATTCTGAGCACCGGCAATTGTCATTCTGAACGAAGTGAAGAATCTAGCGGGCACTCACGCACTTCTGTCACTGAGCTTGTCTAAGCTTTTATTCGCCCCGGTAAGAAGTCCCTGCCAAGCATTTATAAACCATCTATCTCACGCTGTTTATCTAAGCCCAGACCCTCTCACTTCAAACAAACCAACTGCACCCGAGATTCTTCAGTCGCTTTGCTCCTTCAGAATGACATCTAATCGCCGTTTGCTAATCGCTGTTTGCTAATGCTATTTGCTCCTTCAGAATGACATCTAATCGCTGTTTGCTGTTTGCTATAAGAATGACAACTAATCGCCGTTCGCCATTTGCTAATCGCTCCTTCAGAATGACATCTAATCGCTGTTTGCTAATGCTATTTGCTCCCTCAGAATGACAGCAAATAAACCGTTGTCCAAATCTACGCGCTACTCGTTATCCGGGCTGCAGGCCAGTGAAAAATCGTAATCTATTAGATCTTCTTTCAGGTAGTTATCGTATGCCGTCATATCGAAATAGCCGTTCCCGCTGAGACCAAACAGAATAACCTTTTCTTCGCCGGCCTCTTTTGCTTTAATGGCCTCATCAATCGCCTGACGGATTGCGTGAGAGCTTTCCGGCGCCGGAATAATTCCCTCTGCCCGGGCGAACTGAAGTGCCGCTTCAAACACGTGCGTTTGCCGGTACGCAGTTGCCTCGATTATACCTTTGTCGTACAGCAAGCTCACGATCGGTGAGTCGCCGTGATATCGCAAACCGCCTGCATGGATGCCGACCGGCACGAAATCATGACCGAGCGTATACATCTTTGTATACGGCGTCATCCCGGCGACATCTCCAAAATCGTACCGGTACTCGCCTTGGGTCAAGGTCGGGCAGGCCGTCGGCTCAACTGCAATCACCCTCAGATCTTTACCCGCAAACTTGTCCTGGATAAACGGAAAGACCAGACCAGCGAGATTGCTGCCGCCCCCGCAGCATCCGATTACTACATCCGGGTAATGCCCGGCCATCTCCATCTGCTTCTTGGCTTCAAGGCCGATAATCGTCTGATGCAGGAGCACGTGGTTGAGAACGCTTCCCAGGGCGTAATGCGTGTCGTCCCTCATTGCGGCCTCTTCCACCGCCTCGCTTATCGCAATACCGAGAGAGCCCGGCGAATCCGGGTCTTTTTCAAGAATCGTGCGTCCAGCCTGCGTTAGATTAGTTGGGCTCGCGTGCACCGTAGCCCCGTAAACCTCCATTAACGAGCGGCGGTAGGGTTTTTGCTGGTAGCTGACTTTAACCATGTAAACAACGCACTCCATGCCGAAAAAATTGCACGCCATAGAGAGCGCACTACCCCACTGACCCGCGCCGGTCTCGGTTGTTAATCTGTTTATACCTTCTTGCTTGTTATAATATGCCTGTGCGATGGCCGTGTTTGGCTTATGGCTGCCGGTGGCGTTTCCACCTTCGTACTTGTAATAGATTTTTGCAGGAGTATCCAGGGCTTTCTCAAGCCTGCGGGCCCTATAAAGTGTCCCCGGCCTATAAAGTTTGTAAATCTCGAGCACTTCGTCGGGAATCTCGATCCAGCGCTCGGTGCTCACTTCTTGCCCGATGAGCGCCATGGGAAAGAGGGGAGCGAGGTCGGCGGGGCCAATCGGCTCTTTTGTCGCCGGATGGAGGTAGGGATCCATGGGATAAGGAAGATCCGCCAGGATATTATACCAGGCTGTGGGAATCTCCTTTTCACTTAAGATAAACTTGTTTGTTTCCAACTAGAACACTCCTTTTCTTTGTTCACTTATAGTTGTCTAATATGTATATCTAATATATGTTTATACTATATACAACCTATATGTGTCTAATATCTATAAGCTCGGCCAGTTTCCCGGCCGGATCTTTGCTTTTGAGCAACGATTCCCCGATAAGAAGCCCCATCGCTCCGGCATCCAGAAGCCTCTTGATATCTGAGCTGCTGGAAATACCGCTTTCACTAATGACAATCCTATCATCCGGGACGAATTGCATCAAATTTATTGAGGTATTTAGATCGGTTTTCAATGTATCCAGGTTTCGATTGTTGATACCGAGAAGCCTAGCGCCGCTTGCGATCGAAACTTCTAGCTCAAGCCTGTTGTGCGACTCGAGCAAAACCTCAAGGCCAAGCTCATGGGCCAGGCTTAAGAATCGCAGGATTTGCGCATCGGTTAAGATGGACGCTATCAGCAAGATTACATCCGCGCCGTAGGCGTAGGCCTCATATATCTGGTACTCATCGATAATGAAGTCTTTTCGAAGGATGGGCAGCATAGTACAGCGCTTTACCTCAAGCAAGTCCGCCGGGCTTCCGCCGAAATATTTTTCATCCGTGAGCACGGATATGCCCGCCACGCCGCTGCTTTCATAAATCCTTGCAAGCTCGGTGAGGCTATAACCGCAGTTCATGTCACCACCGGAGGGCGAGCGTCGCTTTATTTCGGCGATGATTGGCACCTCGCGCGAGCGGATGCTTTCGATAAGGCTGCGTCGCTCGATGCCGTCACCGGGCGCCATCTCGTTAACCGGGTTGAGCTTCTTTAACGCCTCAACATAAAACCTTTTGTCCTCGACGATTTGATCCAGTATCACTTCAATTCCCCTACGCTCGGTTTAACGCCGAACTCACGAAGCGCCTGGAGTTTGGCAAGCGCCCTGCCGCTATCGATCGATTCTTTAGCCATTCGCATGCCCTCTTTAAATGAGGATGCTTTGTCGGCGGCGATTAAACCGGCCGCGGCGTTCATTAAAACAATATCTCGTTTCGGGCACTTGGCGCCTTTTAGAACTTGCAGTGTTAGCTCGGCGTTATCCTCTGCGGTACCGCCCCGCAAGTCCTCGATCGTCGCCCGTTTTACACCGCACTCCTCGGGGGTGATTTCGTAAGTCTCAACCCCGCCGTCCTTAAACTCTGAGATAACGCTTTCCCCGGTGGTGGAGAGTTCGTCAAGGCCGTCGTGTCCGTAAACGACCAAGGCGTGCTTTATGCCGAGATTTCCAAGAACCCGCGCCATAACCTCGGTCAGCTCACGGTCATAGACGCCCAGTACCTGGGCGGTTGCACCCGCAGGGTTGGTGAGAGGGCCGAGGATGTTAAACACGGTGCGCACACCGATCTCGCGCCGTGGGCCCATTGCATGCTTCATCGAACCGTGGAAGTTGGGGGCGAACATAAAACCGATTCCAATCTCTTCAATACATCGTTCCACCTCATCGGGGGCCATGTCGATCCGTACACCGAGGGCTTCAAGAACATCCGCGCTTCCGCTCTTACTTGAAACCGAGCGGTTCCCATGCTTTGCTACCGGTACTCCTGCGCCCGCCACGACAAATGCGACGGTCGTTGAGATATTAAACGTATGTTGTTGATCCCCGCCGGTACCGCAGGTATCTACGATATCGACGACATCCGGCTTTATCCTACTTGCTTTGTCCCTCATGACTTTTGCGAAACCGGATATTTCATCAACCGTCTCGCCTTTCATTCTTAGGGCGGTAATAAGCGATGCGATTTGCGCTTGCGTCGCCTCGCCGTTCATGATAACATCCATTACTCGTTCGGCTTCATCTCTTGTAAGGTCTTTGTTATCGATAACCTTTTTTATCGCTTCAACTAACATTTTATCTCCTCCTTAATCCTAGCCAACAGCGATCTTATTCAGATGGTCGGCTCCCAAAAAATTCCTCAGGATGGCCTTTCCTTCGCTTGTGAGTATCGATTCGGGGTGGAATTGCACGCCCTCTATAGGGAACTCGCGGTGCCGTAGTGCCATAATCAACCCGTCCTCGGTCTCGGCCGATACCTCGAGACAAGACGGGAGCGTTTCTTTCTCGACGATGAGCGAATGATACCTGGTAGCGGTAAACGGGTTGGGGATGCCCGAAAATATCGTCTTGCCGTCGTGGAGTATCTTCGATGTCTTACCGTGAACCAGCGTACCGGCGTGGACGACCTTGCCGCCGAACGCCTCGCCTATCGACTGGTGCCCGAGGCATACGCCAAGCACCGGGATGGTTCCGGCGGCTTCTTTTATCAGATCGATGGATATCCCCGCATCCTCGGGTCTGCCGGGCCCAGGGGAGATAACAATACGGTCGGGCTTCATCCCCATAATATCCTTGACCGTTTTTTCATCGTTCCTGAACACGACCAGCTTCTCGCCCATCTCTGCAAGGTACTGGACCAGGTTGAATGTGAATGAATCGTAGTTATCGATCATTACTATCATATGCGTTCCCTCCCACTTCTTTCAGCGAGGGGACGTTGTTTCCTGTGGGTCTTTATTGCTGCGCAACATAAATTAGGACTCAAAGTAAACAACGTCCCCTCGCTCCCCTTGCTTAAATAAAAAAACCCTCAATCCCATATGGGACGAGGGTTATAATCTCGTGGTGCCACCCAGCTTCACAGCGGCTTTGGCTCTTTTTGTGTAGCTCTCAAAGAACCTTAGACTGCTGCCTTGTGCTCAAGGTACTGCTGCTTGTAAAAAGCTCGTTCATACCTGCCTCGTTGTAACGGTTGAGGATCCGGTGGTGCTACTTTGCATTAGTTGTTCGCACCTACGCCTCGGGGGCCCACTCGACTAGTTACCTGGTACCGGCTTTCACCATGCCCGGCTCGCTTCTTACCGGTTACTCTAGCCTACTTTCCCCGTCTACGGCTTCTTCTTTGTAATTACTAAGACAATAGCACAGATTTTTGGCGGGTGTCAATCCTTAAATCTATTTTACCTTTTGTTTTGCGCTTTTTGCCTTTGCTTTTCTTTGTTTCTGCTCTTTTCCAATCAGCAGGCTATACAGGCAAACATCGCCTTTTAGCAATTCGTCCGCGTTATCTGTGGTCAAACTCAGCGGTTTGAGTGCCTCTGAGCCATAACTTATATCTTCCAAGACATTGCTCTTGCATACCAGAGTCTCGCTGTGGATCGGCTGGCCCTCGACATATGTCTTCCCAAGAATTAATTCCCTAACATTCTGGTGACAAACACAGAACGGATGGACAATCGCGCGACCGGGATATTTCTCCCTGTACGTCTCGGTCATTGCGATAAATGCCTCGTAGTTTTTATCGCTAAGCTCGATTATCGTTGCTTTGAAAGGACATATCGCCGTTGCATAAATATCGTTGCCGCGGGGCAGCGGCTTCGACTCAAGTTTTGAGATGCCGGCCTCGCCTTTCTCGATAGCATCGAAGAACTCCTGCTTATTTGCATAGTGTTCTTCAGGAAATGATTGCCCCATCTTAAGCAGCGTGTCCTCGATCAGCCTGACGGAAACATCAAGCGAAGGCCCGCCCACATGCGAGAGGGAGTTCAAGAGGCCCTCAACAACCGGGCGGCGGGTCGCCGATCCGGTGATCAGGTGGTCTGCCTCGTACTGGTCGCCGATTTTATATCCTTTGTTGGATATCGTATATTCAAGAATGGCATTGCTGTGCGCGCTTGCCCTGTGCTTGAGAACTAGAAGCGCCTTGCGGACCCTCGACTCAAGCTCAACGTACTTGAGCTGGATGATTGTTTCAACGATGTAGGGGAGACCAAACTCAAGACCGCCCACATCACCCATAAACAATTTGTCTTCATGCAGCAACATGCTGGTGATCTGGTGTCTTCTAAAGGAATTGACCATCATATAGGCGAGGCTTCTCATTTTTTTAGATTCTTCCTCGATGAACTCAAGGTGGTTAAATGCATCTACGACAGCCCTTTTCACGCCATACTTAAGAATCGCCTCATCGAACTCACCGCCGGGTTTTCTTACCATGCCCAAGAAGACCTCGGGGTTTGTAAATATCATCTTCAGCTTGCCTGCTTTTTCGTACGCTTCAAGATCGATGCCAATCGAGCGTGCGTCTCTGTAGAGAGAACCTGAAAACTCCTCGAACGTTACATAAAGACCGGCTTCTCCGTTTTCGATACCGGCCGCGAGAAATTGTAGTCCTAATGTTGTTTTTCCTGTACCTGGAGCGCCTTTGACCATACATGCGGCGCCGTTGTAAAAACCGCCGCCCAGCATCCGGTCTAAAGTGCCGATTCCAGTCTTGATTCTCTTTTCCATTCTGCTTCCATCCTTTGGAACCGATCCTAATTTGAATTATCTGGCTTGCGTCGAGACGTTTGCCGTTCTAAATAGGCCCATGTCTGTCAACATAGAGCACAACAGTTTTATTTTAGGTGAAGTTTGTGAAAAGAGCAACTATTAAGGTGGGGTGATACCGGCTCCAGGTACGCTGGTGCCGGTAGGAGCGCTATCGAAGAAGAAGGCTGGTCGTAGTTGCGGTTTCGCCGCCGCCTTGGAGTTTCTTGTTCTTATCGTCCACGGTTCGATTTTTATCTTCATTAGAATCATGTGAGCGCTGCCTGGACGAACTTGCGCTTGGGGTCATAGGTGCAGGGTGCTTGCCCGCAGAATTGGCGTATCCTGAATTGCCACCTGATGCGTTGCCCGCATTAGAGTCGCCGGACTTGTCATCGGGCTCTTCAACCAAGGCCCCTCCTGATTTTAAAGGTTTTGTAAGAGCACGCCGGATCGCCGGCCTCGCGCTTAGCGGTACCTTATCCAAGGTATCCTCGAGGACTTCCCGGTTTTTCTTTACAAGGCTACTGACTGCAACTGAAAACTCTTTGTCTGACCCATCGGTCGATGTCTTTTCAGCCAGCTCTATGTTTGTAGCCATAGCCTTAACCAGGCCGGTATAGCGCGGATCTTCGCTTTTGAGCTTTTTCAGCTCGTTCATTCTCTCATCGGCGGCGTTAAGATAAAGCTTGGCTTTAGTAGCATCATCCCCGGCCAGGCCGATCCTGGCATGTTCCACTGCGAGTTTCAGCGGATAGAAAGGGCTTCCGGGCAAACTCTCCTTGGCCATCGCCAAAGTGCTCCCCATCAGCGCGAGAAAGATAAGGGTGATGATGCCCAGGCGGCTACCCAGTGCCAGCATGCGCGGCCTTCTTTTTGCCGGAGCTGTTTTTAGCGCCTCTCGTTCTACGCCTGTTTCCCAGCGCTTTTGCTCGACGGCCGCCAGAAGTGCATCGCGTGCCTGCTGCTTCTTGATTGAATCGGGGACGACGTTGCCCGCCTCGAGTAACCTGCTTGCGACGACAAGCATAGGCTCAAGTTCGACGCGCACGTCTTCGTGCAGACGAAGGCATTCCTCGACCGTTGTTTCCTTACGCCGTATCGCTTCTATGCAATCATCAAAAATATCTGTTATCGTGGGCTTCATCGTATATCTCCCCCAGAACCTTTCCTAAGGCCCCAATCGCGCGGTGCTGTAACGCTTTAACAGCACCCACATTTTTATCAACCGCCCGGGCGACCTCATCGTTCGTCATGCCGATGATAAACCGCATGACAACGACCTGCTGCTGCTCATCGGTAAGCGTCTTTAGGGCTTTGACAACCTCGGTGCGGTTGAATTCCCTGATCGCCGACTGTTCCGGTCCGTGCCCATCATCGCGCAACGCATCCATCTCCTCGGCGATATCAACCAGCTCGTACTTGTTTGACCGGTAGTAATCGATGATGAGATTTGAAGCTATCCTGAACAACCAGGCCGAAAAAGGGGCCCCTCTCCATTCAAACGCGGAGATGTTCTCGAGCGCCTTTAAAAAGACCTGACCGGCGATATCTTCGGCTTCAACGCGGTTACCTGTTTTGTAGTAGATATATCCAAATATCTTATCAAAGTACAGGTCATAGAGCTGACCGAAAGCTTCTGCATCATAGTTCTTCGCTTTATCTACTAATCTTTTTACTTCAAAACTATCATCCATAAGCCTAATGCTTTCACCCGTATCAACGGATAGACAACCAGTTGGTAACGCGAATTACGGAAATATTTCACTATTTTCTGAAAATATGTTCGTCAATTTATCTCTCAAATATTCCCTATTGTACTAGGAATCGGTGAAATGGTGAAATATCGAACCTACCCGTAGCTAAATCGCATGGGCTATATTTAAGTAGTTGCAAGCTATGAATACAAGCGCTTGTAGAATCAATCCAGGGAACTAACGATCAAACTAGATCAATCAAACTAGATCAAAGAACTAAATGTAACCCGTTCATAGCGAGCAGTTAGTACCGAAAAAGTGCTAAGGGATTCTTTAGGAGGAAAAGATGTTGAAGAAACTTCCGGCATTGCTGGTAATAGCAACGCTTATGGTTATTTACCATCTTGTACGGCCTTCACTTAGCCTGCTTGTTCTCATAGGTTTCTTTAACTCGTTTGGTAAGCACAACGCTTGTGCCATCCTTGGCCTCATCAATTGTAACTTTATCCATTAGCGCAAGCATAAGCGGAATACCGCGTCCGCGGAAATTATTGTGGTCCATGCCGGGGTCGGGCATGCGGCGTTTGAATTTGCCCTCGTCCTTTACCTTAATAACGAGCGCGTTGCCGTCACAGTAGACTTGAATCCTTACATGGTTCTCGGAGCCCTGGGGCGAGCCGTGCTCTATCGCATTTGCGGCGGCCTCGCCGATTGCAACCTGTAGATCGAATATTTGTTTCTCGCTCAGGCTGCAAAGCTCACCAATCATCTTGACATGATTTCTAATGAGGCATAAGTTTGCTGATTCGCTCCTGACCTGCAGTTCGTGCTCGCCGGAGTTTAAGGTGCATTCTTTGCACCTTTGTCGAATGTTTTTCAGGTTCCGTTTTGACAACAGACGTCAATCTCCTTCGGCAATGGGTGCATATCGGATATTGTGTCTACCATAATTTTATGAGCATGTAGAGGAAACGTCAACAACAAGACGGTTGGTTGTATGGGTATCGCTCTAAGACCCCCATATCTAGGAGCTGGTTTCTATGTCCGCATACCCCGCCTGATCGACAGCGTCAAAAAGCGCCCGTGCCTTGTTCTTTGTCTCTATGAACTCTTTTTCGGGGACCGAGTCGGCGACGATACCGGCCCCGGCCTGAACATAGGCATTACCGTCTTTAATGATTATGGTCCGTATGGTTATACCGCAATCAAGGTTGCCGTTGAACCCAAAATACCCGTAAATTCCGGCGTACGGGCCCCGGATGGTCGGCTCAAGCTCGTCGATGATCTCCATCGCCCGTATCTTTGGTGCGCCCGAGACCGTACCGGCCGGAAAGGCGGCCCGGAGCGCGTCAAATGCGGTTTTATCCTCAAGAAGTTTTCCGCTCACAGTCGACACAATGTGCATGACGTGGGAATATCGCTCTACATACATGAGATCGTCTACTTTTACCGTCCCCGCCTGGCTGACCCTGCCGAGGTCGTTTCGCCCGAGATCCACAAGCATAACATGTTCCGCCCGTTCCTTCTCGTCCTGCAATAAATCGAGTTCGAGTGATCGCTCCTCCTCTGCCGTTGCGCCGCGCGGTCTCGTACCGGCAATCGGCCTGGTGATAACGGTCCCGTCCTGTACCTGGATGAGCGGCTCGGGTGAAGCCCCGGCGATCGTACAATCTTCGAGCTTAAGATAAATCATGTAGGGGGATGGATTAATGGTCCGCAAGACACGATAAATATCAAACGGCTCGATCGTCAACGGTGTCGAGAAGCGCTGTGACAATACGACCTGAAAGATATCACCCTCATGAATGTAATTTTTGGCCTTTTCAACCATTTGGGCGAAGCGCTCTTCTGAAACATTCGAGGAAAACTCGCGCGGTTTAAAGCGGGCCATCTCCACGAGCTGCACGTACTCAAGCGGGCTTCTCAACCTCTTGATCACATTATCTATTTTTTCAACTGCGCTGCTGTATAGTTCATTTACATCGCCGCCGTTGACCCGCATGTTGGCGACGACTTTTATCTTGTGTTTTATATGGTCGAATGCGATTACGGTATCGGTAAGAAGAAACACCATCTCTGGAACCTTGAGATCATCGACCGCGGTTTTTGGGATTCGCTCGAAATACCTGACGGCATCATACCCGACGTACCCCACCGCACCGCCAAAAAACGGGGGAAGCCCCTCAAGCACCGCCGGATTGTAGGCCTTCATTTTGTCCTCCACGATTTTCAGCGGGTCCTTAACATCTTCGAGCTGCGCGTCCTCCTCTCCCTCAATGGTTACGGTAGTGCCCCGCGCGGTGATGACTAAAAACGGGTCGTACCCGAGAAACGAGTATCTTCCAAGTTGCTCACCCCCGGTCACGCTCTCGAGTAAAAAGGAGTTCACCTCATCCCCAAGCTTTATAAACGCCGATACGGGCGTGTCCATATCCGCGATGATTTCCCTGTATACAGGGACAATGTTATGCTGCTTTGCAAGCTTCTTAAATTCACTTCTAGATGGTGTATACATATGCGTTCCCTCCCACTTCTTTCAGCAAGTGCAGCAAGGGGACGTTGTTTCCTGTGGGTCTTTATTGCTGCGCAACATAAATTAGGACTCAAAGTAAACAACGTCCCCTCGCTCCCCTTGCTTAAATAAAAAAACCCTCAATCCCATATGGGACGAGGGTTATAATCTCGTGGTGCCACCCAGCTTCACAGCGGCTTTGGCTCTTTTTGTGTAGCTCTCAAAGAACCTTAGACTGCTGCCTTGTGCTCAAGGTACTGCTGCTTGTAAAAAGCTCGTTCATACCTGCCTCGTTGTAACGGTTGAGGATCCGGTGGTGCTACTTTGCATTAGTTGTTCGCACCTACGCCTCGGGGGCCCACTCGACTAGTTACCTGGTACCGGCTTTCACCATGCCCGGCTCGCTTCTTACCGGTTACTCTAGCCTACTTTCCCCGTCTACGGCTTCTTCTTTGTAATTACTAAGACAATAGCACAGATTTTTGGCGGGTGTCAATCCAGCCGAGCTATACCCGGCTTACGCCGCCTGCTCCATCTTACCCGTTATGTACTCGGATACCATATCGCAAAGCGCCTGTAAATCGGCATTACCCATTGCTGAAAAAACATTTTTGCTTACCGATATCGGCTCTTTCGATAGAGTGGCGCCGGCATTCTCAATCTCATCTTTTAAGAACGCTGGAGCGGTTATTGTAAGCCCGTTTATAAATCCCATCGAGGCAAGCATTGCCGCTCCCCCGTCTACAGAAACAATCGCAGCCCTCCTATTAAACGCTTCCTGCAGCAGGCTTTGTGCCGCGGGATCGTCCTTTACGGCTCCCGCGGTAATGCCATCCGCAATAACCACTACATCGGGGGTGAGCAACCCGGCCTGATCAAACGACATATCACTATGCGTATTAACAAGCCCGGCATCATCTTTAATTTCATCGTCTGCGTTAAAACCGGCTATGCGCGTCGATGCATTAAGGTTCCCAAAACATTCCCATAACGACTTGAACGCACCGGCCTCGAAACCGTCGACCGCTAAAAACACAACGACTTTATTCATCATATCGGCCATTTTAATCCCTCCAAATTCTTTATGCCGTTTTATCACCTTTTATCACCTATACATTTTTTACCCTTGTGCGTGCTTTTTACCGCGTGTGAGAAACATAAATTTGCTATTTCTGCAAAGAGAATGGTTATCCTGCATGTAAATCCGCTATTTTACGGACAGTAGCGTTGTAAAGGCCTGGTATCTTGCCTATAATTTAGTGCTATAATAGGTAGCGATAGCATGGTTGCTTATATCAGTTAATTCCTGCTATGTGGCGGCCAAGCACATGAGCATTGTCTGAGCGGAAAGGTATCGTTTACCTGCGTTGAAAGAACCTTGCAAGAAAAAGGCGTTTCTTTTTCTGTTGTTATACCGTTGGCTTACTCTAACCAATGTTGTAATCCTCAACCTGACCGGGGCGAAGCGTATTGCGCTATTACCCTTCGCGTTGGTTCTGATATATAATGTTGCCCTCAGCTCGTTCCCGGGGCAGGTGTATGAAAAAGTCAGAAAAGTGCCCCTACTGCTATCGATCGACCTTATTTTTCATGCACTTATTCTTTTCATAAGCGGTGGGTGGGCGAGCCCGTTTTTCCTATGCGGCCTGAGCCCCTTGCTTACGTCGGCGCTGCTTTTCAAGTTTAAGGGAGCGATCTATTCGGCAACAGCTTATAGTATGCTCTATTTGCTCGAGCTGTCCGGCAATAGGTTCTCGATCGCGAAATTTGTTCAAATGAAGCAGCTCGATTCGTTTATCTCGGATTTCGTCTCATTCTTCCTGGTAGCAATCTTTTTCGCCTACCCCTCTCACCTTCTTGACCAGCTTGAGGAAAGTAAGCAAGAAGCGGGACTTGTCAAGCAAGATCTTGAGCAGGCATATAAAAGACTCGACCTCGCGTACCAGCTCGTTCCGCTCTCAAAACGAGAAATGGATGTGCTGCGCCTTATATCGGAGGGCAAGAGCAATAAGGAGATCGCCGAGGCGCTATTTCTATCAAAGTCCACAATAAAGACCCATGTTTCAAGTATCCTTAAAAAGCTCAACCTTAAATCAAGATCAGAAGCAGTGGCATACTTCTACAAAGAAGAAAATGCTTCCTTAAATTAATACCTTCTTTGACCTGGTCAATCGCTAGCACTAGAATAACTCATACTCTCTACTTGCCATAACTCATGCTTTTGACCGATACCGAAACAGGTGCAATCCACCTACAATATGAGTTACAAGGTAGCATCTGAAGGTTTGCAAAGTGAGGAGGCGAAGAGGAGGAAGAACGAAAACTGTTTTAAGGTATTGCAATAGCAAATGAAAAGGAGGCAGGATATGTTTAAACAGAGAGATATATTGATTGTTTTGATCCTGGTTGCAGCTTTGGCTGGAAACACAATTGCTTATGCAACAACAAAATACAGCCCACCTCGGGCGAGGTGCTATGGATTTCAATATTCTGATCTGGATACACGATTGACCGCAAAGCATGGTAGCGACGAACTCGATCTTGTTGGTTATGACAGTATGTATCTTTATGACAACCCAGCTCATTATGCATACAATAATATGTATCAGAACGCTATTTATGCCTTTACTGGCCATGGCGTTACATTCAGCGGCCATCCCGGAGGCGTTGTGTTCTGGAATACATATACGAGTTCTTATCCGAAAACGACTTACTTTAGGTCTGGTAGCGGCTCGAATACAAGTAGCCAAGTATGGTTAAATAACTTATCTAATAGCAGTTTCTCTGAAATGCTACTAGCTGTTAATGCCGGTTGCTATACTGCATATAGCGATTCCACGTATGGTAATTATACCAAGCGGATGTATGAAAAAGGGGCTAACACAGCTATAGGATTTGGAGATTTAGTATTAGACGAGTACAACAAGAAATGGTTTGAAACCTTTTTCTGGTATGTCCGTTACAACTATACCTTTGGCAATGCTTCCTACAACGCTGCAAGAGATACAGGACAACTTTACGATCCTCAATTTGGGCGCAGTGATTGGGGTGGCCTTTGGAGCGTAACACTTTATGGTAGCTCGACTGCAAAAGGTACACCAGCTAGATACGGCATATAATAGGAGGTGCTGACTGTAATGATAAACCGTAAAAAGCTACTGGGGTTCATGGCAGGTATCGTTATATTGAGCTTGCTAATGGCCGTGATCATAACTTTACACAACATAGATAGCAAGAGAAATATAGTTAATGCCGAGAGTTTTGCTAGCAAAACAGAGGCTGTGGAGCGAGCCAAAGCGTCTGTTGCGCTGTTAGGAAAAAATGTGGATACTCTCGAGATTTTGGATGGGTATCCAATAGAGGGCGTTTATGCAATCGGTGATAGGGAACGCAAGTTTATGGTTAAGGTAAAGAAATCAACAGGTGAACTTATAGGTATCAGCAGCAGCGATGATATTAATGCTCATGGTCCGGTAAAGGTGTCGCTGGAGGATGCTAATAAATTAGCTAAGCAGTTTGCAGAGAAAGCAGGTGTGAACTTAGCAGGATGTGAACTTACTACTGAGGATTTTGGACCTGACAGTCCAGCCAAGAATTTATACTTGTTTAAATGGTTTAAGGTGAACAAGGACGTTATTTTGCCATCGAGTATTAATGTGGCGGTTAATAAAAGTACTGGTAAGATCGCTTCGTTTAGTAAAACTGATGTGGCCGTTAATATACCAATCGAACCAAGAATTGCCAAAGAGAAGGCAATCAAATTAGCCGATAAATCGTTAGGCCTATCTGTTAAAGGCAATAAAGTTAAGATGATAAATGATCCAAATGCATCGTTGGGCGTATCGGTTAAGAATGGTATCCAGCAGTTGGTTTGGACCATAGACTTCAAGTTCATTGAAGCGATACCAGGTGGAGAAGATGGCGCTGGTATACCGAGATTCGTGTCCGTCTTAGTCGATGCGCAAACGGGCGAGATATTTGATCCAATGAAGTAGTTCCTGCTCATACGCCTAGTACTAGAAAAACTCATACTCTCTACTTGCCATAACTCATACTTTTGACCGATACCAAAACTAGTGCAATCCACTTACAATATGGGTTGCAAGGTAGCATCTGAAGACTTACAAAGTGAGGGGCAACGCTGAAAAGGAGTATCTCAACCTCCTTTTCAGCGCTTTTTTTTAGTGTGTTATAAGGTGGTGATTTCGGGGTCGGCGATTTTTACGCTTTCGCCGGTTGTTGTATCTATGGCCCTGAAGAAGCATGATTTGTGGCCGGTATGGCAGGCAACGCCTACCTGCTCGACAAGCACAAGGAGAGCGTCGGCATCGCAGTCGTAGCGTATCTCTTTAACGTTTTGGATGTGGCCGGAGGTGTCTCCCTTGCACCAGTATTGCTGACGACTCCGGCTCCAGAACCAGGTCCTACCCGTTTCGATCGTTTTCTTGACCGATTCTTTGTTCATATACGCGACCATCAGGATTTCATTGGTTCCGACCTCCTGAATAATCGCCGGGATTAGACCGTTTGAATCAAATTTTAGCTCTTCCAGAATTTGCACGCGCTTACTCTCCCCTTCATACTTTGTCCGCACTCTCTGCACTTTCTGCACTTATATACCATATTATGCTTCGGTGCTACCACCCTCTCCGGGCTGGGTCGGCTTTATTAGCCCAGGCGAGACCGATCTCGTATACTCCCGCAGTATCTCCTGAACGGCCCGACTAACGGCATCTACAAGTTTTGCCATCTCCCCCTGGTACGGGTCGTAACCCGCATCGAGCAGGTGCCTATCGATAATGCTCTTTATATGGACCCGCCCGAAATCACTCTCACGCATGCGTATCATCCCCTCCGGATTAAAGCTCCACGTCCCCTGGATGATACATACCCGTAACTAGACACTAGAAACTGAAGAAGCGCTCCTTATAACAAAACAGCCCACTCTCTCGACCTACAATCATTCGGCATTCCCAAGGCTCGCAATTCCCTATTCGCAATTCGAAATTCGTAATTCCCCTGGGCCCTATAATCGAACGGGAATTCCCTGACCTGCCATGTATTCTTTGACCTGGCGGATCGAGAGTTCCCCGTAGTGGAAAAGTGAGGCCGCAAGCACTGCGTCGGCACCTGTTTCAACTACTACTTCAGCAAAGTGCTCGAGTTTTCCGGCGCCGCCCGAGGCGATAACCGGGATGTTGACCGCACCGCAAATCGCCTTCGTAAGCGGCAGGTCATAGCCATCTTTCGTGCCGTCCCTACCCATGCTGGTCAAGAGAATTTCTCCCGCGCCCAGTTGCTCGACTTTTCTTGCCCACTCTACGGCGTCGATTCCGGTCGGGACACGACCGCCGTTTACGTAGACCTCCCATTTATTCGGCCCGGCACTTTTCGCGTCGATAGCGACGACGATGCATTGCGAGCCGTAGCGCCGCGACGTTTCCCGGACTACCTTGGGGTTTTTTACCGCCGCGCTGTTCATCGAAATTTTATCGGCGCCGGTCGAGAGCATGCGCCGTATATCATCGCTTGATTTAATTCCACCGCCGACCGTATACGGGATGAAGACCTCCTCGGCGGTGCGAGAGGCGACGTCGAATATGGTGTCGCGCTGCTCGTGTGAGGCGGTTATATCCAGAAACACCAGCTCATCGGCACCGGCCTTGTCATAGACCGAAGCCAGCTCAACCGGGTCGCCGGCATCCCTTAAATTCACGAAGTTAACGCCCTTTACAACCCTTCCGTCACGGACATCAAGGCAAGGGATAACCCTAACCGTTAGCATTATCCCACCTCGCAAGCTCTATCGCTTCGGCGAGAGTGAAGTTTCCCTCGTAGAGCGCACGCCCGATGATCACACCTTCAACGCCTGATTCTTGCAGCGGTTTTAATTGACGAATATCGCTTAAAGAAGAAACACCGCCCGAGGCGATGACCGGAATAGTTATATTCTCGGCAAGTTCTCCCGTAGCGAAGATATTTACACCGGTTTGAGCCCCGTCCATCATTATGTCGGTATAAACGATTCTGCTGACGCCGTACGCCTCGAGCTGCATGGCGACATCGGTTGCGAAAATATCGGTATCCTCGACCCAGCCCTTAATCGATACTTTGCCGGCCCTCGCATCAAGCCCGGCAACGATTTTGGCCGGATATTTGGCGCATGCGGCCTTCACCAGTTCGGGATCGGTTATCACGGAAGTGCCAAGAATCGCCCTGGCAACGCCGGCCGCAAAAACACTATCCAAATCTTCGATAGTCCGCAGCCCCCCGCCCAACTGCACGGGAATCTTGACGGTCTTTACAATATTCTCTATCGCGGCGAGGTTCTGGGGCGAGCCCTGAAACGCACCGTCGAGATCGACAAGGTGTAAAAATTGCGCCCCCTCGTCCTGCCATTTTACGGCCATGTCGGCGGGGTTGTCGGCATAAATCGTCGCCTTATCCGCCCGTCCCTGGAACAGGCGCACACATTTGCCACCCATGATATCGATGGCTGGATAAATTATCACTTGCACAACCTCCCAAAGTTTTCAAGCACCTTAAGGCCCACGTCGCCACTCTTTTCAGGGTGGAATTGCACGGCGAACACGTTATCAGACCAGATACTGGATGTAAATTCAAATCCGTAATCGGTAACTGTGGCTATGATCCCCGTATCGGATGGATCTACGTAATACGAGTGAACGAAGTAAAAATTCGACCCCTCGGGAACGCCTTCGAAGATGGGCGGCTTGTTCGCATACCTGACCTGATTCCAGCCCATATGCGGGATTTTCTGCCCTTCGGGAAGCCGGCGCACCCTGCCATTAAAAACGCCAAGGCCCTTATGGATGCCGTCCTCCTCGCTCTCCTCCATGAGAAGCTGCAGGCCGAGGCAAATGCCAAGGAACGGCTTTGAGCTGTTGATACTATCGTAAACCGCTCCCTCAAGACCGGCGGATTTAAGATTTGCCATACAATCAGCAAACGCGCCTACACCCGGCAGCACGACTCCCTGAGCTTTATTTATAAATCCGGGGTCGTCCGAGACTGCGACCTCAAAGCCAAGCTTCTCAAACGCCTTCTCAACGCTCCGTAAATTCCCCATCCCATAATCGATTATCGCTATCATTGCTTACCACTCTCTTTAAGTAACTTGCCAACTATTCGTTGCCAATTATTCGCTCGATGTCATTCTTAACACCAGCAATTGTCATTCTGAACGAGCGATTAGCGAATGGTGAACGCCGGCAATTGTCATTCTGAGCAGGTCCTTCGCTATCGCTCAGGATAAACTCCGAATCTAGAGAACACTCACAGACTGCTGTTGCCTGTCATTCTGAACGAAGTGAAGAATCTAGCGGGCACTCGCGCACTTCTGTCACTTAAGTGCGTCTAAGCTTTGATATGCCTTCCTAAGAAGCGTTTACCAAGCGTGTATCATATCTACCAAGCATGTATCAAACAAATACCAACCGCCTATAAACCGTCTGTCTCACTTTGGCTTGTCTAAGCTTAGACCCTCCTGCATAAGAAGAAGGTTTCCGCACCCAAGATTCTTCAGTCGCTTCGCTCCTTCAGAATGACATCTAATCGCTGTTTACCATTTGCTATAAGAATGACATCTAATCGTTATTCGCTTCGTTCAGAATGACATCTAATCGCTGTTCACTGTTTGCTAATCGCTCCTTCAGAATGACAACTAATCGCCGTTTGCTGTTTGCTATAAGAATGACAATTAAGCGCCGTTTACCATTTGCTAATCGCTCCTTCAGAATGACAGCAAGATGCACCTTCCTTATATTGCGGCTAGTCAAAACACCCGTTTTCGTTGAGGCCGCGCATTTTATAATACTTTTGCAGCTCCTCGATAAACCTGGCCTTGTCGATAGGCCGGATATCTATGCCGTCGCCCGATGACCCGGGTTCGGTAAAAAAGCGTTCGGGTAGCATGTCGTCCTTAGACGAAAAGCCGTTGCTGCAATTATAGAATCGTTCGTCTTTAACGATCCGCTCACCGATTTTCAGAAGAGACTGCCCCGTGAACTCGATCCCGGTTACCCCGGTCAGCATCTCTGCATACTCCTCAAGCGAGGCCGCAAGCAGTGCGAACTTGCAGATTTCCAGGGAGTCGGCGACGGCATTCGTATCCTCTGCGATCTTTATAATGCGGGCTTTTCCCGAGAACGAAAACCTGTCGGTCGCAACCGGTTTGCGGAGAATCTCGTTCGCTATCGGGTATGCACGCAGGTGGCATCCCCCCCTGCTGCTAGTAGCGTAGGCGAGAGCCATACCGTAGGCCCCACGCGGATCGTACGCGGGAAGCTCCAAACCCTTGACCGACATTGATGCCTCAGGGGTGCCCAATGATTCGCACAGCCTGACGGAACCGAGTGCAAGCTTTTCGCCCTCGCCCTCGAGCACCGCAGTCTTTTGAACCAGCCGTACTATCTCATCCGGCCCAAAATACCTGTTCGTAGACTCACCGTAAGCCGCTATCGTAGATGCCATGCTGATGGTATCCATCCCCAGCAGGTTACATAGCTCATTTGATTTAACGATGGAGTGAATGTCGCTGTTTCTATTCAATGCCCCAAAATGAGATGCGGTCTCGTATTCGGGGAGGGCTTTGCCGCACGAGTCGACCTTCTTGCACCGAATCGGGCATCCGAAGCACCCCTCTTTCTTGGCTTTATAGTGCCGCTTAAACGAAGGCCCGGAATAATTCCCCGCACCCTCGAAGAATGTCTTGCGAAAGTTTTCGGTTGGAACCATACGCCGCTGCCGGATTAAATCCACGAGGGCGGGCGTCCCATACTCGCTGATACCGAGTTCCCCAAAGATAATGGGCGATGCTTTGAAAAGGCGCATGACATCCTCCTGCCCCTTTTTAAAGCTCTCTTTCTGCGCAATCTCAACCCTGCGCCCGCCGTTCACGACAACCGCCTTCAGGTTTTTCGACCCCATAACGGCGCCAAGACCGCCGCGACCGACCGAATTTGAGGCGTTGACCATAATGTTCGCAAAAAGCACCCCGTTTTCGCCGGCAGGTCCTATTGCGGCAACACTCCCCTTATCCATCAAAGCGGACATCGTCTCAAGCGTGTCGTTTCCCCAAAGCCCCGAAGCATCATATAGAGCGGCATCCGTTTCCGTTACCTGGATATACACGGGTCGCCGGCTTTTGCCGGTGATCATTATCGCGTCAAGACCGGCTGCTTTGATTTTGTGGGCAAACAGACCCCCGCAGGAGGAATCGTAGATGGTGTTGGTAAGCGGGCTTCGCGACACGACCGACATCCTGGCCGATGTCGGTGAAGGCGTACCGCATAAAGGACCGACAGTAAAGATTAACGGCATCTCGGGTGAAAACGGGTCCAGCCGGAAGTAATCGCGCATCAAACGAATGCCCAGGCCCCTGCCGCCCAGATACTCGTAAAGCACATCGGCCGGGACGTCCTCCCGAACCGCTCGACCGCTGCTCAGATCAATTTTTAGGATTTTACCCGTCCACCCGAACATTCTTTCCCCTTTCACGCCTCAATAAGATGTTAGCAGGAGCGTTCGATGCCGGTCAAACATTTACCTGGTAATTTCTAAAGACTTCGAATATAGTGCCGATGGTTATTGCTAATCAACTTATCAGGGGTTATGCATGGATCCAAATAATATTAATGGCAATACAAGACTTCTTTCAGTAAAGGGTAGGCTTTTTGTCCTGCTCGTTGTCATGCTCCTGCCGTTCATCATCTTTTCCACGTATAAGGCGCTTGATATAAATAAGCGCCTTGAAGAAGAGACAAAGACCGAGAGTCTAAAGCTTGCGCAGAATGTCGCCCACGACATCGACGAATATATCATCTCAACCGGCGAAGCGCTAATTCCTATCGCTAAAAATGAAAATGTGCGTGCACAAAACTATCCCAAAGTCAAAGCCCTGTTGCAAGAGATCGTACCTAAGTTTCCTTTCTATAACGTTATCCTTTTTGTAGATAATGATGGGAATATTCGTGCGGCTGCCGCTTCCGGGGCAATGACCAACAGCGAGGATGCAAAAAAGGTAAATGTGAGCGATACCGTATGTTACAAAAAATCGATCAGATCGGACGGTATGGCGGTCGGTGATTTCATATACAGCCGCTTGACGGGAATCCCCGTAGTCCATGTCACGTATCCCGTATACAATTTTGCAGGCAAAAGGATCGGTTTTATCGCGGCGGCGTTCGATCTTACAAAAATACAGAATAAGCTCATGCAGACACGCTTTGCGCAAGGTACGGTTATTAGCGTATTGGATGATAAGGGTGTCGTTATCGCCCGGAGCAATGATCCAAAAAAATGGGTCGGCAAGAACCTTTCACATGAGCCGTTCTATAAAACGATGCTGGGGAAGACTTCGGGGACCGATACGTTAAAGTACCCTGATGGTACGACTATAATCTCCGGTTTTACGGTTGCATCTAAAGTGCCATGGTTTGTGAGAGTCTGCGTCGACGAGCGACTCATCCAAAAAGAAGTCACACGGGAACTCGCTAATCACTTTGCGCTATTTGTTCCGCTGCTGCTGGTTGCTTTGCTTGGTTGGCTCTGGATCGGGAGGGATGTTAATAGGTTGCATAAAATGACCGAGCGGCTCACTCTCATCGACCCGCTCACTGAGCTGTGGAACTACCGGAAGCTCTCTCAAAACCTTGAGCAAGAACTAATTCGGGCAAAGCGCTATAAAGAGCCCCTGTCTTTTATCATGATCGATATCGACTATTTCAAACAATACAACGACAACAATGGGCACCAACTGGGAGACGAGGCGCTCCGCACGGTCGCCGAGGTTATGCGCAGCGCAGTAAGGGATAGCGATCTTGTGTACCGCTACGGAGGCGAGGAAATGTGCGCCGTGATGCCGAACACCGATAAGGAAGGTGCGACCGTCGTCGCTGAGCGCATCAGGGCAAAGGTCGAACAATCAACCTTCCAGGGTGAATCAAAACAGCCGACCGGAAAGCTAACGATCTCTCTCGGCGTTGCGACATATCCGTTCGACTCTATCTCTAAGGAAGGGCTCATAAACAGTGCCGACGTCGCCCTGTATAAAGCCAAGGAAAACGGCAGAAACAGAGTTGAGACGTGTAGCGGTAACGGTACGTCCTATGAGTTGAAAACCGCCTCAAATTAAGCCGCCGGCAAACCGACTTATCCGATCACATCAAAGTCGTGACCGATCCCTTCGGCCTTAGCTTTATCGAGAAGCATCCTTGCAGTTGCGATATCCTGTATCGCCAGCCCCGTGGAATCAAAGACGGTGATCTCATTTCCAATGCGCCCCCGCTTTGCCCCGGTTACGATTTCGCCGAGCGTGGCGTAGATATCCACTTCGGCAAAGGATTCCCGCTTAATCGCTACGTTAATCTCGCCGCTGTGCTTTGCCTGCGTGATGTCGTCGACAACCACTTTTGCATCGGCTAAAATCCTGGGGTCGAGTTCCTGTTTGCCCGCCGCGTCCGCGCCTATGGCGTTGATATGGGCGCCCTCTTTCACCCACTCCCGCTTCACTATAAACTCTCTGGACGGGGTCGTAGTGCAGACTATGTCGCAGCCCGCCGCGGTCTCGATTGAGGCCGACTCGATAGGCAGATCTTCAAAATCGGCTTGAAACCTTTCGATATCTTCTTCGCGCAGGCTCCACATGTAAATCTTTTCGAACTCGAAGTAATTAAGCAGCGCAAGCAGCTGGGTTTTTGCTTGTGCGCCCGCCCCGATAAGGCCCAATGCCGTTGAGTCTTTTCGTGCAAGATAGTTCGCGGCCACTCCCCCGGCGGCACCCGTCCTGTAGCCCGTTATCTGGGTCGCATCCATAATGGCGAGCGGAAAACCGGTTTCGGGGTCGTTAAGCACGAGCATCGCCAACACGGTCGGCAACCCCTTACCGGGATTGCCCGGATACACACTCACCCATTTCAGGCCGGCGGATTTTTCGACATATGCCGGCATTGCCCTAAAATCACCACCGTAGTGCTTTAAGTCGAGGTAGAGTTTTGGAGGCATAACGACTTTACCAAACCCATATTCCCGAAATGCGGTCTCCACCGCCGCCAGGGTATTCGGCATATTGATGATCTTTTTTATATCAGATGCTGTAAGCAAACGAGTCTTCAATCTCTGCCCATCTTTGTTTTTCTCTGCCCATCATTGTTTATATTATACGTTTAGCCCCAGCATAAACAAACCCTTGTAGGGAGTATGCAGTAGGCAGAATAAAACCTTCTTCTTACAGTAGCCTAGCTACGCCTAGACGCTAACTAGTGACAGTCACTGTGAGTGCACCCGAGATTCTTCGCTATCGCTCAGAATGACACCTAGCAATACTCTTCATTAAACCCATACTCTCGACCCACAACACCCTGCCTACTCCCTACTGCTTGCTGCCTCTCCGGTTTCCAGCAGTACCATGGTCCCGATGCGCACTATCTGTGCTTACTGCTTAC